>ERZ869936.793-NODE-793-length-26612-cov-5.306435_pt1 | contig 26612 bp, 32 predicted proteins | sample MGYA00520876_ERZ869936 | MGnify/ENA primary metagenome ERZ869936 (study PRJEB32218, sample SAMN09650985) | biofilter metagenome | isolation source: enrty point of leading RO module | place: Saudi Arabia: Thuwal, RO plant located on Red Sea | collected 2016-02-17 ... | reverse complement strand
CCACAGCGAAAGGCGAAGCATGACAGCGACAACAACGGCAGGGCACTGGGGGCAACAACTCGACGTGCTCGGCATCAAGGGCAAGCAGAAGGCGGCACTCAACGAGGCGGGCATCAACACCGTGCTCGAACTCGACAAGTGGCTGATGGACAAGGCCGGCGACGATCGAGAGGGGTGCGTGGCGGTGCTGGCCAAGCTCGACGGCCTCGGCAAGGTGACCGCTCAGCGGATCATTGATGAACTCGAAGTCGTCGAGGGGCAGTATCAGCACCCGGACGATGGCGGCCCGATCGACGGTGAAGCCGACGAACTCGTTGAAGAGACCGCCGAACTGATCGAAGAGGCTTCCGGCGAAGTTCCTCCCGGTCAGTTGGGCGACTGGCTCGACGAGGTTCCCGAAAACGTGCAGGCCGCTGCCGACGAGTACGAGAAGGCACACCGCGAATACCAGAACAAGAAGGCGGCGCTCAACACCGCGAAAGAGAACGTGATCGCTCTCATGCGGGAGAGCGGATGCAAGCGGTGCTCGGTTCGGAACGGGGAGAAAGTGCTGGTCTACGACACCAGCGAGAAGGTAAAACTTGAGGCCCGGAAGCGCGACGACGCAGGGGAGGAGTGAGTGATGCACAAGTCCCCCGCCGACGCACTGTTCGCAGAATTCGAGCGGTTCGTGGCGACCATCCCGGAATGCCTGAATCGCTTCGAAGATCGGCAGGTGATTCGCGCTGGACTGGCACATTGGCTTGACGAGATTGGCGCGACTGACATCGCTGAGCAACTGCTCGTTTACAGCACTGGCACATTTCAGCAGGCAATCAAAGGTCAGTGGCCGAAATGCGACTGGCCGAAAAGGTGGATTAGCACGGGTCGCACAATCGCATCAGCGACGCCGATGCGCACGCTCGAACGCCTCGAACTGAGCATCCGAAAAGAGTTCCGAGAGTTCGCTGCACAACAGGACGCGGACCGTTTTTGCGAGACGCCACCGAAACCGGGCCTCTGCCCTTGCTGCGAGCGGAAACAACCGGACGTAGCACAGCGTCGGCGGAACACTCTGTACCACCGGGATTACGAAGAATCGAACTGGTTGCGGTCGTGCGGTGAGTGCTTCGATCTGGACAATGAAGTGCTGAACGATCAATGGGCTGACTACCGGAACGGGATGCTATGACCAATGAAGACCGTGCTCGGCATCGACCCCGGCAAGACCGGAGCGATCGTGCTCGCCAGACGGCCTCAGAGCGGCCCTCTGACGATCGAAGCCATCGAGCCGATGCCTGAGTCGGTTGACCGCTTGGTGCTCGTCTGCAAGCGTCTGGCTCCGTGGGAGCCGACGGCATGGGTCGAGGACATCGGGGCGGTGATGTCTCTCTCGAAGAGCGGGCCTCGCTGCAAGGGGTGTCAGTATTGCAAAGGCTGAAGCGGATGTCGGTCGATGCGATCGCGGGTCTCAACCGGCACTTCGGGGAGATCCTTGCAGCCTGTTCGGCGGCGGGCATCCCTCGGGAGTTCGTCGCGCCTGTCACCTGGCAGAGCGCGTTCGGCCTGAAACGAACCGACAAGAGTGAGTCGGACTCGGCAAAGAAAGGGCGGCACCTGGTCGCCGCGTGCGAAGCGTTTCCCGGCGTCTCGATCACCAAGTCGGCAGCCGACGCGGTGTTGATCGCCAAGTACGGGCTGATGGTGCAGTGATGAAGTGGCTTTCTCAGGAGCAGATTGATTTGCTCATGGCGTGCTACGAAACGACTCCCGCAAAAGACCTTGCCGCAGAGTTCGGCGTGTCGGTCGGTTCGATCCACAACAAGGCGAGCCAACTAGGCTTGACTAGTGGTTATGGGCCGAATCAGGCGAGAAAGTGGCAGCCAACCGAAGATGATCTGATCCGCCAACGCTACGGGATGATTCCAACGCGAGAGATTGCCAGGCAACTCGATCGCAGCGAGGCTGCGGTTCGCATGCGAGCCAGCCAGATTGGGGTCATTGTCCTGAGACGTTGGTCGCCGGAAGAGGATGCCATTGTCCGTCGCGAGTACCCGTCGGGCGGCGCGAACGGGGTTCAGGAGTTACTGGGCACCGGGCGCTCGGTAACAGCAATAAAGCATCGCGCAAGAAATCTGCGGGTCAGCCGGGAGCAACGCGATGCCTGACACCCTCACAACTACCGACCGCGAAACGGCGGCGATGCTGCTCGGCTGGCTGCACGAGCCAGACAGCGTAGAATCCGCCTGGAAACGCGCCCGCCTCATCGAGTGGCTGGAGGCGGAGATCGGCAAGCTGGGCGAGTTGCTGTCCGATCCGGAGCTGTACGCGCGGGAGCCGGTGAAGTTCCGGAAGGCCACCGAGGCCCTGGCGGAGCGGCAGGCGAAGCTGGCGGCGGCGGAGGAGGAATGGCTGACGCTGGAGGAGAAGGCGGCGTCGGTCTGAGCGGGTGGCGTTGGCGGCAGGGTTCAGATGCCTCCGGCGGGAGTATTTTCAGAAAGAAGAAGACGGGTGGAGGCGCGGGGCGTAGCCGCCCCTGAGCGCGGCGACGCTTGTAGGCGGCGTCAGGAGCGGAACCGTGCCCTGGTCCGGGCGCTTTACCGCTGGTCCGTAACGGTCGGGCCCAATGGGCAGGAGCCGGTCGCCGAGGACGAGGTTGGGTGTGCCGTCCGCGAGGATCACGGCGCCGTCGGGGAGGTCGGCGAGGTCGGCGGTGTGGCGGCGCTGTTCGAACCGGCGGGGGATGGCGCGTTCGGCGTGAAGCACGGTGTCGAGCTCCGGGGCGCTGCCCCTGTGTCCTGCGGCCTCGGTGTAGGCGAGGTAGGCGTCGCGGCGGCAGAGCTTGCAGGGCCGGTGGCCGGCGGCAAGCGCGACGGCCTCGTCGAGGAAGAACAGTTCGGTGTAGTTGCCCGGCGACATGACGGTCCGGTGCCAGTCCTTGTGGACAAGGACGCAGATGATCCAGGCCTTGTGACGCCAGCGGGCGGCTCCGAGCCGCCGCCGGTCGTCGTGGAGGATGCCGCGATTGCCCATGAAGAGGCCGCGCGCGGGGTGGGCGACGATCTCTCCGGTGGCGAGGACGCGGTTCTGGAGCGGCATGGCGGTTCCTGGTGAAAAGGGGGTGCTGCCCCCTCGGCCAAGGGCCTCACCCCCGGGATATTTCGGGGCCGATGAAGCGCGGGGTCAGGGCATGAGACGGGCGATGTAGCGCGGAAGCGCGAAGGCGGCGGCGTGAACGTCGGGCGTGTAGTAGTCGGTGGCGATGTTCGCGGTCTCGAAGCGCTGGCGGAGGGTGTCGAGCGGCGTTTCGCGGGCCTTGCCGTCGGTGCCCCAGCCGAAGGCCATCGGGCCGCCGGCATAGGTGGGGATCGATGCGGTGTAGCAGGTCCAGTTGGCGAAGAGCGCCTTGAAAGCGCGCATGGTGTTGGTGAGTTCCGCGCCCTGCATGAAGGGCACGCCGTTCTGGGTGACGAGGATGCCGCCGGGGGTCATGGCGCGGCGGGCGTGTCCGTAGAAGGTGTCGGTGAAGAGGACTTCGCCCGGACCGATGGGGTCGGTGGAATCGACGATTACGACATCGTAGCCGCCATCGGTTTCCCGGATGAATCGTGCGCCGTCGGCGATGACGAGGTCGAGGCGCGGGTCGTCGAAGGCGCCGTCAGAGAGCATCGGCAGGTATTTCTTCGAGAAGTCGACGACGCCGGCGTCGATCTCGACCATCGTCACGTGTTCCATTGCTGTGTGCTTGAGCACTTCGCGCGCCATGCCGCCGTCGCCGCCGCCGACGATGAGGGCACGTCTGGCTGCGCCATGGGCGAGGATCGGCACGTGGGCCATCATCTCGTGATAGATGAAATTGTCGGCCTCGGTGGTCTGGACCACGTCGTCGAGCGTGAGGACGCGGCCGAACGTGGCGTTCTCGAAGACGCGGATGCGCTGGTGGTCGGTCTCGCTGTCATAGAGCAGCTTGCCCACTTTCAGCGATTGCGCCCAGGCGTCGTGGAGGGGTTCGCGGATCCAGTCGGTCATGTCGTTGCCTCGAACGGGAAGGTTGCGGCATGGTCCCAGGGACCGCCCCGGTAGTGCCAGAGTTGCAGGCCGGTCGCCACCCCCTCGAAGGGATCGTGTTCGGCGCGGAGCGTCTCGAGCGTTGTCCGGGCGCGGTCGCGCGAGACCTTGTTCTGGACGGTGACATGGGGCCGCAGGCGCTGGCGGTCCTTGCGCGTGAGCCAGGGATCTAAGCGCAGGTGGCGTGTCCTGTGGAGCGCGGGCAGGCCAGAGACATCGACGCGAAACGCGACGCCGCCGCCGAGATCCATCAAGCCGGATACGCGGGCCGGACGGGGCGCCTCGGCGCGGGCCGTGTCGCGGAGAATGGCCATGATCGCCGGTTGTTGATCGCCCGGAAGCGCGTGGAACAGCGTCAGGTGCGCGTCGAGATGGTTGCGCTCGGGCGGGAAATGCCTGTGCCGCAATGCCGTCAGGCGGGCGTGAAGAGCGTCGTCGAGGGCGAGCGTGACGATAAGCGGGTCCATGTCCGGCGAGCTAGAACGCCCGCCGGACGGGACCAGATGTCAGCCTTCGCAGACCAGGCCGTCGCCGCGCAGAAGCTCCTTGACGCGGACATCGTCGGTGTCGAAGGCGGCCTTGAGCACATCGACCGCGCGCCAGGGCTGCGCGTCGCCGCACATGAAGACGTCGAAGGCGCCGTATCCGATCTCGGGCCAGGTGTGGACCGAGATGTGGCTTTCCGCCAGAACCGCCACGCCCGAGACGCCCTGAGGCGAGAACTTGTGGGTGTGGATGTGCAGAAGCGTCGCGCCGCAGGTGTCGACGCAATCGCGGAACGCCTTTTGGATCCGGTCCTCGTCGTCGAGGCCGGTGCCGTTCACCACTTCGATGATCAGATGCGTGCCCGCGAAAACGCGGCCGTCGCGACGGATGAAGTGATCGTCGCGGTCTTCGTCAAAGACATCGCGGGTGACAGTGGTCGCACGGATATCCGTGCAGAGATCTTCCGCATGGGCGCCTGAATCCAGACCGATCCCCAGTTGGAAGAGGTTGGCGCCGTCCATCATGGCACTCCCCTTCGTTCCAGCAGATTGTAATCCGGCCCTTAGCGCCCCCCCGCGAAACGCGAAGTTGGGATCGGTGCCACGAGCGAGGCACATAGGGTGCCTCGGCGAGTCGTGCAAGGGTTTTCTGGGAGGAAACCGATCAGGTTTTCACAGGGGTCTTTTCCGGCCCGAAATCGGTGCGCGACCAGGCGATCGTCACCAGTCCGAGCAGAAGTCCCGCGGCCGGCAGCGCCGCGAGGATCAGGAAAACCGAACCATGTCCGTAGAAGAGAGCGCCGAGCGTGATGCCCATGGCGACGAAGCAGAGAAAAATTCCCGCGATCATGTCTAACCTCCAAACTCATCACGGGACGGCTCTTACGCGGCCGACCCCGGTCACGGCGCGAGAACGCGCGTGCCTGGGCTGAGTATAACCCGAATCGGGCTTATCGTGGGTGTTCCGGCGGCGCATTTGTGAAAAACGGAGCGTTCGGGCGGACGAAACAATTGCGGCGGAACGGCGGCATGAGATGGGGTATTATGATACCCAATTTTCAAGCACCTGATTTTTAACGATTAAAAGAGATGTTCGAGCCTTGACTGGCGCGACGAGATGGACGACATAGCGGCCAGAGAATTTCACGGATGATGGATCAATGAAGACGTTCACCGCAACCCCGGCGGACATCGAGAAGAAGTGGATCCTGATCGACGCCGAGGGCGTCGTTCTGGGCCGTCTTGCCTCGATCGTCGCCATGCGCCTGCGCGGCAAGCACAAGGCCACCTTCACGCCCCACATGGACATGGGCGATAATGTCATCGTCATCAACGCCGACAAGGTGCAGTTGACGGGCAACAAGCGCGAGAAGCCGAACTACTGGCACACGGGCTATCCCGGCGGCATCAAGTCCCGCACCACGGGTCAGATCCTGGAAGGCGCGCATCCCGAGCGCGTCGTCATGCAGGCCGTCAAGCGGATGCTGCCGGGCAACAAGCTGAGCCGCAAGCAGATGACCAACCTTCGCGTCTATGCCGGTGCCGAGCACCCGCACGAGGCGCAGAACCCCGATGTTCTGGACGTGAAGTCCATGAACAAGAAGAACACCCGGAGCTGAGCGACATGGCTGAAGACATCAAGACTCTGGACGATCTGAAGGACGCCGTTGCCGGGTCCGATTCGCCCGCAGACGTCGTGGCCGAGGCCGCGAACCGCGAACCGGTTCGCGACGATATGGGCCGCTCCTACGCCACCGGCAAGCGGAAGGACGCGGTCGCCCGCGTCTGGATCAAGCCGGGCTCCGGCAAGGTCACCGTGAACGGCAAGGACCTGGACGCCTATTTCGCGCGGCCCGTTTTGCAGATGATCCTGCGCCAACCCTTCCAGGTGGCCGGCGTCGAGGGCGAGTTCGACGTGATGGCGACCGTCAAGGGCGGTGGCCTCTCGGGCCAGGCCGGTGCGGTGAAGCACGGGATCTCGAAGGCGCTGCAACTGTACGATCCCAGCCTGCGCGGCGCGCTGAAGGCCGCCGGCTTCCTGACCCGCGACAGCCGCGTGGTCGAGCGGAAGAAGTACGGCAAGGCCAAGGCGCGGAAGAGCTTCCAGTTCTCGAAGCGCTGATACTTCGGCTTCGACACAGAAAAAGCGCGCCACACCGGCGCGCTTTTTTCGTTCGTGACGAGACGATTAGCGGGACTTTTTCAGGTTGATCCCGACCAATGCCACAACCGAGCCCGCAGCAAGAAAAAGAGACACCGGGCCGAAGTACTGAAGATATTCCATCGTTACACTCACTCGCTAAGCAACCTGTGATCCTTATCGCAGGTGAAATGGCCCGCAATTGGGCCGGTTCGAGAAAGTTTTCGGGAAATTGCGGACGCTTCGATGGGTGTGGGCCCAGAAATGCGCGAATTTGCGCCGTGATGCTGCGGATTGCGGCGGGAAGGGGGACGATATGCCCACCGTGACGCCGCGGCGCCATAATCCCTGACAGAGCCTTAACGCTCGGCGGCCTCCAGCCGTTCGAGGGCTTTCATCCAGAGCGCCTCGGCGCGTTCAAGGCCGTCTTCGACCTCGGCGAACTTTTTTTGCAGCGTCTCGGCCTCGGCGATGCGGCCGTTTTCGTACATGGCAGGGTCCGCGAGGCGGGCCGCGAGCGTTTCGCGTATGACGGTCAGCTTGTCGACGCGGGCTTCGGCGGTGGACACCGCCTGGCGCAACTCGGCGATCTGCTGACGCGAGGGGCGTGCGGGTTTACCCCTTGGCTTGTCGGCCTTTGGCGCGGGCTGGTCCAGGAGCATCCGGCGGTAGGCGTCGAGATCCTGGTCGTAAGGCGCGACGCGGCCGCCCGAGACCAGCCAGAGCCGGTCGGCGACGTGGCCGAGGAGGTGCATGTCGTGGCTGACGAGGATGACGGCGCCGGTATAGGCGGTCAGCGCCTCGATCAGACCCTCGCGGCTTTCCATGTCGAGATGGTTCGTCGGCTCGTCGAGGATCAAGAGGTGCGGCGCGTCGATGGTGGCGAGGAGCAGCGAAAGGCGCGCTTTCTGGCCGCCGGAGAGACGCGCGGCGACGGTCTCGGCCTGTTCGGCGCCGATGCCGAAACCGGCGAGGCGGGCGCGAAGTTTGCCCGGCGCGTCGTCGGGGCGGAGGCGGCGGACGTGATCGAGGGGTGTCTCGTCGGCGTTCAGCTCGTCGAGCTGGTGCTGGGCGAAGTAGCCGATGCGGAGCTTTCGCGCGCGGGTGATGCGGCCGCCAAGGGGGTCGAGCTTGCCCGCGAGGAGTTTCGAGAGCGTGGACTTGCCTTCGCCGTTTCTTCCCAAGAGCGCGATGCGGTCATCCTGATCGATGCGGAGGGTCAGTTTCGAGAGCACGGGCGTGCCGTCGTAGCCGACGCTTGCGCCCTCCATGTTGATGATGGGAGGCGAGAGCTCTTCCGGTTCCGGGAAGGTGAATTTCCGGAGCGCGGCCTCTTGCGGGGTGGTGATCGGCGTCATGCGGGCGATCATCTTGAGCCGCGACTGGGCCTGCACCGCCTTCGACGCCTTGTAGCGGAAGCGGTCGACGAAGGATTGCAGGTGCGCGCGACGGGCTTCCTGTTTCCTGACCTCGGCTTCGGCGACGGCGAGGCGGGCGGCTCGGGTCTGGGCGAAGGTGTCGTAGGAGCCGTTGTAGAGCGTGAGCTTTCGGTCCTCGAGATGCAGGATCGATGTGACGGCGCGGTTCAGAAGACCGCGGTCGTGACTGATGGTGATGACGGTGTAGGGGTATTTCGCAAGGTAGGATTCCAGCCAGAGCGCGCCTTCGAGGTCGAGATAGTTGGTCGGCTCGTCGAGCAGCAGGAGATCCGGTTGAGCGAAGAGGACGCCCGCGAGTGCCACGCGCATCCGCCAGCCCCCCGAGAAAGCCGAGCAGGGCATGGCCTGTTCCGTCTCGGTGAAGCCAAGGCCCTTGAGGATGATCGAGGCGCGCGCTTCGGCGGACCAGGCGTCGATGTCGGCTAGCCGGGTCTGGATCTCGGCGATGCGGGCCGGATCTGCGGCGATCTCGCTTTCCGCGAGAAGGGCGTCGCGTTCGGTATCGGCCTGAAGCACCGTGTCGAGAAGCGAGGTCTCGGTGCCGGGCACCTCTTGCGCGACGCCGCCGATCCGGGCCTGGCGGGGCACGGAAATGGTGCCGGATTCCAGCGCCAGCTCGCCCCGGATCAGGCGGAAGAGCGTGGTCTTGCCCGTGCCGTTCCTGCCGACGAACCCCACCTTGTGGCCGTCGGGTATGGTGGCCGACGCGCTTTCGAACAGGGGGCGGCCTTCGATGGCAAAGCGTATGTCGTCGATCCGGAGCATGGTGGCAGGCTTTGGCGCACCCGGGCGGCGGCGTCAATCGTGGCCGGTGAAGGACCGCCTCCGGCGGGAGTATTTGTGAAAAGAAGAAACGCAATTTTAATCGAATACGGCGCATCTGGTCGGGCGGTACAGGCTGGAGAGCCGATGACCGCAAAAGGAGAAGCCCTTTCGCCCCGTTCGAGCGTGATCCCGCGCGAGGGGCGGAAGGCGCCCTTGCTTCTTCTTTTTCCAAATACTCATGGCGCAAGGGCGGGACGCCGCGGGCCGGGACTTTTCAAGGCGGGCGGTGCGTGCTAGGGCCTGCCGCGAATTTCCGACGGCGCGCATGGGGCGGGCCGTCCAACGACTGAAGAGGTTGAGGCAATGGCCATCGAACGCACGCTTTCCATCATCAAACCCGACGCGACCAAGCGGAACCTGACCGGCAAGATCAACGCCAAGTTCGAGGAAGCCGGCCTGCGCATCATCGCGCAGAAGCGCATCCATCTGACGACGGCGCAGGCGGGCGAGTTCTACAAGGTCCATGCGGAGCGTCCGTTCTATGACGAGCTCTGCGAATTCATGGCCTCGGCGCCGGTCGTCGTGCAGGTCCTGGAAGGCGAGGGCGCGATTGCGAAGAACCGCGAGGTCATGGGTGCCACCAATCCCGCAGATGCCGAGCCCGGAACGATCCGGGCCGAGTTCGCTGAATCGGTGGGCGAGAATTCGGTGCACGGGTCCGACGCGCCGGAGACGGCGGCGGTCGAGATCGCCTATTTCTTCTCGGGCCTCGAACTGGTCGGATAAATCCGTTCTACCGGACCGAGGGAAGGGGCCGTCCGCGAGGCGGCCTTTCTCATGTCTGCCGGGCCAGATGCTCTTTCAGAAGTGCGACGTTCCGGGCGTTCGACTTGAAGCCGACGTCGAAGATGTCGCCCACGAGCGGGACGCTGCCGATGGCCGTGTCGATGGCCGTGTTCGCGGCCATGCGGGCGATGCCGCGCCCGGGCATCCCCATCTGCCAGGCCGAACCGATGATGTAGACCGCGGGCAGAAGCGCCAGGGCGTCGCCCACGCCGGGCACCAGCCCGACGATGGAATCGAGGCCGATGCGGATGCGCGTGCCGGGCAGGCGGACGGCGCGGTCCATCAGGTTCGCGAGCCTGTCGAGGCGCGCGATCCGGGTCTGGTCGGTCAGCGGGCGCCGGGGCGCCGTCTCTGCGGGGCGGCTGGACATGTGGGTGCAACGAACGAAGGCGAAGCGTGGTTCCGCGGTCAGACCGCGAGACGGCCGCCGATGCGGTCGAGCACCTCGGCGAGTTCGGCGGAGGGGGCGTCGGCGGATGCCTTGCGCGCACGCGCGCGTATGGTGTCGAAGCGGGCGCGGAGGCGGGCTTTCTCGTCGCCCTGGCAATCATTCCAGGGCCGGCCCTGAAGACCCATGACGAGCGCGTAGTATCCGATGAAATGGGGGCGGGTGCCGTGTCGGAGAAGCCGTTCGTAGGCGGCGTCGGCGCCGAGGTCCCGCAGGTTCTGGGCGGAGGTGATGCCGGCGCGGGCAAAGGCCTGGTCCGAGGCCGGGCCGAGATTGCGGATCGAGGAGACGGGCGCGTTCATGGCTGCCAGTCTAGCGGCGATCCGATCTTGCCGGAAGGTCAGATCGCGGCGAAATCGGTGAAGAGAACGCGGGGTTCGTCTTTTCGCGGCTTGAGCCGGCGCTGATCGTCGGCGGTGCGCGACTTTCGGTCGGCCTGCGACTTGGGCTCGGATTTCGGGGTTTTCTTTTCTTCGGCCATTTGGGGCCTCCGGAACTGTGGCCCAATGGGGCCGCTACGCTATGCACTCATCGAACAGAACGCTTGGGGCCAAATGATGTTCCGCGCCTGCCGATAGGAAGATCATTTCGGACAATTCGGCCGATGTTGAGCGTCTTGTGACCTGGTGACGGCACGGTGTGCCCGATTGTGGCGAAATTGCGGCACGATTCGCGGCGTTCGCCACAGGTGTGCGGAGGGCACCGGAAGTTCTGCACATCCGATAAATCGCTTGCGGGGAGAGCCGAGCGGCCGGGGAATCGCGTGGGGCGATAGATTTTTTGGCGCGAAAATTTCGAAATTTCAGCGGGTTGTTTCCGGGACGGTCGTAACGGGTCTCATGGGCCGCCGTTGTTCGCGAAGAGAAAACACACAGGGTTGTCCACAAGCCGATTCGCGTGCCGTCGGCGAAGATTCGCGCAGATTCGGGGCCTGAATTGGGGCAGTCGAGGCGGAAGTTCGCCCATATTCGGCCTCATTCAGTGGAAAATACAACCTAAGGTTGAATTTTTCATCTAATCGAAGGATGCGGCGAAGCTTAACGAAATCTTACTCTGCAAAGAGGGCCGGGGGGACAGTCGCCGGTTCGTTTCAAGCCGCACATCGCGGCAGTTTTGACAGCGTATGAGGAGTTAACAAATGCGCGCACTTATCCAGAACTTCAAAAAATCCGAAGCCGGCGCCTCGCTGGTCGAATATGCCGTCGCGCTGGTCGTCGTGACTATCGTCGGCGGTGCCGGTGTGATTGCGGTCGGCGGCGACGCTGGCGCCATCACCGGCGCAGCCAACACGACCGTCGATGGGGGTTGTGATACTCTTGCGGGTACCGCTGCCGGTGCTGGCATTGACTGTACGGTCGGCGACTAACGTCGATTGGCCGGTGCCCGAGGGGCGCCGGCCATTCGCTTCGGCACTGAACATGCGGTCATGAGTGGGCTCTGTTCCGAAGCAATGTCCGCTGAGGGATATGTCGGGGCTTTTTTCTCCGAGTAGGTGATCGCCCTTGCCATGATGAACAGTGCAGGCGACGAGGATGGGCGGTAGAACGCCCGCTTTCAAGCCAGGTGTCCGGGAGCGGATGCGATGGACGCGAGGCGGTGCCGTGGCGCCGGACCCTTAATACGGAGTGCGAAGTAATGAGAACCGCCCTTATCCGCAAAAGCAGAGAATTCTGGCGTTCCGATGATGGCGCGGGCCTTGTCGAATACGCCGTCGCGCTGATCGTCGTGGCGATGGTCGGCGGTCTAATCCTCGCCCTAGGGGGCGATATAGCAGCGATTATCGACGGGTCCGCGGGTGCCTTCTAAGGCGATCCAGGCAGCCCGTTTAGTAGTCTAAGGAGTAAAGAGATGCGTTTCCGTTCCCTCGTAATCACCATGGTGGGCATGGCAATCGCCGGCGGCTCGGTCTATGCCTCGCGAGAACTGCTTCAGATTCAGCCGGCGACGGCCTCGGTCGATCCGAATGCGCCTGCGCTGGTCAGCGTTGTCGTGGCCGGTCAGGACATTCCGTTCGGAACCTCGATCGAAGCGCACAAGCTAACGACAATCCAGTGGCCCGCCGATGCGGTGCCGCCGGGTACGTTCAAGGATTATTCGAATCTCATTCCGCAAGGCGGCACGGAGCCCCGGCGCGCCAAGCGGGCTATGGCCCAGGGCGAGTTGGTGCTGGCCAACAAGATTTCGGATTTCGGCGAGAAGGTGACGATCGTTCAGACCCTAGCTTCGGGGATGCGCGCGATGGCGATCAAGGTGAACGCGGAGACGTCGGTTGGCGGCTTCGTGACGCCGGGCGATTCGGTCGACGTCATCCTGACGCAGGGCGGTGGCGAGAGCCTTCGGGTCGTCACAATCCTCCAGAACATCCGCGTCGTGGGCGTGGACCAGCAGGCAGATGAGACGCAGGAGCAGGCGCAGGTCGCCCGCACGGTGACGGTCGAGGTCTCGCCTGAGCAGGGCCAGAAACTGGCTCTTGCTCAGAAGGCAGGCACGCTGAGCCTGACGCTTCGTAACATCGTCCCCGGCGAGGAAGACAAGCCAATAGAGTCGATCCGTCTGTCGGACATCATCCGCGAGAAGTCGCCGGACGAGAACCACGGGCCGAAGCAGGTCGTGCGCGTCCGTCGTGCGAACAGCGATGTGGTCGAGTACGAGCTGGAGGCGCCTGCTTTCGTCGAGCCCGAGACCGAGCCGACCGACTGAGCCATCGTCGGGTGCGGTGCGCCGCGCCCGTTCGGAATTGCGTTCGAATGTAGGTGGTAGCGATGAAACTTCTTCGGAAAGCGCAAGACTTCAGGGTTCGCGAGGACGGCTCTCTTCTGGTGTTCTTCGTGGTCTCGATCGTCGCGATCCTGGGCATCATGGCGCTGTCCTTCGACATGGGACGGCGCGCCTCGACCCAGACCGACATGCAGTCCTTTGCCGACAACGTCGCGCTTGCGGCTGCGGGTGAACTGGACGGGCGGGCGGATGCGATCACGCGGGCCCGCGAGGCTGCCGAGGATGCGATCATTGCCGCAAACGAGACGCTGAAGGCGGGTGCTTCGGGGACGGCGGCGGCGCTGACCTTTGATCCCTTGACCGATCTGGTCTTCTATACGTCGCTGCCGGACAGCGACACGCCGGGCTCGTTCACCGTCGCGAACCTGACGGCGTCGAAGTACCAGTTGCCCACCACCGACGTGACGACCTCCGGATCCGATGCGGCCTTTGTCGGGGTGCGGCTGGATACCGTCGATGTCGACTGGATGTTCGGCAACATTTTCGGCAATGCCAACCTGCCGGACGAGGCGGTGGGCGCCATCGCGATCGCGGGCAACGCGGGGTTCACCTGCGAGGTGGCGCCGTTGATGGTGTGCCTGCCCGAGGTGTTGCCACCGACGACCCCGACGCGGACGGTTCAGACCCTGGCGGAAGGTCGCGCGATCCGGCTGCGGAGCGTGGGGCGGAACGCGCAATGGAACCCCGGCGAGTTCGGTTTCCTCGACATCGACTGGCTGTTGCAGAATGACCAGTTCGCCGCCGGAGAGTGTGCCAACGAGACGCCCGAGTCGCGTCGTCAGGCCTGCATGCTGGCGAAAGGTTTGCGGGCCTGCTTCAACAGCAGCGGCGTCGAAATACAGCCGGGGCAGCGGAGCGGTCAGGAGACCGCCGGGTTCAACCTGCCGTTCGGCATCTTCGAACAGGCGATGAACCAACTCAGGGGCGATGACGGATACGAGATCGGGCCGCATGCCGTGGGTGGCCGCGAGGTGAACAACTCGTGTAACGACCGCGGACCTTCGCCTGATACGATGGCGTTCCCGCTGGACAATTGCCACTATCCGGGCAATCCGGCCTATCCGTGCGACGACAACCGCTTCGGCGATGGCACCTGGTCGACCGGGCGGACGCAGTATGTCGACACGAACTACGGTTTTCAGCCCGAGCGGCGCCGTCCGTCTGATCCGTTGCCGCCTTACGTGCAGGGCAGTTTCTTCGATTTTCCGGCCGGCATGAGCCTCACACGCTACGAGTACTACCTCCTGGAGATCGAGCGGGCTGCGAGAGGCGGCAAGATGCCCGCAAGTTTTACCTTTCCCCACAATGGACGGACCGTTTCATTCACCGACCCCGTCCATACACAGGGTAATGACGGTGGTCGCGGTGGTCCTCCGGGTCTGGTCGAGCACGAGTCGCAGTACACGACCTGGGACGACTATTGGCCCGACACGCTTCCTGCCTCTGGCGTCAATCCGATCATTCCCGCCGCGCATGACAAGTCGGAGAACGGCGGCCCGCAATGCGCCCAGGTGGAGCAGAATACCAATGCCGACCGCCGGGTGGTGATCATCGCGGGCATCGACTGCATCAACCAGACGCTGACCGGGCGCGAAGTGGATGTGCCGGTCGTCGAGTACTATCGCACCTTCATGCTGAGCCCCGCGACCGAGGTGTCGAACGATCCGTCGAACGGGCAGATGTTCGACCTGTGGGTCGAGGTAATCGAGCCGATCGGCGGTGACGAGGCGGGTGCCAGCACGACGGCGGGTACTGCCTTCCGCCGGCTGGTTCAGCTGTATCGGTGACGTGATGGTGCGTGTGCAGCATATCCTCTCCAGATTGGCCGGTTTCGGCAGGAACACTTCGGGTGCGACTGCGGTCGAATTCGCGATCCTTCTGCCGGTGATGCTGGTGACGTTCGGAGCGATCGTGGAGGCGTCGCGCATCTACTGGAATTACCAGGCGGCGGTCAGCGGCGTGCGGGATGCGACGCGGTATCTGGCGCGGACGACGAACAACGATGTGTGCGGCGCGGGCGCGTCGACGAATACCGTGATCGCGGGGGGGGCCAACCTTGCGACCACGATCATCACGCGGAACATGGATGTCGACGGGGCGGGGCTATTTCCTGCCGCGGTTACGCTTTCGGCCGCGACGCCGGTCTCGGCGACGTTCGATTGCGTGGCGGTCACGGGTGCGGGCATCGTACCGGTCGCGGTCGTGGACGCCACGGTCGAGATCCAGTTGCCCTTTGCCGGCCTCTTCGCCTTCTTCGGAACGCCGAACGGTCAGATGACCTCGACGATCACCGATCAATCGCGGGTGTTCGGACTATGATGCACGCTTTTTCCTTTCCGGCCCTTGGGGCCTTTCGCCGCCGCGAGGATGGGGCGTCGCTGATCGAATACACGGTCGTGATCATCCTGTTCCTGCTGGTCTTTTTCGCCATCCTGGATTTCGGGCGTCTTGGGTTCAACTGGGTGATGACGGAAAAGGCGATGCAGCGCGCGGTACGTATCGCGGCGGTGCGCCCGCCTGTCTGTCAGGGCGTGCCGGATAATCATCAGTTGGCCGCCGGTGCCGGCGTACCGTTCGGGACGCTTTGTCGGGACGGTAATATCTGCCAACCCGAAGCCACGCAAACCTGTGTTCTGGGTGGAGCGACCGCCTTCACAGCGACGAACCCCTGCACGACACCGGTCGTCGTCGCCGCCCTGCCGAACAACCCCACTCAGGCCCAAATCGACGCGCGGAACGCGCAACTGCGGCTTCAGACAGCGCAGGAGATCTGGTGCGTTCTGGAGCCGATCCTGCCGTCGAACGCTGCGCCCAACAATATCCGCATGTCGTATATCCACGATCCGAACCTCGGCTTTGCGGGCGGGCCTTACGTTCCGATGGTGGAGGTCGGAATAGTGACCGCGGCGGATGTGGGGACCAACATCGATGGGGACGAGGCAGCCCTTCGGTTCGAATTCATCACACCGATCCCGGCTCTGGCCGCCATGGCCGGTGGCGGTGGAGCGGTCACGAACATCGACGCTGCCGGAACCGGCGGGTCGGCACTTCCTTCCATTCCCTTCCCGGACATGAGCGTCTCGATGCCGGGCGAAGATTTGAACCAAGGTACGAACGGATAACAGGGGCGAGCAGCCCGAGAGGATGACAGATGTCGCGTAACAGAACTTCGATCCTGCTTTTTTCCGACGACAAGGAGATTTCCGCGTCTGTTCAGGCGGCCCTGGCCGAGGTTCAGGGTTTGAAGATGCGGGCCGAGGAGACGTCGGTCGCCAATATCAACGGCCATGCGATCGAGATGGCGGCGGACAACGACATCGTCATTTTCGCCACCGATCCCGACAATGCCGACGACATTACGGCGATCCGCACTCTGGATCAGCGCCGGAGCGAAGGCACGGTCTTCCTGGCGCTGACGGACAGCAATATCTCGCTGGCTCGTGCGCGGGCGCTGAGCGATGCGGGCGTGGACGATGTGCTGCCTTATCCGATGCCCGAGGGCGAGTTGTCGCGTCAGGTCGACAAGTGGATCAAGAAGCTGAGTGCAGCCTCGGCCTCGGCGGGAGAGCGCGAAGGCGTGGTCATTCCCGTAGTGCAGGCGCGCGGTGGCATCGGCAGCACGACGGTTGCCGTGAACCTGGCGGATCACCTGCTGGGCCAGAAGGGCAGATTTCGAAAGGAGGCGATGCACAGGGTTGCCCTGATCGATCTGGACCTTCAGTTCGGCAGCGTCGGCGATTTTCTTGAGGTGGCGCCCCAGAATGCCATCCTGCAAATGGCGGCGGGCGGCGTCATCCCCGACGCGATGTGGGTCGAACAGTCCATGTCCAAGACGGAACACGGGTTGGACGTGCTGACGGCGCCGGAAGATTTCATGCCGCTGGAGGCCGTGGGCGTTCAGCAGATCGAGGCCCTGATCACGACGCTCAGGCGCAACTACGACTATGTGGTTCTGGACATGCCGCGCGCGCTCGTGCCGTGGATCCAACCTGTTGTCGAGGTCGCGGATGAACTGATCCTGGTGACGGATACGACGGTGCCGTCGATCCGTTCGGCCAAGCGGCTGATGGAATTCCACAGGGGCGAGAACCCCGGGCTGACCGTTTTGCCGGTGATCAACCATGAGAAGCGTCCGATGGTTCAGGCGCAGCATCAGAAAGAGGCGGCGAGGGCCCTGGACCTGAAGTTCGAGCACTGGCTGCCGCACGATCCCAAGGCGGCTCGGGCTTCGGTGGACTACGGCAAGCCGCTGTCGGCCGTCGCTCCGCGGTCGGACCTGAACAAAGCCATCACGGCCCTGGCCAAGGCGACGCTGAAAGCGATGCCCGTGGTCGAGCGCGCAACCCATTAACGAGGAGACCAGTTCATGTTCAAAGGTTTCAACAAGACCACGAAGGCCGACGAACCCAAGGGGAAAGTCGTGGCGATGGAGGCGGCCAATGCCGTGACGGCACGTGCGCTGCGTTCGCTCAACGACGCGGATGACCAGTTGGCCGACCGGCTTGAGTTGAAGAGCCGGCTGCACACCGCGCTGCTGGAGCGGCTGAACCTGAGCGTGATCGACAAGGTGCAGCCGGAAGAGCTGCGCCGCGAGGTTGCGAACCTGGCCCAGCAGGTGCTGGCCGAGGAAAAGCGTCCGATGAAGACCGACGATTTCAAGCAGATCGTCGACGAATTGATGGACGAGGTTCTGGGGTTCGGCCCGCTGGAGCCGCTTCTGGCAGATCCGACGATCAACGATATCCTGGTGAACAGCCACAAAAACGTCTATGTCGAGCGCTTCGGCGTGCTGGAGCGGACCAACGTGCGGTTCCGCGACGAGCGTCACCTTTTGCGGATCATCGACAAGATCGTGTCCTCCATCGGGCGCCGGATCGACGAGAGCCAGCCCTGGGTGGATGCCCGCCTGGAGGATGGCAGCCGGGTCAATGCGATCATCCGGCCCTGCGCCATCGACGGGCCTTCGCTTTCCATCCGGAAATTCTCGAAGAAACCGATCCTGATGGAGAAGATGATCGAGCTGGAATCGCTCAGCCATGAGGCCGCGGCGCTTCTTCGGGCGCTGGTCGGCGCGCGGATGAACATCCTGATCTCAGGCGGTACGGGTTCGGGCAAGACGACTCTTCTGAACGCCATGTCGCGCGCGATCGACCCGCATGAGCGGATCGTGACCATCGAGGATGCGGCCGAACTTCAGCTTCAGCAGGAGCACGTGGTCCGTCTTGAAACGCGGCCGCCGAACCCGTCGGGCGCCGGAGCGATCTTCCAGCGGGACCTGGTTCGCAACGCGCTCAGGATGCGTCCTGACCGGATCATCGTCGGCGAGGTCCGGGGCGCCGAGACGTTCGACATGCTTCAGGCGATGAACACGGGCCACGACGGGTCGATGACGACGGTTCACGCGAACACGGCGCGCGATGCCCTGACGCGGATCGAGCAGATGGTCACGATGATCGGCATCGACCTGCCGCTGAACGCGATCCGGAGCCAGATTTCGTCGGGCATCAACTTCGTGGTGCAGCTGAACCGCCTGTCGGACGGCAACCGCAAGGTCATGAGCGTGAGCGAAATCACCGGCATGGAGGGTCAGACCATCACCATGCAGGACATTTTCGTCTTCAAGCGCACGGGCAAGGACGAGAACGGCAAGGTTCTGGGTCAGTTCATGCCGACGGGCATGCGTCCGAAATGCGCCGAACAACTGATCGCGTCGGGTGTCGACCTGAGCGGCACCAACATCGTGAGGATGTGAGCCATGCTACAGGAACTTCAACAAGCCCTGTTGCAGAACGTGGACGCTCAGTTCGCGGTCTATGTGGGTGTCGTGGTGGGCATCCTGCTGATCCTGGAGGGTCTTCGCCAGATGGTGTCGCGGCGCGGTCGTCGCGACGAGGCGCGCAGCCGCCGGATGAAGATGATCCAGAAGGGCGCCACGACGGCGGAGATCCTGGCGATCCTGAAGCCCGAGGAAAAGCGTGGCTTCATGAACCGGATCCCGCTGGTCGGCGATCTTCCGATGGTGTTGCGGCAGGGCGGGGTCTCGATGTCCTCGGGCGCCTTCCTGACGACCTGCCTTGCGGGCTTCATCGCGGTGGTTGTCGTCTTCGCGCAGTTGACCGTTTTGCCGACGGCCATGCTGCTGGGGTTCGTTCTGTGTTTTATCGTGCCGATCATGGCGGTGCGGCTTCAGCGCACCCAGCGCGTCAACGATCTGGTGCGGCAGCTGCCCGATGCGCTGGACATGATGGCGCGTGGCCTGAAGGTGGGCCATCCGCTGAACGCGTCGCTTGCCACGGTAGCCAACGAGATGCCGGATCCCATCGGGACCGAATTCGGGATCGTCGTCGATCAGGTGTCTTACGGTGACGACCTGACGGACGCGTTCAACGAGTTCGCGGATCGGATCAATCAGGAAGACATTCACTACCTGGCGACCGCGATCTCGATCCAGCACGGTACGGGGGGTGACCTGGCGCGGATTCTCAACGTGCTCTCGAAAGTGATCCGGGACCGGATGACCATGCGCCGCAAGATCAAGGCGGTGTCGTCGGAAGGCCGGCTGTCGGCCGCGATCCTGAGCGTGGTGCCTGTCATTATCTTTGTCGGCCTGAACGTCATGTCGCCGAAGTACTACGGTGACATCGCGGACGAGCCACTGGCCAAGCCACTGGTGTTCATTGTGGTGGCGCTGGTGCTGATCAATGCGGTCATCCTGCGCAAGCTGGTCACGTTCAGGTTCTAAGGGAGAAGCGCAATGTTTGAATGGTTTCAAGGTCTTTTCCCGGCGCTGGACAGCGGTGGAAACATCCTTCTGATGATCGGTGTCGGCCTGGGGACGATGCTGTTCGTCTACGGTGCCTTCGACGCGATCCGTCCGGCCAACCCGGCGGCCCGACGATATACTCGCAACGGTCTTGGCCAGCGGATGAGCACGTTCGACGCCGGCCTTCTGCACAATGCCGAAATCGATCCGAAGGGCATGTGGAAGGCGCTGATGCCATCCGACAAGAAGGAGCGCAGCACGCTTCGGCGGAACCTGATCAACGCGGGTTTCATTGGCGAGGGGGCGCTTCTGAAATTCTTCCTATGGCGCGTGGGCCTTGCCATCGCATTTCCGATGATCGTCATCGCGCTTCTGGTGATGCGGCAGTCCGGCATGTGGCTTCCCGAGCCGGTGATCTGGTTCGTCGACAAGACGCCGCGTCTGGTGATGTTCCAGATCCTGACGGTTCTGGCCGGTATCGGCTTCTTCCTGCCGTCGCTGTGGCTGCGCAACAGGGTCAAGGAACGTATTCGCGAGATCGAGGAGAGCTTCCCGAACACGCTGGACCTGATCCAGATTTCGGTCGAGGCCGGCATGGGTCTTGATGCCGCGATGACCCGGGTCGCCAACGAGATGGTCCATTCGTCGCCGGCGATCAGTCAGGAATTCCGGATGGTGCAGCTGGAGGTCTCGGCCGGCGGCGACCGCGAAAAGGCGCTTCTGGACATGGCCGCGCGAACCGGGGTCGAGGAAATCGCGTCATTCGCGAATGTGGTCTTGCAGTCGATCCGCTTCGGTACTTCGATCTCGGACGCGCTTCAGGTCTATGCCTATGAAATGCGCCTGGCGCGCGAATTGAAAGCGCAAGAAATGGCCAACAAGCTGCCGGTGAAGATGTCGGCCGTGATGTCGGCCCTGATGCTGCCCGCCATGATCCTGTTGATCGTGGGGCCCGTGGCCATTCGCTGGATGAACACCTTCGGCTGAGCTCGGCCGATGGTACCTCTTGCCGGCGGTCCCTTGGGGCCGCCGGTGTCGTATCAACGGGGCGGAACCGTGATTGGGGTGCGCAGATACGTGACGGCGCCGACATTGTCGATGCTTGGCTCTCGGATCTCTGCCGCGGGATCGAAGGGCGGCGCGGCCCGGGCGCAGAGATTGGGGTCCAGCGTACACATGTAGGCCCATACGCCGGTCAGGTGTGTCAGCCGGTATTGCAGATCGCGGGGCATCTGGGCGTAGCTGCCGTCATAGCCATGGGCCGCGAGATGCGTCCCGTAGACATAGATCGTGTCCGTCGCGGTGATCTGCAGTGCCAGCGCGCGGCTTTCCCTTTGCCATACGCTGAGGGACTGGCTGTGGGTTCGGGCGAAGACGCCTGCGACGAGTGCAAGCATGAGAACCAGCGCCAGCGGCGCCGAGGTTCGGCGCTTGCCATCCAACTCGACGATGTGTGCCGCCTTGACCAGGGCGATGGCCATCGTGAACCACAGGATATAGGTCGAACGGAAGGGGAAGAGGATGCCTTCCATCCACGCGTGGAGGCACAGAAGCGAGAGACCTGCGGCGGCGGGAGCGATGACCCTGAGGAGTTCGAGCGTTCCGGTTCGCGCAATGACGACCAGACTGGCAACAAATGCCAGCGACAGGACCAGCGAGAAACCGGGCTTGCCGAAGCCCGTCATGACGTAGGTCCAGTGCAGGCTTTCCGAGACCTTGGAGAGGTTCGCGACGAGGCTGTCGAAGTCCGTCACCGGACTTGGGTCGCGCCACTCGGCAAGAGCCAGGCCGAAGATGCCGTGCGCCATGTGATTCAGGGTGTAGATGAACAGGATGCCGAGCGCGAATGCGGTCACGAAGGCCGCCAGGGTCGCGAGGTCGTCGCGGATCGTTCTTGGCCGGTCCTCGCGCAGAAGGCAGATCGCCAGAAGCAGGAACGGGTAGGGTGTGTAGGCCTGGATTGCGAGCGGGACGAACAGGAACAGGAGCCATCGGCAAACGCGCGGCGTGGCGACGAGTGCCATGACGGCGTAGGCCGCCATCAGCCAGACGCCCGGGACCAGCGTGTTGAACCAACCGGAGATCAGGGTGGTCTGCGGGGCGACCACCGCCAGGGCGGCGAGCAAGGCAGGGTACCGGATCTCAGTGGTGCGGAAGATGTTCAGCGCCGCAGCCGACACAAATAGCGCCCAGCCCGCCAGATAGAGCTGGAAGTTCAGCCAGGCCGGCGTCGCGATTCCCCGCAGGTGCCACCAGTAGTTGAACCACCGCCCTTCGGCGAGCGTCTTCAAGTAGTATCCGTCCGGATCGAGCACCAACGCGGGGTAGTCGTCGTAGTGCACGAAAGGATCGGTGATCTGGCCAACGCCCGCAGCCAGAAGAAGGACGGCATAGGCAGACACGAACACGATCGCGAGGCGCTGGTGCAGGCCGATGCTATCTGACGCGACGGTTTCGGCCGGGCCATGTGGCGAAGCAGAGGACAGTGACACGAGCGCGGGTCCCATTGTTTCGGGTTCCAGGGAAAGAACCGTCTGAATGTGGCGCATTCAAGGAATGACGCGGGCGTCTTTGGGTTCAAGGCGTTCCAACTTGCCCATCATCGTTACCGTGCGCAGGCTTTTAAGTTCGAATTCCTGAACAATCATCGTGCCTTGAAACGCATTGTTGAGTGATTGTGCGGCCAATACAACAGTCGCAAAAAGTAATGCAAATCTGCACATTTGCCTCCCTTGACTTGAAGAGGCTTTTTTCGTTCCGTCGATACGGGGGACTTAACATATTCCTGACCGCCTTTGTTTGATTACCGTACTCGGTTCGAAAACCGTTCGCGTGGGTAAACGGGAGTTGTGCGTTGTTTGAGAGGGGTGGCGGAGAGATTACCGCCAACATCGTTGGACCGGACCTTCGGGTTCTGGACGGCATCGCCAGTTGGTGCGGCGGCCTGCATGGCTCGATGCCCATCGGCGAGGCTCTCAGATTTCTTGCGTTGGGATTTGGCGCCGAGGCCGCGGTGCTTTCCCGCCACACGCGGCAGATGGACCGGCCGCGCGCCGTCGCGATCTTCGACAGCCAGAACGAGGATGCCGAGGCGGCGCTTTTGCGGCGTCCGATGTGCAAGGACGTTCTGGGCTACTTCTACGACAAGGCCCGCACGTCCACGGTCTGGTTCCTGACCGACCATCTGGACGACGGGAAATGGGCCACGACGCAGACCTTGCAGAACTGGCGCGTTGTGCGCCACATCCACGAGGTCGTGGTTGTCGCTTTGGCGGGGGATGTGCGTCACTCGGACTACCTGGAATTCCATTTCACCCGTGAGCTGGCCTATAGCGAGCGGCTGGAATTGGAAGCGCTGGTTCCCACGCTGGTCAGGTCGTGGTCGGGCCGCAAACAAGGACTTGTGACCCAGGCACAGATGGATGACCGCATGGTCCGGGCACAGGTGGCGGCGGAGGCCAACCGTCTGCACGCGGACGCACCGATACTGGACGCGTCGAACCCGGCGCGGCTGAGCCGTGCGGAATTTCGGGTGTGCCTGCTGTTGTCACGCGGATTGTCCGTGAAGGGCGTCATCGAGGAACTGGCGTTGACGGAATCGACGGTGCGGTCGCACCTGAGGTCGATCTATTCAAAGACCCACGTCGCCGGGATGCAGGAACTGATGTACCGGATGCTGAACACGCAGGGCACGCCGGTTTCGCAGCAGAACTACCGGGTGCGCTGAGCGCTTAAAGGTCGATTTCCAGAACGCCTCTGGGTTCCGCCGCGCGGGACTGGCAAAGAATGATGGACGTTTCACGCTGAGATTTGGACAGCACGAAGTCACGGTGTTCGGCTTCGCCCGAGACCAGTCCGCATTTGCAGACGCCGCAGATTCCGTCGGAGCATTTCACGTCGATATGGATACCGGCCCGCGCCAGCGCATCGGTGGCGGCCTCGTCGGCCGCGACTTCGATGGCGCGTCCGGAGCGGGTGAGGTGCAGTGTGAAAGGGTGGTTCTCGTATTCGGGTACCTCAGGCACCGAGAAGTATTCGAGATGGCGCGATTCCTCGGGAAAACCTTGTCTTTCAGCGGCTTCGATGACGCCTTGCATGTAGCGGTCGGGACCGCAGGTATAGACGTGCCAGCCATCCCGGTAGCCGGACAGCAGGTGGTCAAGGTCGGCGCGTGAGCCTTCGTCGGAGACGTGAAGCGAGACGCGGTCGGCCCATGGAACCTGCGCCAGGTCGTCCAGATAGCCCGCGGCGGCGCGGGTCTTGACCGAGTAATGCAGGACGAAATCAGCTCCGATGGCGTGGAGCCGGTGGCCCATCGCGATCATCGGCGTGACGCCTATACCGCCGCCCATCAGGAAGGTGCGCGTCGCGGTTTCCTCCAACGGGAAATGGTTGATCGGCTTCGAGATGAAAACGCGGCGGCCCTCGGCGAAGATGCGGTGCATCAGTTTCGAGCCGCCCCGTCCGTGATCCTCGCGCAGGACGCCGATCTGGTAGACGGAGCGGTCGGCGGGGTTGCCAGACATGGAGTATTGGCGGAGGTACTCGGGCGCGACGACGATGTCGAGATGGGCGCCCGCGGTCCATTCGGGAAGCTCGGCACCGTCGGGATCGCGGAATTCGAACTTGGTGATGTCGGACGACATTTTTTCGACCCTGGAGACCACGACACGGAGGACGGGGGGATCCGACCAGTCCGGGACCGTATGGGCCAGGCCGTCGGTCTGTCCCTGTGCGAGCCGCCGCTTGTATTCCTCGGCGGTGATCAGGGCCTGATAGGCCTCGATCCCCTTTTCGCGGTCCATAGGATAAGGGTAGGGCCAGGGTGGCGGTGTCAGCGGCGCGGGATAGACGGCGAGCGTCTGGTCCTCGTATTTCAGGTCGAGATCGCGTTGCAGGTCGCGGGCGTTGACCTCTTTCTTCGTGGGGCGGTAGCCGCCGTCCTCCTCGATTTCGAGATCCCACCACCATTTCTTGACCGGGTTCAGACCGCCACGGCCCAGCCTGTCGTCGAGTTTCGCAAGGGCGGGCGCCAGTTGCGGCACGTTCATGGCGGCCCATCGGAAGGGTTTTTCGGCGAAGAGGCCTTCGAGGTTCCAGGGGCAGGTCTTCATGCAGCGACCGCACATCGCGCCGCCCTCTGTGGTGATCCGGTAGGTCGCGCATTTCTGGCTGTCGGATTTCCAGATCTCGTAGCCGTTGAACATCAGTTTCGGACCGGCGGTGATCGCGCCCGAGGGGCATTCGCGGGCGCATTTGTTGCAGGCCTCGCAGAATTTTTGCAGGCCGAAATCGATGGGCTTGTCGTGGTCCAGCGGCATGTCCGTGGTGATGACGCCGGATTTCAGGCGCGGGCCGAGGAAGGGGTTGAGGATGACTTCGCCGATCCGCGAGACCTCGCCCAGACCGGAGAGGAGCAGAAGCGGCGGTTGCAGCACTTCGCCGTCCAGCACCGTGTGCGCCTTGGCCTTGTAGCCGAGGTTCCGAATCTGCTTGGCGATGACCCCGCCAAGGAGCGAGAAGCGGAGATAGGCGCGCATGGACTGAGCGACGGAGATCCAGTCGTCGCCGGAGGCGCCTTCCATCGTCTCGTAGCCCTGGTCGATGATCATCGAGATCGCCTGATCGTGGGGCGGGTCGATGGGCGCGCCGGTGGCGTCGTGGGAATACCATGTCCAGTCGGGACAGCGGCTTAGGCCCACGGCGTCCGCGCCGAGGAAGTAGGCGGCGGCCTTGATGTTGAGCGCGTTCCGGTGCGGATCGTCAGGGCGCGGGCCATTCGCGGGGGCGCCGTCCTGTAACAGGACAAAGGCGCCGAGCATGCGGCGTTCGGCGGCGGAAGGCGCGGCCTTGCGCGCGTAGTGGCCGTTCTTCGCGCCGTCCTGGACGTGTTTGCCGAGGTCGCCGAATTGCGCGCGGGCGAACATGTCGGTGCGCTTGGGCACGCGGGCGACGCGGGCCTCGTCGATAAAGGTGGTGGGATCGTCCACGCGGGTAAGCGTCTCGAATGGATGGGGGCCTTGATGAAAGCGGCGCTTGACGAAGGGGTCACGGTTCAGCGCGTTCTTCTGCGTCCGGTAGCCGAGCCACCAGCGGGGACCGAGCATGGGCTGGCGGCGGGCCAGAGGACGGTCGGCGGCCATTTCGAAGGTGGTGGTCAGGGCGGCGACGCCGAAGCGGTGACCGGCGAAGGGGTTCAGAAGGTGCCCGTTCGCCGGGACGGCGAGACCGGCTTCGACCGTCAGACGGTTCAGGTCTACGTCAGAGGAGGTACCCGTGTGCGCCTTGGCGTCCCAGCCGAGAAGCCGGATGTAGTTGGCCAGAACCACTGCGGTTTCCGAGGCGCGAAGGCAGGCGCGGTGAGCCTGCGCGTCGTCCAGCCAGTCAGTGCCCGGCTCGCCGCCGCGCGGGTCGCGGGGGAAATCGTAGAGAAAGACGATCGCGTGGGTGTGGCCCTCGATGGTGCTGGGCGGGGCCTCCATCGATTCCTTGAGATCGGCCATGATCATGTCGATGCCGCTGGCCAAGGTCTTGGTTTGGCGGGTCTTCAGGTCGTGCGCCAGCCGGTCGATGTCGGGATTGCGCCAGGGATCGGCCAGCCGCGCGGCATCGGGCAGGCGGCAGACGCCGATCATCGCGGCATCGGAGAAATAGCCGAACGCCTTCAGGTGGTTCGCGCGATCGAGGGGGTCCGGGGGACACTCGGCGCGGGCCTTGTTCACAAGCCCGTCGCGGATCGCATCCATCATCGCCTGATACTCGGCCATGGCGTTTACGAGATTTGACGGCGTCTCCGGACGCCGAAACTCCAGCGGTCTCGGGGCCGGTAGGCCGGTGGTCTCCGGCCGATCCTGACGCGCGAGGCGCTCAAGCGGATAGGGGCCAAGGTGAACGGGGCGCG
>ERZ869936.792-NODE-792-length-26623-cov-5.600911_pt1 | contig 26623 bp, 27 predicted proteins | sample MGYA00520876_ERZ869936 | MGnify/ENA primary metagenome ERZ869936 (study PRJEB32218, sample SAMN09650985) | biofilter metagenome | isolation source: enrty point of leading RO module | place: Saudi Arabia: Thuwal, RO plant located on Red Sea | collected 2016-02-17 ... | reverse complement strand
TCTAAAAAATCATATTTACTCATCTAATTCGGTTATTTTGTCAGTATATAAACTGTTATTCTATTAAAATTGTTGTGGAACCAATAGTTTCAATGATAGTGCCAAAGAAATAAATCGGTAATTCTGTCATTAACTACCTTGATAGATATGACGCAAAATGTCTATTTCTTCTTGAGATAAAGTAACACTTCTTCTCGACATCATGTTTTTAGCTGTTTCAAGCATTTTATCAAAGTCATATTTCACAAACCCGGAAGCACCACCCCAACTAAAAGACGGGATATGTTTAGGTGGAAAATCCGCACCAAATACATTGGCTGCCACCCCCACAACTGTAGCGGTATTAAACATGGTATTAATCCCACTTTTTGAATGATCTCCCATCATCAGCCCACAAAATTGTTCATTGGTTTGAATCATTTCGTTTTTAGTATAATTGAATATCTTCACATCACCATAATTATTTTTTAGGTTAGAAGTGTTGGTGTCCGCACCTAAGTTACACCACTCACCTACTACACTATTTCCTAAAAATCCATCATGTCCTTTATTTGAATAGGCAAAAAATACTGAATTGTTTACCTCTCCTCCAACCTTACAGTGAGGCCCAATAGTAGTTGGCCCATATATTTTTGCACCCATTTTTATAACAGCGCTTTCTCCTAAAAATAATGGTCCTCTTATAATTGAGCCTTCCATTATTTCAGCATTTTTAGCTATGTAAATAGGACCGGTTGTAGAGTTTAAAATGCTACATTCCACTTTTGCTCCTTCCTCTATAAAGATATTATTGCCTAGTATTTTATTAGTTTCTGAAAGCTTTTGAGAGGTTTTGTTTTTAGTAAGCAGTTTAAAATCCTTTTCTATTTCCTGACCATTGAGTTTGAAAATATCAAGAATAGTATTAAGAAAGCTTACGTCTTCTTTATACTCAATGATTTCTTCGCCATCAATTTCCTGATTTGTAAAATCTAGCTTTAAACTTGTTCTTCTGGCAATAGTTTTACCCTCTTTCTTCAGCACTTGTCCAATACTTAGTGACTTTATTGCCTCAACAATTGCTCTGTCAGGTAAAACATTAGAACATACGTAAAGATTATCTTCAGAATAATTGCACTTATATTTTTTGGAAAGGTAATCAGCAGTGATGTAGCTTAAAGAAACAGATAGGTAATTTTCCCATTTTTCGGCTATAGTAAACGCCCCTACTCGTATTTCAGATACAGGTCTTGTAAAGGTAAAAGGCTTTACGTTTTGCCAGTTAGTAAAATTATCAATTAAGATTACATTCATCAACTAAAGAAAAACATTATTAAATAAATTACAAAAAAAAAGTCCCGAATAAATCCGGGACTATAATTAACTATATATTAATAAAATTAAGCTTCTTTATTATCTTCAGTAGCTTCCTCTTTCTTAGGAGCTGCTTTTTTGCTATGCTTAGCATAACGGTTTTTGAACTTGTCAATTCTACCGGCAGTATCTACTAAATTCATTTTTCCGGTATAAAAAGGATGAGAAGTGTGTGAAATATCTAATTTAACAATCGGATACTCATTTCCATCTTCCCACTTTTCGGTTTCTTTTGTAGCTGCACACGAACGTCCAAGGAATGAATATCCATTAGACATGTCTTTGAAAATCACTAATCTATAGTTATCAGGGTGAATTCCTTTTTTCATTTCTTTCAATTTTAAGGACGGCAAAGATAAATATTTTTCTTAAAACAACAACTTAAATTCTTCTTTTAACTTCCTGATTGCATCATGTGTAGGAGATGTATTTCTTTTAGACATCTTATTAAAAATAGTTTGTCCTAAATCAATTCCTGTTGCATCAGGTTTAACCTCCCTTACCGACTCATTAAAGACATGAAGTATTTCATCTTTACTTGATCTAACAATTGACCATGCCTCATGAGACACATAGGTTTGCTGGGTTAAATTATGCTCAAACTCCTCATTTACATTAGCCGTTAGTTCACTGTGTAATTGGTGAGCTGTCATGCCCTTCTTGTGCAGCCTCAACACAATATTTTCAGGAGATATTCTCTCCATAAACAGAATAAGTCTTTCATAAGCCTGAATTTGAAGTGGTAAAATCTTCTTTTGAGCCTCTTTTCTTAGCTCATAATTATACTTTTTATCTTCTTTATCATAGAATTGCCTCATTATATAATAGACAGAACCAAATACAACTAATGCAGGAATAATGTACTTTATTAAATCTAAAATCGTTTCCATACCTCAAAAAAGTTTTCGTAAAATTAAAAGAATTAACGTATCAATCTCAATTTTATTAGTTTTGTGAGTCAAGTTTAGATATGTCAAGAAAAGTAGAAGCTATTAGGCTAGGCAGACTAGCAGAATCTCAAACCCTTGCAATGACAAGGTTAGCAAGAGAATTAAAAGCTCAAGGAAAAGATGTAATTAATCTAAGTATTGGAGAACCTGATTTTAATACTCCGGACTTTATAAAAGAAGCGGCAAAAAAAGCAATTGACGATAATTACTCTCACTATACGCCTGTACCCGGCTTACCTGAATTAAGAAGTGCCATATCTACTAAATTTAAGAGAGATAATGGTTTAAATTACGCTCCCGAACAAATTGTAGTTTCTACAGGGGCAAAACACAGTATAGCCAATGTTGCCTTAAGCATCCTAAATGAGGGGGATGAAGTTTTGGTTCCCGCACCATATTGGGTAAGTTATTTGGAAATCATAAAATTAGCAGAAGCTACTCCTATTATTATTCCTACTGACATTGAGAACGATTTTAAAGTAACCGTTGAACAAATAAAGAGTCATATTACTCCAAAAACAAGAATGATTATTTACAGCTCGCCATGCAATCCAACCGGTTCATTATACAGCAAAGATGAACTAAAGGAAATTGCAGACTTGCTATCAAATTACCCTGATATAATTGTTGTTTCAGATGAAATTTATGAGCACATCAACTTTGTCGGACAGCATGAAAGCATTGCACAGTTTGAAAACATCTATGAGCAAACAGTTACCATAAATGGAGTTTCCAAAGGTTATGCTATGACAGGCTGGAGAATTGGTTACATAGGAGCTCCTAAGTGGATTGCTGACGCTTGTACTAAAATACAAGGTCAGTTTACCTCAGGAACTTCTGCCATTTCTCAAAAAGCTGCTGAAGCAGCAATATTAGCAGAACCAAGCGTTACTAATGAAATGAAAAAGGCCTTTCTAGAAAGAAGAAATTTAGTACTGGAATTACTGGGAAAAATTGAAGGCTTTAAACTTAACCAACCCGAAGGAGCATTTTATGTTTTTCCGGAAATCAGCTCATTCTTTGGAAAAACATACAATGGAACAACCATAAATAATTCACAAGACTTATGTATGTTCTTGTTAAACGAAGCTAATGTGGCATTAGTGAGTGGTGAAGCTTTCGGAGCAGAAGGATATATTAGAATTTCTTACGCCACTTCAAATGATATTTTAATAGAATCCATTAAAAGAATTGAAAAAGCAGTAGCTCTTTTAAAATGAGTCTAACAAGAGAAAATATAATAGAATTATTTAATCGATTTAATGACTTAAACGTTCTCATTATCGGTGACGTAATGATTGATTCCTATTACTGGGGAAGTGTTAACAGGATATCACCCGAAGCTCCGGTTCCTGTTGTGGCCGTCAACAAAAAAGAATATCGATTAGGTGGCGCTGCAAATGTTGCACTTAATATTCAAGCACTTGGCGGAACTCCTCATTTATGTTCTGTAATTGGAAACGAAATAGATGCAGATATACTTAGCAGCCTGCTAGAAAAGCAAAATATGAGTGGTGATGGAATCATCCGCTCAAATGAACGAATTACAACTGTAAAGACCAGAGTTATTGGTAATAATCACCAAATGATTAGGGTTGACTCTGAAACTGATAAGAATATTGATAGCACACTAACTGAACAATTGTTTTCAAAAATCTCTGAAATTCTTGATGCTAAAAAAATAGACGTAATTATTTTCGAAGATTATGACAAAGGCGTAATCACTCCAGCATTAATTGAAAAAGTAGTTAATCTGGCCAAACAAAAAAATATTCCAACTACTGTTGACCCAAAAAAGAGAAATTTCCTTGACTACAAAAACGTTACTCTATTTAAACCCAATCTGAAAGAGCTATGCGAAGGTTTAAAAATTGAAATTGAAAGAAACAATATTAGTGAAGTAGAAAAAGGAATTGATGAATTAGAAAAGATATTACACGCTAAAATTTCATTTATTACTCTTTCTGAAAACGGAGTATTTATAAAAAATAATCAATCAAAACACCATATAAAAGCGCACATAAGAGATATAGCGGATGTGTCCGGTGCGGGTGATACCGTAATTAGTGTTGCTTCTATGATTCTAGCTTGTGAACAACCGCTTGAAGTTATTGCTGAGCTTTCAAACTTGGCAGGTGGCTTAGTATGCGAAAAAGTAGGTGTCGTACCTATTCAAAAAGAGGATTTGCTAAAAGAAGCTTTGGAAAAGCTTGCTAAGTAATTCTCATCATTCTTTTTTAATTAATACTTTTGCAGACTAATTTATTGAATGGAAGTATTACCCTATAAAAACAGTTCGGACAATAAGAAAAAGCAAGTGGCTGAGATGTTCAACAACATTTCAGGTAAATATGACTTTCTTAACCATTTTCTGTCCCTTGGAATTGATAAGAATTGGCGAAAAAAAGCCATAAAAATACTGGCAAAGGAAAACCCAAAAACTATATTGGATGTTGCCACAGGAACCGGAGATTTTGCTTTAGCAACCATGAAACTCAATCCTGAAAAAATAGTGGGGATAGACATTGCAGAAAAAATGGTAGAAAAAGGCATAGAAAAAGTAAAAGCCAAAGGTTTGTCAGAAATTATTCAATTAAAAGTAGGCGACTCTGAGAGTATTCCTTATGAAAATGAAAGTTTTGACGCTACAACCGTAGCATTTGGCGTTAGAAATTTTGAAAATCTTGAGTTGGGGTTAACAGAAATGAACCGAATTTTAAAACCTAACGGAACAGCCGTAATCCTAGAGTTTTCTAAACCACAAAAATTTCCGGTTAAGCAGTTATACGGTTTTTACTTCAAGTACATTTTACCATTTTGGGGCAGAATAATATCGGGAGATAAAGTAGCTTACACCTACTTACCTGACAGTGTAAATGCCTTTCCTCAAGGGAATGATTTTATTGAAATACTAAAAAAAGTAGGATTCAAATCAGCATACGATAAAAGATTGTTTTTTGGAGTAGCCTCTATTTATATTGCAAAGAAATAAAAGCAGTTAAATTACGTTAGAAGAGCAAATTCAGTGAAAAAAATCATATCCATATCAGTTTTATTTTTGTTAATTTCACAAATCATTTTTTCGAAGCCAAATAAAGTATAAAACCAAACTGAATTTGTTGTAAAGCGAATCCACTTTGGTTTTGTATTAGCAGGAAACTCTGCAAGTTTTTCTGTTTTTAGAGCAAAGCCATTTAATGAGTCTATTATTTCAGACACCATTAGAAATATTGTAGTGGATAATCAAAGTGGTTTTAACTTAGGAATTATTTCTTCTCTTAATCTTAATCGATATTTCAGCATTCGGTTTATACCATCTATTATTTTTACCCAAAGAAATCTTGAGTTTACTGTTCTTCAAAATAAAAAAGAAGAAGTATATATTAAACCAATTGAATCCACTTTATTAGACTTTCCAATTCTTTTAAAATATAAGTCGGCTAGGGTAAACAACTTCGCTGCCTATGTAATTGGCGGAGCAAAGTATTCGTACGACCTTGCATCACAGCAAAACACTGACAACATTAGTACGAATCCAAAAGATATTATAGTGAAGCTTTACAAACATGATATTGCAGGAGAAATTGGCTTCGGAACAGATTATTATCTGCCCTATTTCAAATTTGGTATAGAGCTGAAAATGAGTTACGGATTAAGAAATGTAATGGTTAAGGACAAAACGATGTTCTCCAGCCCAATAGATGATTTACGTTCTAAAATGTTTACCTTATCTTTTACTTTTGAAGGATAATGGAAACGATTGACATTATTCTTTTCCCTGAACAAGCGTTTGATGAAAACTTTCAAAAACAGGCTATTAGTGAAAAAACTAATATTCCCGTTAGTGAGTTAAAAAATATCCAACTCATTAAAAGATCTATTGACGCAAGAGGAAGAAAACCAAAATATCAGTTAAGGTTTAGTTTAAACACACCTAAAAAGACTAATTTTTCTTTTGATTTTCCCTCTGTAAAAGATAAAAAGCAAGTAGCCATTATTGGTATGGGACCGGCAGGAATGTTTGCCGCTTTAGAATTAATTAAGCAAGGTATAAAGCATGTGATTTTTGAAAGAGGAAAAGATGTAAGGCAAAGAAGAAGAGATTTGGCACAATTAACCAAAGAACACATTGTTAATCCGGATTCAAACTATTGCTTTGGAGAAGGTGGTGCAGGAACATACTCAGACGGAAAACTTTATACCCGTTCTACAAAAAGAGGCGATGTTCAACAAATATTAGAATGGCTTGTTGCACATGGCTCTCCTGAAGATATATTAATTGATGCTCATCCACACATTGGAACTAATCACTTACCAAATGTCGTTACCAAAATTAGAGAAAGCATTATAACGCATGGCGGAGAAATTCATTTTGAAAAAAAGTTAACGGACATTACCATCATTGGAAATAAAATTAAGTCAATTACCATTAATGAAAATGAAACTTTACATTTTGATGAAGTCATTTTGGCCACCGGACACTCAGCCAGAGATATTTTTCAGTTACTACAAAATAAGCATATAACCATTGAATACAAGCCTTTTGCGTTAGGTGTAAGAGTAGAACATTCTCAAAAATACATCGACAGCGTACAATACAATTGTGAAGATAGAGGAGAATATTTACCCGCTGCATCTTACAAGTTAGTAAATCAAACAGCCGATAGAGGCGTTTATTCTTTTTGTATGTGTCCAGGTGGAATTATTGCGCCATGTGCTACCAGTCCAAAAGAAATAGTAACCAATGGTTGGTCTCCATCCAAAAGAAACAACCCTTACGCAAATTCAGGTATTGTAGCTGAAGTAAAAGAAACAGACTTAAAAGATTTCTCAAAATATAATGAGTTAAGGGGATTGTATTTTCAAAGTTCGATTGAACAAAAAGCATACAAATTGGCAGGAAATACAGGTGAAATTAAGAAAGCCCAATTAGCTCCGGCTCAAAAATTAATCGACTTTGTAAATGCTAAAACATCCACTTCACTACCAGATTGCTCTTATATTCCGGGAGTTACCTCAGTAGATTTACATGAGGTTTTACCTAAAACCATTTCGTTAGCCTTAAAAGAAAGTTTTAAAGAGTTTGGAAAGAAAATGAAAGGCTTTTTAAATGAAGATGCGATTATAGTTGGTGTAGAATCCAGAACCTCCTCTCCTATCAAAATTCCAAGAGACAGAGACACCTTAGAACATAGCGAAGTCAACGGACTTTATCCATGTGGCGAAGGTGCAGGATATGCAGGTGGTATTGTTTCAGCAGCAATTGATGGCGTAAAAGTAGCTCAGGCTATTTACCGGAAAATTCATACATGAAAATAGCCGCTGCGGTTGCTACGTTTAAAGATTCCGCTCCTCCCACTTTATTGATGGTAAGTTTGGTTTTCGATAATTCAACCAATTCTTTACTCACTCCATTAGACTCATTTCCAAAAATGATGATACCGGATGTTAATTTTTCAACTTCCTTTACATTCTGACCATCTAAAACAGTTATATAAGAATTTTCAAATTGGGGAATTTCAGTGGCTAAATCGACATAATGAACATTTACTCTGGTAATTGAACCCATTGTACTTTGCACCACTTTTTGATTGAAGCAATCAACACTTTCCTTAGAACAAAAAATAGTTTTAATCCCGAACCAGTCAGCTGTTCTTATTATCGTTCCTAAATTACCCGGGTCTCTTATATCTTCTAAAGCTAAAACTAACTTATTAGAATAAATGCTATCAGCTAGTTTCAACTCTGGTACTTCAACCAATGCCAGGATATTGTTTGGGGTTGATAAGGAAGAAATCTTTTTTAATTCAGCTTCCGATATTTCAGTTGTATCAAATTTTTCATTTAGCAACCAAGAAGGTTTTTGAACAAAAAACAGTTCTCTAATTTTATAATTTGAATGATATATTTCTTCTACAGGCTTCTCTCCTTCTATAACAAAAAGTCCGTTTTCCTTTCTAAACTTTTTAAGTCGTAAGGATTGAATAAGTTTTATTTTTGATTTTGAAAGCAAGGTGAGTTTAATGCGAAATAATTAATTTAGTAATCTCCGTTTGATTATTCTCTAAAATAACATTTAAAAAATAAACACCCGACTCCATTTCATTTGTATAAATTGAAACTTCTTTGTCATTAAATTGGTAACTATAAACACTTTTACCGGAAATAGAATAAACACTCACCTTTTTAATCATAAACTCTGAAGAACTAATGTTAACAACTGAATTTGAAGGATTCGGATACATAGTTATTTTATTTACACTTTTCTTATCTGCATCTTCCATTCCGATTATCACTACAAATTGGCTTGTAGTATTTCCCAAAGTATCTGTTTTTATTAAATAGTAATCATCTAAACCATAGCCCCTTGATGCAATTTGTCCAAAAAACACTACTGACCCATCATAACATGGATATGAATCATAAATAATTTCATCTTCATTAAAACCTAAAATCCTACCAAATTGGTAATTGCCATATTGATCTACATGATAATATGAAGCATCCTTTTTACCAGCAGCAAAAGATTTATTGTATCCACCAATATATACTCTATTATTTTTTGATAAAACAATTGTATTAGCTTGGTCTTCATCAGGACCGCCAATAAATTTTAATAGAGGGTTAAGTCCATTGGTTGTAAGCCTAAGAGTAAACATGTCTTTATCCCCTAACCCCAAACTTGAATATGAACCTCCTGTAATTAATAAGTGTCCATCTGTATGTTGTATAATGTCAAAGGCAATATCAGAAAATGACCAAGAAAAAGAAGTTGACCAAAGTAAATTTCCTAGTGAATCAATCTTTAAAACATAAACATCTTCACCTCCATTAATATGCGTCTTACCCACTAAAACAAAGTTTGAATCGTATGTTTGAACAAAAGCATAAGCAACATCAATACTGTCTGTACCAAACTTTTTTGTCCAAACCGTATCACCATTAGGCTTAGTTTTTACAACAAATACATCTTGAATACCATCTGTATTATATGTTTCTCCGCAGAAATAATAATCTCCAGAATATGACTCTAAAACTTCATAAAACAAATCCCACTTAATTCCTCCATAAGTTTTTGTCCATAAAGTGTCTCCTACTGAGTTTAACTTCATAACATACCCGTCATAACCACCATTTCCAAAGCTATTTGTATATCCACAAACAAGCAGGTTTGAATCTCTTGTTTCAATCATATCAGAAACCCACTCAGTGTTATTGCCCCCATAATTCTTCTGCCACATGTAACTACCAAATGAATCTACTTTCAAGAGCCAAATGTGATTAGAATTGCTGGAAAAAGAAGTTGACGTACCCGCCATAATAAAATTATAATCATAAGTTTGAACAACAGCTCTTCCAAAATCAGAAGAAGTTGAACCATATATTTTTTGAAAAATAGTATCTTGAGCATGGATAGAATTAACAAGCAAACCAAATAATACTATATATAAATATCTTACCATAAATTAAAACCTATAACCTAAGCCTCCAAACACACTCATTCCAAAAGTGTTTTCAGAAAAAAGAGATTCTAAATTTCTTGTTCCAACAACCAAATTAAGACTTTTTGTGTTCAGCATCAAACCTAGTCCGGAATTAAATTTACCGTAGCCGCCATAGCTAATTTGAGGTACAACTGTAAACTCCTTTATGGGCGACCAAAAAAATTGTGCATATACTTTTGGGATATGATTTACAAACAATTGATGGTAAACTCCCACTGTGTATTTCATTTTTGCATTTATGGTATCTGAAAAGAAACTGTTAAATACAATTGGTGTTGGACTCATATAAATTCTGTTTCTTTTTGATGCTCCAACTTCATTAAGTATAGAATCAGTAGTAAATGAAAAACCGCTTTGAATGTCAAACAAATTATCAATTTCAACACCTTCGTAAACGGTAGTACTATCTATTGAAATTGTGGTAGAATTTCTATTCCAATTGATAAAACCAATATCAGTAACATAAAAAGATATTTTCCCTCTTTTACGCAATTCAAACTCACCAAACAAATCAAAAGAAACACCTACACCATTTAACGCCCAAAATCCATTATTGGTAGTATCGGAACCATTATAAACAGACAAACTGGAAACACTTACCTCACGCCCAAATTCTTCGGTATATATGGTGGTGGTTGGGCTGTAAATGGTTTGATTCATTTCTCCCTTGATAAAGTTCATGGCGATTCCGGTAACCATTCCCTCTTCTTTGTTTTCATTCAACAAACCAATTTTCAGCTTTTGATAACGGTAAACATTCATAGACAATTCACCTAAATCAAATGTATCACCTGCAAAAGGTTTATTCCCGAAAAACATTAAATCAAACGCATTTTTACTGAACTTCAAGTCTATATGCTCTCTATCCTGCAATCCAAAAATCAAGGATAAATTAGGGCGTTTGAAAAGTGTGTCGCAATTAATCTTTGCAAGAATATCTACAAACAAATCTCCTCCAAACCTATTATTAGCGTTTAATTTTTGTGATGCCGCTGTTTTTAACTCATCCGTTAAAAATTCTGAATTCCGAAAAGCGTTAACAAATTTATTTCCGAGATTATTAGAGTTATAACTTGCATCTACATAAGTGGAAACAAAGTTTGAGGTATCGGATAAAGAGAAGTAGTTTTCTTGCTGTGATTTACCAGAAACAAACAAAAAGAGAAAACTTATGACGTAAAAAAATCTACAGCCCAACATGATAATTAAAGTCTCCCACTAATTTTAACTCCAACTCATAGTGGTCATAAATTTTTACATAATTGGTAATGGAAACAGTATTAAACACTGTTTTAAATCGGATTTTACCTGCTTGCTTAAAGTTAGCAATATTTTCGGCAGATAATGGTATTACTATTTCTCCTGATGTAGGAGCTGTTACAAAATAGCTGGCATCTACCTGTCCTGAAGCAATGTTTCCGGTAATTTGAAGTTGGTCAATTTTTACTCCGTTTGCATCTAAAATTTCCATAAAAATAGTAGCGTCTAAAGGGAAACCATTTTTATAATATAACTTAAAACTACCTGAATTAAATTTCTCTACCTCTTCCGAAGCATATGGAAAATCAACTGTTTCATACATAGTCAAACCATTCATGGTTAACGAAAGTGGTATGCGAACATTTAAGTTGGCCTGAAAAGGATAATCAGAATAATAAAAATCATTTCCGTTAGAAACATTACCTAGCGGGTTAATAGATAAATCAAACCCATACTGAATTTGGTCAGGTAAGTTTTCTACAAATACATCAATGTTGGAATTATTCTTATCCAAGTTTTGAGTATAAATCCAAGGAGTAACCGGTGGTGTTCCGTTTGTTTTTACAGCTCGGTTGATGTTTACCGTATTCCCAACTATTGAATGGTTTAAAGCTACTGTATTACCAGTTCTGGAATTGTAAGAAGATAATTGATTGAGCTTAAATGTACCGTCAATACCCACCGAATTAATAATTTCCAAATCCACAAAAACATCTTCAAAATCTATGGCACCGGAATCAATGCCGTTTAAAAAACTGAAAGCAGAATTCTCAGGACCAATGGTCTCCGCATGTTGACCGAAGTAACCTTTGATAAATTTAGGGTAAACCTCTTCAAAAGAAAACTTCACTTTTACTTTATCGGAAGGTTTGATGGTATATTGACTTCCACTGGCAGCAATAGCAGCTTGTAAATTATAGTAAATGGTATTAACAGAGTTTTTGTTCACTCCTCTCATATCAAAGCTATAATCAGCAATGTCATACGTTTTGGTAAGTATTGCGTTTGTACTGCCACTGGCAGCCGCCACACTTTCTGTTCGTTGAAAAGCTACACCCGATTTTGTAGCGCTAGGCACGTTAATCACCACATCTACGGGTTCAGGAAGTGTGCTTTCTAATTCTACCGTTAACTTTCCTGATTTTACAATAATTTGAGAAAGCTCCGGCTCACCTAAATTGAACTTTATATTTTCATTTTGAGAATAAAAAGGAGTAGATGGATAAGCATTGTAGCCCGGTAATAAGGTTAAGTTATTCGTAATTACCGTATCCGGCATTTGAACCAGCGTATCAATATCAAAATCCAACAAACTGTTTTGATACACTAAACTTACAAAACCATTTGCATCGGTTTCAACTAATGAATCTCCAATGTCATGAATAGAAAAAGTAGTTTTTACTACCGGCAAAAGATAATCGGCATTCCAGCTAGGATTTACACCGCCTTTTCTACAAGAAATGGCTAGCAGCAAAAGCAATGAAGCTAATATAGATAAAGTTCTTTTCACTTAATTATCTGCTAAAATTACGCATTTTTATCCAAGTTTTGTGGCTTGTGCGATTGGTCATAAAATTTCTCCATTTGCTTCCACAACTTCTTTTTGTCTTTTTCGCTTAGTTCTACCCCAAAAGTTACAGTTGTTCCAAGGTATTCAAACACAAACGCAGGATTGGTTAATTGCCAATACGAATCAGAAAGTTTGGTAAATACTTTACCCGTTTCATCTTTAAACAAGCTGAAATTCTTTACATGCTCAAAATAATAGCTCTGCGGTATTCCTCTATCCTTTACCAGTTTGGTAATATGTATGGCTTCATGGTCTATTTTTATTTGCTCTACTCCGTAATTTCTCCACTGAAAAATAAACCACATCTTGTATTCAAAATACAACCAAAAAGCTAAGTAAATGCCCACAAAAATCCATTCCTGCTTAGAGAATCCGGCAAATATGGCATAGCCAATTACAATTAAACCGCAAATACTGAATAAGATTAACCACCACTTTAACAGGTTTTGCTTTTGCTCATCTATATAAGCCTTAATTGAAATAATTAGTTCTGATTGATTTTGCTCTACCGAAATTCTTTCCATAAACTAGCAACCATTAAAATAATAAAGTCCCACTAAAAGTGAGACAATATTATAAAATTTAAAGCGATAAGCCAGATTCTGTTTTCACACAAGGTGAACTTCTATCATTTATCTCTTCAGTCTACCCGTCTTGGTTGCAAAGCAATTGGCGAGCTACCAAATTCCCAAGATTTATTTGACCTTTCAGCACCTGAGGTTTTTCCACTATGCAGGTTACCATACACAGTCGTGAGCTCTTACCTCACGTTTTCACCCTTACTCACCTAAGGTGAGCGGTTTGTTTCTGTAACACTCTCTGTTGATAAGCATTGCTACTTACCACCCCTTTTTTCAAAGGGCAAGTTGCTCTCTGCTGTCCGGACTTTCCTTATCCGCCTGAGGCGAACACGATAGAATACTTTAAATTCTGCTCAAAATTAAGAATACTTTAACAAAATTAGTGCGATTGAATACAATAAAAAGAAAATAAAAGGCTTAACTTTGGGAACAATATCCAACACATTAACACATGAAAAACATTATTTTACTAGCAAGCACACTTTTTCTTTTTGCGTTTACCAATAACCAAGATACCGAATACAAAGCCGAAAATGAAGGCTGGGAAGTAAATATTGAAAAGGCTTACGAAATTTCTAAAAAAACGGGCAAGCCTATTTTAGCCAACTTTACCGGCTCTGACTGGTGCGGATGGTGTAAAAAACTAAAACGTGAGGTGTTTGACCACCAAGAATTTAAAGATTGGGCAAAAGAAAATGTAGTATTGGTAGAGCTTGATTTTCCCAGAAGCAAACAAATTCCTGATGATATAAAAGCACAAAACAACAGCTTACGCCAAGCTTTTAATGTAATGGGCTACCCTACTATTTGGGTATTTTACCTAACCAAAGGAGCCGAAAACCAACAAATGAACATTGAAGCTTTAGGCAAAACAGGCTACGTAGCAGGAGGACCTTCTGCCTTTACAGGCGGTGTTGACCAAATGATTGAAGCCTACAACAAGCAAAAAGCACAAGGAAGCAATTAAGGTTGTATTAGTATTAAGCAAAAGCCTTTCATTTAATTGGAAGGCTTTTTTTTGTTAGTTAGTTCATGTTCTGAACATGATCATTCAGCAAAAAAGTATGACGGTTCATGTAAAAAGCATGAACGATGATGGAAAAAGTATCAAGCTTCATGTAAAAAGCATGAACGTTGATAGAAAAAGCATCAAGCTTCATGTAAAAAGCATGAACGTTGATAGAAAAAGTATCAAGCTTCATACAAAAAGCATGAACGATGATGGAAAAAGTATCAAGCTTCATACAAAAAGCATGAACGTTCATGCAAAATACATGACAAGGGGGCTTAAATTATGCCAAAATGGCAGAAAAACCCTTGATGAAGCACTTTTAAGGATTTATAAGCTGCTTTTTGTATTTTTGGGTAAATGTAGATGTCTAAAAGATTTTTCCTAATTCATAAAGAAATAATGAGAATAAAATCAATTAAATATATAGCTATATTTTTTATCATTGGTTGCTCGCCAAAAAAAGAAATTAAAGACAATATTTTTAATACTTCCACAACAGACACTTCTATTCTAAAAGTGGAAGCAATCCCTCCAATCACTAAAAAAACCTTTGACTACATTAAGTTTAAATCACTAGCAGACTCTTTAATTTCAAAAATAGCTGACGAAAAAATTACACTTCAGCTAACCATTGACACTATAGAAAAATCCCAATTAAAATATGGTTACTATACACCACTAATAAACAATGATTTTCCGCTGTTGAAATATAACTTCTATCCAGGTAAAAAAAGGTCTCTATTAAGGTTTAGCATCATCCAAGCAAAATTTTCTGATACACTTTCTTTAAACAAAGCCTTCATGAAACTAAAAGAAGATGCTTCTGATATTTATTCTAATGATGAATCTGACTATCATAACATACCTGGACTGACTTACACTAATGACTACGTAATTATAGTCGATAAAGAAATACTATGGCTAAATCTTCCTTGCCCATACTCAAATAAGAATGTTAAAAGAGTTAAACAAATCTTCAGTCACACACTAAGTATTGATAATTTGAAAGATTCCATAAATTGTTCTTGTGGACAATCCAACTGTTTAATAAAATGACCCACTTCTCTCACAAGCGGACGCTTGTGAGAAACAAAGAAAACATTACATTAAAAAAGCCCAACAATGTTGGGCTTTTCGTTTTCTATGTTGGTGTGGTTTATTTATCTAAACTACCAAATACTTTCTTTAGAATATCGCTTACCCTTGCAGCAGGGTTGTCTCTAATTTTCTTTTCCTCTTTTTCTACCATGGTAAACAAACCTGCCATAGCTCTTTCGGTAACGTAAGCATCTAAATCAGGGTTTTGTTTTTCTACAAACGGTATTTTGTTGTAAGTAGTAATAATAGGGTTCCAGTATTTGGTTAACTCTACTTGTTGAGTAGCATTGTTTACCACCGGTCTAAATTTTTCCATTAACTGAGCAGACGTTTTTTCTCTCAAGTAATTAGTAGCGGCATTGTCCTCACCTCTTAAAATAGCAAATCCGTCACCAATGCTCATTCCTTTAATGGCATCTACAAAAATAGGAACAGCCTCTTTACTTGCTGCTTCAGCGGCACGATTTAGGGTTAACTCAAACTTTTGTACTTGTTCATCTAAGCCTAATTCCAACGCTTTTGTTCTTACTTTTTCTGCTTCAGGCGGAAAAGGAATTCTGATTAAAGAGTTTCCATTAAATCCGTCAACAGCTGATGTTAAGCTCACGCTGTTTTTAGCACCAACAGTCAACGCTTCTTTTAATCCTGAAATAACTTCATCATTGGTTAAAGGTTTTTCACCTGAGGGAGTAGTTAATACATCTCCGGCAACTTGCTGCAATTCGGTACAGGCAACTGCCATCATTCCAACTAAGGCAATTCCTGCAAGTATTTTTAATTTCTTCATAATGTTATAAGGTTATAGTTTTTAATGTGTTGCAATTAAGCAACAATAATACCAAAATAAATTGGTTTGCAAATTGTCTATCTTTGCTCATATTCAACTCTATTTGAAGCATTTTATTTACATCTTATTAGTTGGTTGGTCTTGTTCTTTATTTTCTCAGCAACAAGACAGCAGCACCTTTTCAAAACAAAAGTTTTGGATACAAACGGGTGTAAACGCAACTATTTATGGAGGTTCAATTGCCATGCTTCATACTCAATGGTACAGCCAATATCCACAGTCTTCGTTTCACTTTTTTAATGACAATGAAGAGTGGTTGCAAATGGATAAAGTGGGTCATGTTTATTCTTCATACTGGATTGGAAAATACGGATATGAATGCATGCAATGGAGCGGACTTAAACAAAAACCATCTACACTTATTGGCGGGAGTTTTGGTTTGCTTTTTTTGAGCACAGTTGAAGTATTAGACGGTTTTTCATCGGGCTGGGGATTTTCCAACGGTGATATGATTGCTAATGTTGGCGGCACAGGATTATTTATCGGGCAGCAATTGGTCTGGAACGAGCAGCGTATTATTCCTAAATTCTCTTTTCATCAATCAGGCATTAGTAAATATCGCCCTGATTTATTGGGAAGCAATTATGCCGAGAATTTGTTGAAAGATTACAACGGTCAAACTTATTGGTTAAGCGCCAACATCCATTCACTTTTTAAAATGGAAAAAAGCCCAAAATGGTTAAACATTGCGTTTGGTTATAGCGGAAACGGCATGTTAGGCGGAAGAGAAAACCCAAGAGTAAGTGATGGTTATGAAATTATTCCTTTAATGGATAGGTATAGAAGTTATTATGTTTCTTTAGATGTAGATTTTTCAAAAATTAAAACCAATAAAAGAGGGGTTAGAATTTTATTGAATACGCTAAATATGTTAAAGATTCCGTTTCCGGCAATTGAATTTTCTAAAAACGGAGTAGTGGGAAAAGGAATTTATTTTTAGGTAAACTTCAATACTTTTAGCTTCAATATTCCTGCTACCGTTAAGCTATCTGTAATTTCACCTTTCATTACCATTTCAAAAACTTCTTCAAACGGAACTTTAATAATTTGCAATACTTCATCCTCTTCAGGCTCGGCTTCTTTTTGCTCTAAGTCGGTAGCTAAATAAATTATTCCCAGTTCATCACTCACTGAATTACTTAAATGTAAACGTTGTATTTCTTGCCATTTATTAGCTATTAAGCCGGTTTCTTCTATAAGCTCTCGCTTTGCTGAATCTAACGGCTCCACTCCTATCTTTCCGCCACCTTCAGGTATTTCCCAGCTATATTCATCTAATGGATAACGATACTGCCCAACCAACCAGATATTGCCATTTTTATTCATTGGTATAATGCCTATCGCCAAATTTTTAAAGTGTACTTTACCGTAAATGCCTTCATTTCCCGCAGCATTAATTACTTTAAATTCCGTTACTTCAATCCAGGGATTATCGTACTTTACTTCTCCCGAAATGGTTTTCCAGGGATTTTGTTCTAACTCTTTTTTGCTTTTTTTAGAAGACACTATTCAGTAATTTTGCGCTACCATGAGCTTTCATTCAGGAGATAAAGTTAAGTTTTTGAACGATGTAGGCGAAGCTACTGTTATAAAGGTTATCAACACCGAAATGGTTTTGATAAAAACCGAAGAAGGCTTTGAATACCATTATCCCGTGAATGAACTGGTAAAAGTGGTAATAGACACAAAAGAACCGATTGTATTTCAACCTAAAGCAGATAAAACACCTCAAAAAAAATCAAGCTTAAAGTATCTCAAAAAACATTTGAGCACTCCTTCAAAAAAGAATAAAAGAAACGTAGTAGAAATTGATTTGCATATTGAAGAATTGGTAGAATATCCGAATAAGCTTGAGCATCATGAAAAGTTGAGTTACCAAATGACCTACTTTAAAAAGTGCTTGAATGAAGCTCGCAGAGCTCGTATTCCCAACTTAGTGATTATTCATGGTGTAGGTGAAGGCAAACTAAAAGCAGAAATCAGAACTTACCTTAATGGATTGGGTGATGTAGAATATGAAGACGGCTCTTACAAAGAATACGGATTTGGCGCTACTCAAGTCAACATAAGAGGTCTATTTAGCTAGGTGAATCAATACTTTATCTTTTCTTGATAGCTATCATATTCAATTATGACTATCCTCATTTTTTTACCTTACGCTTTCATCTAACATTGTATCATAAAATTAAGTATATGACACAATCAGTAGAAATAAACCCGGGAGAAGTAAAAGTAAAATTTACAGAGCCTGTAGCAGGAAAAATATCATTTAAAGAATTAGGAATTCTTAACGAAGACCTTTACTTAGAAGGTGGTATGCTAAGACTAGTTTTTGACTTTGAAGGTATTGGCGAACATCATTTTTACCAAATTCCAAAGTTAGAAATCAATTACAAAGAGGAAGTAAAAGCAACACATTGGCAATGCGAATTTAATGATGAAGTTTTGTTAGATACAGTTGACCATTACGGTAGCACTACCATCTTAATGCTAGATAAAGAAAAAATTAAAAGTTTGGAACAACATCATGAGAACAAACTAATTGTTCATGCGGAATTTCCTGAAAAAGTACATGTAATAGCCGACCAATCGTACATTCACTTTTTTAAATAATTATTACTAAAAATCGTTCTTTATATACTCGATACCTAACAAGTATCGCATCCAATCAAACAGAAGGGGTAGCTCACAACATAGTTTTAGGTTTAAGATTTGCTACCCTTTTTTATATTTATTAAGTAAAGAAATTTAACTTTGGTTGAAATACTGATGAATGAAATATTTCACTTTACATGAGACTTGCCCTTTACTTATAGCCATTACCTTTTATATTTTTTCCTCTATTTCATTTTACTTAAAAAAAGAAAAGCTTTCTGTAATATTATTACTACTTGCTTCCTTTTTTACAGCCTTTTTTGTAGCCAACCTTGACCCTTTTCTGAATGTGTGGGACGAACGTTTTCATGCATTAGTAGCTAAAAGCTTAACTCAACACCCTTTAAAACCAATATTAATAGAAAATCCTCTGTTTGGTTACGAAAAAAGTAACTGGGCATACAATCATATATGGTTGCACAAACAGCCTTTATTTCTATGGCAAATTGCTCTTTCTATTAAATTATTTGGACTAAATGCACTTGCTGTTAGACTTCCAAGTATAATTTTACATACCCTAACTACATTATTAGTATTTCAGATTGGAAAAAATTTAGTCAATTTTAAAACCGGTTTTTTAGCCGCTTTTTTATTTTCATTATCTCACTTCTCACTTGAATTAATTTCTGACCACTTTCCCACAGATCATAATGATGTAGCATTTTTATTTTACGTTACACTTAGTTTTTGGGCATGGATTAAGTATGTCCAGACTAAAAAATTAAAATGGATTATACTTATAGGGTTTGCGGCAGGAGCAGCTGTTTTGGTTAAGTGGCTACTTGGTCTTCTAATTTTCCCAATTTGGACAATCACAATTCTTAGTAAAATTAATGGAAATAGATTTTTTATTAAGGACTTCATTCCTTTGGTTATTTCCGGGTTAGTAAGTGTTGTTGTTTTCCTTCCATGGCAAATCTATATTTTCAATGAGTTTCCGTCAGAAGCATTGTATGAGTATAAAATGAATTCAAAAAGATTGTTTGAAGTAGTAGAAGGACATAGTGGCACATGGATTTATCATTTCGACAAGCTGCAAACGCTCTACGGGCAAAATATTGGTTACTTTATTATTCCCATAATAGGCATAGTGCTTCTTACCCTTCAAACCAAAGCAAAAGAATATAAAATTTTAATAGTAAGCTCAGTAGTTATTATCTATGGTCTGTTTACTCTCTCCCCTACTAAAATGTTAGCCTATCCTTATGTAGTAAGTCCCTTTATCTTTTTAGGATTTATCTCACTTTTATTTTTTATCAGAGAAAAATTATTGATTTACATTCATAAAAAACTAGTGGCAGAAACCATAATTTGTTTGCTTTTTATATGGTTTTGTTGGGATACCTTTAAGTTTCCGAGAGTAATTGAGCTACATACGTTTTCAAATATTCACAAAAATCATGATAGAGCACTTCATTTAGCGGAACAAAAAGTAATTCATCACCTTTTAGAAAATTACAACCAATCAGACCAACTTTTATTCAATGTAAAAATTACTACACACGGAAACATAAGTACAATGTTTTACACTAATCATAATTGTTTTGAGTTTATCCCCACACAAGAGCAAATTAATGAGGTGTTGGCAAAAAAATATAAGGTTTTAGTGTTTGATTATGGACAATTACCAAATTACTTAGTTAATAATAAAAATGTAAAATTGATTGACGTAAAGAGTTTAGTTCAATCTAATTAATATAAATCCAGTTCCCGATAATAAAATACATAAATAAGCCCAACACATCATTTACGGTAGTGATAAATGGGCCTGTAGCGAGAGCGGGATCAATTTTATAACGATTTAAAATCATAGGAACTAATGCCCCAAATATTCCGGCAAAAAGAATAACTGTCATTAAAGAAACGGCTAGCGTTAACCCCAATAAATAAGAATCAGAAAAAATAAAATTGTAAAGGAAAAGTACAGCAGAACAAATTAGGCCATTTACAACCGCCACACTTAATTCTTTTAATAATCTCGGCAGAATGGCTGTTATTTCATTTACGTCTTTCGCCAATGCCTGTACAATAATAGCAGAAGACTGTACTCCCACATTTCCGCCCATTGCAGCAATCAACGGAATAAAAAATGCCAGCTCGGTATATTCGGAAAGTTGATGCTCAAACAAACCGATTACTTTCGCGCCTAATATTCCTCCTACCAAACCAATTAATAGCCAAGGCAATCTTGCACGAGTAATAGTCCAAACGGTATCATCAGTGGTTACATTTTCAGAAATACCCGAAGCCATTTGGTAATCTTTCTCTGCCTCTTCTTGCATTACATCCACCACATCATCAATAGTAATTCTTCCGATCAATCTATTTAATTCATCCACCACAGGAAGTACAACTAAGTCATATTTTTCCATAATTTGAACCACCACTTCACTCTTCGCAGTAGCCTTTACCGATTGAATTTCCGTTTTATAAAAATCAGATACTTTTTGATATTCAGATGCTAATAACAAACGCTTTAATGAAAGCCTTCCCAACAAAACATTTTTAGCATTTACCACATAAATAGTATATACATCCGTAACATTCTCTGCTTGCTTTCTTACCTCATCTATACATTGCTCTCTTGTCCAGTCTACATTGGCTACGATAAACTCTTTTGCCATTAATGCACCGGCACAGTTTTCATCATAATGCAATAAATCTACTATGTCACTGGCATGGTCAACATCTTCAATAGAGCGAATAATCTCTTCCCTTTTTTCTTCAGAAAGTAAACTTAAAACGTCAGCCGCATCATCAGTATCTACATGAGTAGACAAAAAGTTGGCTATTTCATGCGATTCAAAACCCAACAATATTTTTTTGATGGAATTTTCGTCCATCTCCACCAAAACATCAGATGCCAACTTGGAAGAAAATGCATCAAAAACAAAAATCAACTCTTCATCAGAAACATCTTCTAATAATTCAGCAATATCAGCAGGGTGCAAGACTTCAAACAAAGATTCAACAGCATCTTTCTGTTTGGTTTGAAGAATCGCTTCCAGCTTTTCTAATATGTCTTCTTTATTTTCAAACATTTTATTGCCCGCAAAGATAAAAACTAATTGCTCTTTACTTATCTCTTAGAAGTATTTGATACCTTTGCAGCTCAAAAATTTTACAAAAGCGAAATGATTTACAATAATATTTTAGAAACCATTGGAAATACTCCACTTGTTAGAATTAATAAAATCACGAAAGATTTTCCTGCCACTGTTTTAGCCAAAGTAGAATACTTTAATCCTGGTCAATCAGTAAAAGACCGTATGGCACTTAAAATGGTAGAAGATGCTGAAAAAGAAGGAAAACTAAAACCGGGCGGAACCATTATAGAAGGAACATCGGGCAATACTGGAATGGGTTTAGCATTGGCTGCTATCGTAAAAGGCTATAAATTAATTTGTACAACCACTGATAAACAGTCAAAAGAAAAAATGGACATATTGCGAGCCGTTGGTGCCGAAGTAATTGTTTGTCCTACCAATGTGGCTGCCGAAGACCCAAGGTCGTATTACTCCGTTGCAAGAAAATTAAGTGAAGAAATTCCTAACTCATTCTATCCTAACCAATATGACAATCTTTCAAACAGACTGGCTCATTACGAAACAACAGGACCCGAAATTTGGGAACAAACAGAAGGTAAAATCACTCATTTTGTAGTGGGTGTGGGAACAGGTGGCTGTATTTCAGGAATTGCAAAATACCTTAAAGAACAAAATCCTAATGTAAAGATTTGGGGAATTGACACCTATGGTTCGGTATTCAAAAAATATCATGAAACAGGAATCTTTGACGAAAAAGAAATTTACCCATACATCACCGAAGGAATTGGTGAAGACATTTTACCCAAAAATGTAGATTTTGACTTAATTGACCATTTTGAAAAAGTAACCGACAAAGACGCTGCCGTAATGACCAGAAGGCTAGCAAAAGAAGAAGGCTTATTCCTTGGAAACTCAAGCGGTTCGGCTATGCAAGGTATATTACAAATGAAAGACCAGCTTACCAAAGATGATGTGGTAGTGGTATTATTTCATGACCATGGTAGCCGTTATGTTGGTAAAATATACAATGATGACTGGATGAGAGAAAGAGGGTTCTTAGACAGAGAAAAACCTAAAGCTTCACAGTTAATTAGTAAACATGCTGACAAAAATTTGATTACGGTAGATGCCAACAGCAAAGTATCTGATGCCCTAATTAAAATGACCAATTACGATATTTCACAAATACCGGTAACCGATAACGGAAACTTTGTAGGCTCCGTAGATAACGGCAAGCTATTTTCTAAAGTTTTGGCAGATAACGAACTTCGTTACAAAAAGGTAAGTGAAGTGATGGATGCGCCATTTCCGGTTGTAGCTTCAAACGCTGAAATTGATGAAATATCTAAGTATATTAACAAAGACAATAAAGCCGTGCTGGTAAAAAATGGTGATGGCAGTCATCATATTATTACCATGCATGATTTAATTGAAGCTTTAGCTTAGTAATGTTTCCGAAAGAGTTTACCGACCAAATTCAACACACGTTTACTCTTAAGGCTATTCCCAAAAAAATCATTTCGCTGGTTCCGTCACAAACGGAACTGCTTCACTACTTAGGTTTAGAAGAAGAAGTAATTGGCATCACTAAGTTTTGCGTTCATCCCAAAGAATGGCTTTCTTCCAAACAAAAAATAGGAGGCACTAAAAACCTCAATTTAGAGTTAATTAAATCATTACAACCCGATTTAATTATTGCCAACAAAGAAGAAAACCTGGCGCATCATGTAAGGCAATTACAAAAGCAATTTTGCGTTTACACAAGCGACATAAACAACTTTAATGAAGCTTTAGAAATGATAGCAGATATTGGTAAAATGACAAATACCAAGTTAAAGTCAGAACAACTGATTAACGGAATAGCTACTGCAAAAGAACAATTTGAAAAGACGCATCCAAAAACTAAAAAAACTTGCGCTTATCTCATTTGGCAAGAACCATTTATGGCGGTTGGAAACAACACCTTTATTCATGAAATGATATCTATCTTTGGATTACAAAATAGCTTTGAACAGAAAGACAGATACCCGGAGGTAACGCTAAATGAGTTAAAAGAAAAAGAGTTAGATTACTTGTTGCTTTCCACCGAACCATTCCCGTTTAAAGAAGAGCACTTAAATAAACTTCAGCAAGAATTACCCGATACAAAAGTAATGTTGGTTGACGGAGAAATGTTTTCATGGTATGGCAACCGATTGTTAAAGTGCTTCCCGTATTTTTCTCAATTACGAAATCAATACTATATTTGAAAGAGTGAATACGCTTAAAACTTCCATATTAGCCTTGCTTTGCTTACTTGCAGTTTCTGCTACTTCACAAACCGTAGGTGTGGTATTAAGCGGTGGTGGTGCCAGCGGCATGGCACACATTGGTGTTCTAAAGGCATTGGAAGAAAACAACATTCCAATCGATTATATTACAGGAACCTCTATGGGAGCATTAGTTGGTGGGTTATATGCGGCAGGTTATTCTCCTGATGAAATAGCCGCCCTTTTTACCTCTGACCAAATGAAAAAACTTGCAGCAGGTATATTAGACGATAAGTACCTTTATTACATCAAGAAAAAAGACGATGACGCTTCCTGGATTACTTTTAAAGTACAGCTAGATACTATTTTGCAACAAAGCTTACCCACCAACATTATTTCTCCTGTAGCCATAGATTTTGCCATGATGGAAATGTTTAGCTCTGCTTCCGCAAAATCTAACTACAACTTTGATAGTTTATTCATTCCATTTAGATGCATAGCTTCAGACATTGAAGATAAAAAACAAGTAAAATTTAATTCAGGTAATTTATCTACTGCCATTAGGGCTTCTATCTCCTACCCTTTCTTTATTAAGCCTATTAAAGTAGATGGCAAACTACTTTTTGACGGTGGCTTGTACAACAACTTTCCAGCAGACATTATGTGTGATGACTTTAATCCCGATTATGTAATTGGCTCTAATGTTTCGTATAATTTTCCCGCACCCGATGAAGACAATATTATATCACAAGTAAAAAGTATGTTGGTAAGCGAAACCGACTATACCATCACTTGTGAAAAGGGTAGAGTAATAGAACCCAACGTATCTGAAGTAGGCACCTTTGATTTTAATAAAGGTAAAGACATTATAAACATTGGTTATGAAGCCACTCTGAAAGAAATTGACAGTATTAATTATTATGTAAATAGATTTGCTCCTAAATTGTTGGTAGATAAAAAGCGAGACGCATTTAACAAAGCAAAGCCGCCCATTGTGTTTAATGAAATTTATGTAAACGGAGTGGATAAAGAAGAAGTTCCTTACATCTTTAAATCTTTAGGGTTCAAAAAAGATACTGTAACCATTCAGCAGCTAAAGCAAGAATACGGAAAGCTTACTTCCGATGAAAAAATAAAATATGTTTATCCTTCTGCATTTTATGACCCTGTAAGCGGCAAATACAAGCTTGTGCTGGATGTAAAGAAAGAAAGTGACCTCTTTGTTTCCTTTGGCGGTAACTTCTCCTCACGCCCCATTAACGAAGGTTATGTGGGCTTACAATACAATTATTTAGGCAAAGTAGGTATTTCACTTTCGGGTAACTCTTACTTTGGTAAGTTTTATAGTTCTGCTAGGTCTGAAGCCAGAATTGACTTTCCGTTTAAAGTCCCTTTTTATTTTTCTACTGCCTTTACCCTTAACAAATGGGATTATTTTAAGAGCAACACCACTTTTTTTGAAGATGTAAAACCATCTTACCTTATTGTGGGAGACAATTATTTAGAAGGAAAAATAGGCTTTCCCGTTTCTTACAAAGGCAAAATAGAATTGGGTGGCGCTTACTTTAATTTAAAAAATGAATACTATCAGGGAGAAGATTTTACCAGTGTAGATACTGCCGACATTACCGAATTTACAGGCAACACCGCTTTTATTCAATATGAGAGAAACTCACTTAACTTTAAGCAATATGCTAATAAAGGAAGTCTTTTACGACTGAAAGGACGCTTTGTGTATGGAGACGAATTAACCCTTCCCGGTTCTACCGCCATTGGCAATAAAACACTTTATAAAAACACTACCTACTGGTTTGTGGCCAAAGCCCGATACGAAAAATACTTTAACAGCAAACACAAATTACGCTTTGGTATTTTTGCCGATGCACAATGGAGCAATCAACCGTTTTTTCAAAACTATACCGCTACCATACTAGCCACCAATGCTTTTAATCCCATACCCGAATCGCAAACACTTTTCTTACAAAACCTGAGAAGTTTTTCTTACGGTGCGGGAGGCTTACGAGCCATCTTTGCGTTAAACAAAAACTTTCAGGTACGAGCCGAAGGCTTCTTGTTCCAACCTTACCAGCAAATACTAGACAATCAGGGAAATGCTAAACTAGGCGACCCTTTTTCGGTCAATTATTTAATTGACTCGGGCTCTATTGTATATACCACACCGCTTGGCCCTATTGCCGTAAACTTTAATTATTACAGCAACCGAGAAGAATCCTTTAGCTTCTTGTTCCACTTTGGATACATCCTGTTTAACCGAAATGCACTTCATTAATCAATGTAGAATTCAGAGTGCAGAATTAAGAATTACACCTCCTTTCATGCTCGTGAAAACGGGCATCCAGCTATCTTAAATGGATTAGCTTCGCTGAACTTCGTTTCCGCATCAAATGCGGAATGACGCTTACACATATCGTCATTGCGATTCCGATTTATCGGAAGAAGCAATCTGAAAAAGCATAGAATTAAGATTACTTCGCT
>ERZ869936.791-NODE-791-length-26630-cov-6.852192_pt1 | contig 26630 bp, 24 predicted proteins | sample MGYA00520876_ERZ869936 | MGnify/ENA primary metagenome ERZ869936 (study PRJEB32218, sample SAMN09650985) | biofilter metagenome | isolation source: enrty point of leading RO module | place: Saudi Arabia: Thuwal, RO plant located on Red Sea | collected 2016-02-17 ... | reverse complement strand
CGCTGGTCGGCATGCCGTATTGCGGAGCCGTCATGCCCGCGATGAACGGCGGAGGCGTTCCGGCCGGCATAGCGCCGGTGATGCCCGGCACACACGGGGCGCCGCCCGGACCAAGTCCGCAGTCGACGCCGGAGCAGCCTGGCGAGCCACAGCCCATGCCACCACCGGGGCCACATCCCGGACCACAGCCGGGCCCGCCGCCGGGGCCGGCGATTGTCGCGTAGCCACACGGATAGACGCCAGACAGTTCGGCTTCGCCGCCGGCCGCTTCAAGGTCCTTGTTACCCACGCGGATGATCGCCAGGATCGCACCGCGGCGGTCGGCTTCGACGATCGGGTCGAAGCCGGGATCGAGCCGCGTGCTGACCAGGGTTTCTACGCCCGCGATGGCCAACTCTTGAAACTCGGGGTCCGGCAAGTAAATGACCTTGGTCACGAAGTTGCCCGAGAGCACCTGGTCGAAATCTTCTTCGGTGAACTGGGCAGGGATCGCGTTGTGTGCCAGATACGCCTCGGTGCGCGGCGTAGGCGGACCGACTTCGAGCGTCGGATACAGCTCGACGCCCGGCCGGCCCGGAATGTTCGTCAGCTTCATCCGATAGATCGAGCTAACCGGGAAGTTGTATCGCCCGGGCACGATCAACGGATCGGAGTCGAACGCGCCCATCTGGCCAATGTCCCAGGCGACCGCCATGCCATCGGGGCTGCTGAAGGCAACTTGCGCGGTGCGCATGCCGCCTCCCATTCCCGGTCCGCACGGTCCGCCCGGCATCATCGCGGCTGCCGCAAGCACACCTGGTCCAGGTCCGCCAACGCCAGGTCCCGGCTCCATCAGCATGTTTGCCGGAGGCAGGTTGTTGCGATGCGTTAGCTTCTGAAATGGCGGAATAAACGTCGTATTGTCGTTGAGGATTCCGTACGGCGGATGCAATTGGCAGCCGCTGCCGGCAAGTACGGAAAGCGCCAGCAGAATCGAGGCCAAGCGAATGTTCATCGTCCCCCCCCAAAAAACGCGACTCCGCGGCAACGGCCGAAACGACTGATTCCGGCAGCAACGCGTGCGTCGAAATGGATCTCAAACTCTTCGCCCGGCCGTACGATTGCCCGCCGCGAGGGACTGACATAGACCCTCCGACAGCATCGCCCTACAATTTCCGGCCTGAACTCGCCCCGAGCGACGTTGCCGCAAGCGTATTTCGCGACGACAGGCGCTCGGCCAATCACGGCAAGCCATGACGACGTTACTGATCGTCGGCGTCCTACAACGCGTTTCTTTGGCAAATCCGGCATAACCGCGACATGAAGTACACTTTGCCCAGATTCGCGTGGGTGTGCCTGCCGGTACTTGCAACGTGCTCGATCGCCGCGGCGCAACTGCCCACGGCCCAACGAACTGCGTCGCCGGCTCCGCGCTCCACGCCCGCGCCCGCTCGGCGTGATAGCATCTCGGGCGATGAACTGCTCGAGCGCGTGCTGGCAACCGTCGATGCCCAAACGTCGATCGCGGCGCGACTCCGCTATCAGATCAATCTGAAAGACCGCACGGCGCTCGGCTCTGGAAGTTACCTGCAACAGGGCAGGGGGGCCGAGCGGCTTTTCCGGTTGGAATTGGATCTAAAGACGCCGCCCACCGTGAGCCGCTTGCGCCATATTTGCGACGGCTCGACCCTTTGGATCTCGGAAGAGTTGGCCGGCGAAACCCACCTATCGCAGGTCAACGTCGCGCGACTGCGGCACGCGCGACCCAAGTCGGAGGGCAGCACGCAACACATCCACGGATGGCTGACGCTGGCTGGGCTGCCCAGGCTGCTGGCGGGACTCGAAGGGGCATTCGAGTTCGGACCAGTACGCGAAAGCATGCTCGACGAGGTGCGCGTTTGGACGTTGGTCGGCCAGTGGGAGCGGGGCCGGCTGGCGAACTTGTTGCCGAAGCAGAAAGAAGCGATCGAATCCGGTCAGCCGGCGAAGCTCGAAAAGCTCTCTCCGCAACTGCCCACCCACGTCGTCATTCACGTCGGCAGCGACGACTTGTTTCCGTACCGGATCGAATACTGGCGCTCGCCCGGCGGAGCCCCCGGGGCCGCCGGCAATCACCGCGGCGGACTGCTCGTACTCTTGGAGCTGTACGAAGTACGGGCTGGCACACCGCTGGATCCGGCACTATTTGCCTTTGCGCCGCCGGACGGGAAGAAGCCCGAGAACCGAACCGCCGAGTACCTCGAGCGATTTGGCCTGGAAGACACCGCGCCGGCCGGCGCTCGGCGACGCTCGCCGCTGACACGGTAGCGTGGCGGCCAGGCGGCATGCCTGCAAAGCGTTCGACTGCGCGCTACGTCTTGGCTGCAGACAACCGGCTCGCCACGCGGATCGCTTCGACCATGCCGCTTGTTTCGGCGCGGCCCTGCCAAGCAAGATCCATCGCGGTGCCGTGCGCCACGCTGGTGCGCACGATCGGCAGGCCAAGCGTGACGTTGACCGCGCGGTGCATCGACAGCAGCTTGATCGCGATGTGCCCTTGATCGTGATACATGGCAACGACCGCGTCGAACTCCCCGCGGCACGCGCGCCCCAAGAGCGTGTCGGCCGGGAGCGGCCCTTCGACGTCCAGTCGCTCGGCCCGCGCGCGCTCCACGGCAGGGCGGATGATCAAGCGTTCTTCGTTGCCAAACAATCCTTCCTCGCCGGCGTGCGGATTCAAGGCGCAAACGCCGATTCTCGGTCGAGCGCCTGTGAGCTGCTGCATCACGCCGGCCACCAGTCGGGTCTTGCGAAGGATTGCATCTTCGCTTAACGCGGCGAACATGTCGGCCAGCGCCATGTGCAACGTCACGTGAACAACGGCCAATCCGGCCGGCCCATGAACGTCGCCGCCGGCCAGGTAGAGCATCATCGCGAAATCGTCGACACCACACAGCTCGGCCAGCAACTCGGTGTGCCCCGGGTATTGGTGACCGGCTTGCCATAGCGCGGCCTTGTGCAACGGTGCGGTAACCACGGCGTCGACCTGGCCGGCCAGTGCCAACCGTGCGGCGCAGACCAGCGCGTCGTACGCCGCTTGACCGCCGCGCGCGTCGACGCGGCCTGGCGAAATCTCCAACACGTCGTCGCTGCCCGACGCCAGACACGCAATCCGCTCGGGCGAAGGCTGTGCGTGTTCGACGTCGTCGACTGGCACGATCTCCACGCGACTTTTTAGCAGCCGCGCCGCCCGTCGCAACATTTCCGGATGGCCGACCACCAACGGTCGGCAGCAATCGTGGACTGCCCGGTTAGACCAAGCGCCGACGATGATCTCCGGACCAATCCCGGCCGGGTCTCCCATCGTGATGGCAACAAGCGGCTTGGTCATCGATCGGACACGCGCGGAGATGAATCAGCGTGGGGGAAACGCAGGTGCCAACGAAGTTCGACGTACGTTCGCTTGATTCTAGCTGCTGGTCGCCGCTAGACGAAGTGCCGCGGCGGAGTGTCTAATAGACACACGATCGCCCGTTTGGGTTCCCCGCCGAATCCCTCTCGCAACCGCACCCTCAAGCGACCCATAACGTGACTCGCATTTTTACTTCGCTGGCGTGGTTCGCGCTGATCATGATGGCGTCGACGTTGATCCTGGGGCTCAGCGTCGGCGATCTCTACGACGATCCCTCGCAAGACACGCTTCGCTGGGCCACGGTGCATCGCCTGACCGGTGTCGCTACGGCGTTGGTCGTCGTGCTGGTCAACAGCATCGTGGTCACCTACTTCATTGGCACTAGCCGGTGGTGCAAGGAAGTGAGCGAGACTTACGGGCTCGACATGACGCACGTGGCACGTAGTACGCGGCTCAAGCGAAAGACGTTTCCCTGGGCCGTGACCGGCATGCTGACCGTCGTCGGCGTGATCGCGCTAGGCGGAGCCGCCGATCCCGCCACGTTGCGCACCGGTACCGAAAACTGGACCACGCCGCACCTGCTCGGAGCGATGGTCGGATTGATGCTCGTCGCGTGCGTGTTTTGGATCGAGTGGCAGAACATCGCCCGCAACCAGGTCGTGATCAACGACGTGATGGACGAAGTCCGCCGCGTACGGCAAGAACGCCAGCTCGAAGTCTAGCGCGTGTCGGACGAGGCATCGCCGGGCTGGCGGCCTTGATCGGCGTCGTCCGTGTCACCCGGCTCGCCCTCGGATTCGGCGCGCCCGTTGCTTTGGTGATCGTGGGCTTCGTGCTCGTGAGCGTGTTCGCCTTCTTCGTGCAGATGCCCGTGCTCCGTGTCGGCCGATCCGTCATGCCCAGTCTCATGCTCATGGACGTGATCCGTGTCGTCGCCAGCGTGGTGATCGTGCCCGCCCTCCAGTAAGACGGTTGCCCAGGCAATGGCGATGCCGGCGACCAGCGCCAGCGAGAGTTGTGGGCGATCGTGCCCGTGGAACTGCAGCTCGGGCAGCAGATCGCTCGACGCGATGCAGATGAACGCGCCGGCGGCGAATCCCAATACACGCCCCAGCACGAGTGACTCGTCGGCCATCAGCCCGGCAATCGAATAGGAAACCACGATCCCCAGCGGCGTGACCAACGAGTAAAGCACGTTGAGTAAGCGCCGCGTTGCGCGCGATTGACCGGCCGCGGCCATCAGCGTGCCAATCGTCAGCGAATCGAACGGTTTATGAACGATGACGGCCAGCGCCGTTCCGAACCCGGCCAGCACCACCGCGGCATGCGGCGCGTCGGCCCGAACCGCCGCGGCGATGGCGACGCCGTCGATCAGCGCGTGCAGCGTCAGTCCGATCGCGGCGCTACTCCAGGAAACTTCCGACGCCATCGCGCCGCCAGCATGGGCGTGATCGTGCGCTTCATGTACGGCATGTCCGTCGTGGCCGCCTGTGTCCGCGGGTTGTGCCTCGTCGTGCCCGTGTTCAACCGAATGGGCGTGGACCAACGACATGGGTTCTTCCGGCGCGTCGTGCTGGTGGAAGTGAAAGAATCGCTCCAAGAAGAACATGAACAGAAAGCCCGCCATGACCCACATGACGGTCGCGTCGATCGACCGTAGCAGGTCGAAGCTGTGCGGAACCAGGTGCAACAGGCCGATGCCCAACACCACGCCCGAGACAAAGCTCACCGCGATCTGCATCCGGCGGTGCGTTAGCCGAACGACCAACGGGACCCAACCGCCCAGCAGCGCGCATACAATACACGCCACGCAGTAGATCGCCAGAGCGGAAGAAGGGTTCATGGGCGCGATTCCAAACGCCCAAGTATCGTCTTGTCGCCGACAACGGGCAAGGGTCGGCGCGCCGCTGAATGCAAAGATGCGCAGTCTACGAAGCAGATGCTTCGCTCCGTGCCAGGGTAATCAACATCGGATCGGGCAGCGGATCGACTCCGAGTTGCCGTAACATGTTGATTACCTGGGCAATGGTGTAGTGGGCGTGCGTGCAGACGTGCAACAAAACGTCCGCCCGGCGAAACGCGTACCGGCCACCCCGCGAACTCTCCTTGTGAACGACGTCGTCCAACTGAGCCGCGGTCAGCGAAGTAAGGTAACTGTCCCACCGCGCGTCCAATTCGCTCCACGCGGTCACCAGTTCGGGCAGCCCAGCCAGTGCACCTTCGCCTTCCTGGTTGCCCGGCAACTTGCCCGCCACATCGCCTGGGGCCAGCGTTTGTGGTTTGCCTCCGAGTGCGTCGAGCCAGACGTATTCGGCTGCCCACAAGTGTACCAGCGATTTCCAAACCGACCCTTGGCCGATTCGGAACGATTGACGCAGTTGGTCGTCGGTGAGTTGCTCGGCCGCGTCGAGCAGCAGCCGATTGGCCCAACTTCGATGTTGGTGCAAACGTCGAACGAGATCTTCGCCGCGCATATGCAACCTGCATGGCTATTGGGAGGAGAGTCCAAGGCGCACCAGCGTACCACGAGAAGCCCCGTGGCGCGCAACACGCGACACGACGAGTCGGCCCAGCGGTGCGCCCGTGTGTTGACGGCACGCCGCGGTGCCACGTATCGTGAGAGACCCCGTTGACGATTCATGGGTTCGCAACGAGCGACGACTTTATGCGGGCATGCGTTCAGAGAGTCAGCCAGGCGCAAGTGGCGATCGACGGCGAGGTTTGTGGCCGGATCGATCGCGGCCTGGTCGTGCTGCTGGGAGTAGCCGAGGGCGACACACCGGACGACGCGACGCAACTGGCCGACAAGATCGTGGGGCTGCGCGTGTTCGATGATGCCGACGGAAAGATGAACCTTGCGCTGGCCGAGGTCGGCGGCGCGATGCTCGTGGTCAGCCAGTTCACGTTGTTGGGCGATTGCCGCAAGGGCCGGCGCCCGAGCTACGTGGCCGCGGCCCCGCCCGAGCTGGCCGAAGCGCTCTACAAAGCGTTCGTCGACAACGTGGCACAACGCGGCGTGACGGTGGCGACCGGACGATTCCGCCAGCACATGCACGTCAGCCTGACCAACGATGGCCCGGTCACGCTACTGCTCGATACACGTCGGCCGTGAGCCCGCCGGACACGCCGCCCAAGCAGTCGCGCCGCTAACGCAACCGCAACAGCGCGCCGCGCATTACCGCAGCCAGCCGGTCCACGGCTGCTCGGCGACCGTTTCCGGTTCCGTGTTCTCCACCTCGACGGGCGGACGCGCGGTCGGATCTTCGAAGATCAGCAGCGCCAGGAGGGCGACGTTGGCATACGTGACCAGATTGGCCCACCAGCAATTGCCCCACAGTTTCACTGCGGTGCCAAAGGAGCTCTTCAGGCGCAAACGGCGCAGGTCGATGCTCCAGATCTCATCGAGAACCAGGTGGGAAGCGAAGCCCAGCATAACCGCGCCGGCATTGAACGCGCGGATCCACAGATCCTCATGCGCGCATATCAAAAACGCCAGCTCGCCCACGATGATCAGCGCAGGCAAGCTGTGGAACATCCCGCGGTGAACAGTCACCGACGTCAGGAGTTTTCCCGCGCCGAAACGTATCAGCAGGTAGAGCAGCCCTCCGATCAACACGATCGATTCCGGTGCCAGGCCCAGTCGCTCGAGCCGGTCGACCAGCAGCATCGGAACCACGGCGGCCGCGAAGGCGACGCTCTCGCGCAAAGGCACGCCCGGCCCGCTGTCCAGATCCGGCAGCATGCCCGACAGGCTACACAGTCCACCGCCCAACACACAGGCGGGCCATGGGACGTCGTAGAGGACCGCCGCGGCGGCGCCATAGCCGACGCCAATGCTCGTGCTTACGGTGATGTGCGTTTTGAAGCCAGCCATGCCAAGATCATCCTGCGAGATAGCGAAGTACTTCTAAATGGCGCGTCGCCCGGTCGTGCCGTATAGCCGAGATCGCGTCACGACACGGCACATGCGCAAACGGCGTCACCTAACGAACTCTGGAAAGGCGACTGCCCGGCCGCAGCGGCAAGCCAGGGGGGCAAACTGTATCGCAGGCCAGTCAGATGAACCAAGGCCATTTCGAGCGGGGCAATCCGCCCGGTAGCGCGCGATGCTATCACGCACTGCTATTCGCCGACGGTTCAGCAGTCGGTATACTCCCGCCCGCGCTTTGCCGCCGCTAGTGCCGCGTTGCCTGCCACCGAACACGTTCGAGCCCATCCAAGCATGGAACTGTACGACATTTGCATGCTGACCGTGCTGGCCGCCGCCATGGTCTTTGGCGCGTGGAAGGGCATGGCGTGGCAGATCGCCTCGACGGCCAGCCTGGTCGTCAGCTATGCCGTGGCGCTGCACTTCAGCCCCAGCATCGCCCACTACTTCGGCGACCAGCAACCCCTGAACCGCTTCATCGCGATGTTCGTGCTCTACGTCGGCACGTCGATCGCCGTCTGGCTGGCGTTTCGCGTCGTGCGCAACTTCATTGATCGGGTCCGCCTGCGGGAATTCGATCGGCAGATGGGCGCCCTGTTCGGGCTGGCAAAGGGGATTTTGCTGTGTGTAGCGATTACATTCTTTGCCGTCACGCTATCGTCGCGGGCCAGGGGAATGGTCCTCGATTCGCGCTCCGGCCACTACATCGCCGTTTTGCTCGACCGGGCCCACACGGTCATGCCGCAAGAATTGCACGACGTACTCGGGCCGTACCTGCACAAGCTGGGCGAGGAGTTGGAAGGGGAGCCCGGCGACCAGAATCGTCCGCGGCCTGCCACGATTCCCGCCCACGAACCAACGGCGTTGCGGGGTGAGCCGCGAGGCGATCGCGCGATCAACGGTGCGTGATTCGTTTTCGCCGCGGTAGTGACTCGCGTCGCCAATTGTGCGAAACTGCGTGAAAACAGGGGCCCAAAACGAACATAAGAAACATTATCGGACGTTGGGCAGTGGTTCGGCCCCGCGGCAGCCATCCGTCGATTGCTCCTGGATCGTTCGTTTCTCTTCGCTCGCTTGTCGTCGTGCTACCAGCACGCTTGCGGCGAGCAACCAAGCCACGAATCGACCGCCGGCGTTGGATCACGTAGCCAGTGCGGCAGTCCGACAGCCAAGTGCCACAGACAGGGACCGGACAGTCCCGAAACCGGCGCGGCCGGCAGCCGAAATCTGGAATTCGTCCCAGATGCGATCCCGACTGGTGTGGCGACTCCCAAGTCGTCCGGCGGCTTTAAAGCGCGTCTGGAGCCAATCTGAGAGCCCGCGCCGAACAGCGTCCCAGATTTCGTCCAAATACCCTGGGGTCCAGGGCACAAATTCGGCCCCAGCAAATGGGCCGAGGCGACGGATCGGGGCCAACCCGGCGAATTTAGCTGGCCGCCGAATCGCCGTTGGTCGCGGCCGCACCGTTTGAGTCGTCGGCCGCAGCCGCAGATGTCGCATCGCCGAGCTGCTCCAAGAACACGCCCATCCGACGAAACTTCTCGTAGCGGCGTTCAAGCAGTTCGTCGGGATCGGTGCCAACCAGCTCGCGAAGGCATTTCAGCAAGTAGATCTTCATCCGGGCGGCCATCTGATGATGGTCGCGATGAGCGCCGCCCAGCGGTTCTTCGATAACGTCGTCGACGACGCCCAAGCCGTGAACGTGCTTGCTGGTCATTTTGAGCGCTTCGGCGGCTTGTTCGGCGAACGTGTTGCTTTTCCACAGAATGCCGGCGCAGCCTTCGGGACTGATGACCGAGTAGTACGCGTGTTCGAGCATGGCAACTTTGTCGCCCAGTCCGATTCCCAGCGCGCCGCCCGACCCCCCTTCTCCGATCACGACGACGATGATCGGCGTACGCAGCCGCGACATTTCAAACATGTTCTGCGCGATTACTTGCGCTTGGCCGCGCTCTTCGGCGCCGATGCCCGGATACGCGCCCGGCGTGTCGATGAAACAAATCACCGGCAAACCATATTTGGCCGCGGTCTTCATCTTGGTCAGCGCTTTGCGATAACCCTCCGGATGCGCGCAACCGTGATAACACGCAATACGCTCTTTCGTGGTTTTGCCCTTTTGATGGCCAACGACGAGTACCTTGTACTGATCGATCTTGGCGAAGCCGCTGCGCATCGCGCGATCATCGCCGAACGAACGATCGCCGTGCAACTCGACGAACTCGTCGAAGACGAGATCCAAGTAGTCGGTGGTCATCGGCCGATCGGTGTGCCGCGCCACTTGCACCGTTTCCCACGGAGCTAGTTGCGAATAGACGCGCTTCTTCGTGTCCGACAATTCGCGCTTCAGCCGGCGGATGTCTTCCCGTGCCGGAAGGTTGTCCTTCGAGGCCGCTTCGAGCTTGCGAAGCCGCTCTTCCAACTCGTAGATCGGGCGCTCAAACGCCAGACGATGATTGACGGTTGCCATGCTTTGGTGCCCCACGGCTCATATCGATGAAGTGCTTGCGCCAGCCCTGCCAGCGATCCGCTACGTGGGCCGCGCGCCTGGACATTCTATGTATCGGGTTTTTACCTGCGCGCCCCCAACGCCGATCCGCCTGCCACAGCGCGGCGACCACGGCGAAACGATCCGCCACGAACCGCCCTGCGACGTCTATTGTGGCACGAACCGCCGTTGCAAGTCGATGGCATCCTTCGGGCCGGGGCCATCCAAAGTGGGTCCGCGCGGCGCGAACTCGTGCCTGCTCGGCAGCTTGCAATGGTCCGCAAATTCCGGTCGCACCCCCCTGCCGTTTGATGCCATCGCGGCGGGCCAGGTCACCGATTCTCGCCAACGGTCGTTGCCGGCCAGCGCGCCACGTCGCATCAATTCACCGCGGCCGGCGGTACCTTGAACACCTTGGCCGCGCGCATCTCGCGCAGGAATTCGGTCATGGATTCGGGCCGCTCGGATGGCTTCTTCGCCAACAGCCGGCGGGCGAGCTCCGCAAACTGATCGCTGACGTTGCGGTTCGAGGCCTGCAGCGGTGGAACGGCCGATTTGAGATGCTTGTTCAACAACTCGTTGGTCGTGCTGCCGGTGTACGGAGGCTTGCCTCCCAGCAGTTCGTAGATCATGCAGCCGAAGCTGTACAAGTCGGCCCGTTGATCGAGCGGTTGACCGCGGATCTGTTCCGGAGACATATAGCTCCGCGTGCCCTGAATCTTCGACTTGCCAGCGAACAATCGGGCCAGCCCCCCTTTCTTGCGCACGGCCAGCGCAAAGTCGATCAGCTTCGCTGTTCCCTCGGGATCCACCAAGAAGTTGTCCGGCTTCACGTCGCGATGGACCCAACCATGCTCGTGCAGCGCCGCCAGTCCTTGGCCGGCCGACCGGATGATTTCGGTCGCTTTCGGGTGCAGCGATTCGATTCCTTCATTGATCTGCTGCTTGAGGTTCGGAACCGGAAACAGCTCCATCACCAGGTAGACGAATTCGCTGGTTTGGCCAAACTCGTAAACGCGAATGACGTTGGGGTCTTCCAGGCCGCGCGCGACTTGCGCCTCATGCTTCAAGAAAGCGACTTCTTCCTTGTTGCGCGCGTCTTCCCCGGCAAGCAGCTTGATCGCGAATCGCTCTCCGGTGACGTCCTTGATCGCCTCCAAGACTTCGCACGATTTGCCCGCGCGGATCAAATTCAAGAGCCGATACGACCCGACGCGGTCTTGAGCCACGGGTAACAACTCGCTGGAATCGACAAGTACCCCGAAGCGGGCTCTGCGAAGGCCGCGCTTCAACGTGCACAGTGTCTTCCATTTTAACAGCGGCCCCGCGCGGTGAAAACTGCATCGCGGTTCGACGCGTTATACGCCACCGGTTGCGTGGCGACGAGCGCGCGCGCCTTTGGTCGACAACACGTGCTCGTACAGCGCGCGGAGATGCCGCGTCATGTGATCGTGCCCGAACACGTCCGCAAAGCGCTCGCGTCCGGCGGCGCCTAAGCGAGTGCGCTGCTGCGGATCATCTGCCAGCCGACTGATCGCCGCGGCCAGTGCATCGACGGATTTCGGCGGCAACAAGATTCCAGTCTCGCCGTCGATGACGACTTCGCGCGCCCCGTCGACGTCGTAGCTGATGACCGGCTTGCCCGCGATCAAGGCTTGCGGCAAGACGCGCGCCAACCCCTCGCGCAAACTGGTATGCACGACCATGTCCATCGCGCCGATCAACTCCGGGATTCGATCCGGCGGCACGAGCCCCGTGAACTGAAAGTACGGCTCTAGCCCGGCACGGCGCACTTGATCGCGAATGTGGTCGGCCAGGATCCCGTCGCCGACTAATAGAAATCGCAACTGGGGATGAGCCTTCACGGCCTGCTCTGCCGCGCGCACCAGAAATTCGTGCCCCTTCAGATGAAACAGCCGCGCGACTTTCCCTACCACCACGTGATCGTCCTGGTAGCCCAACTCGGCGCGCACACGCTGGCGATGCCCGTTGGCCTCTAGAAACGGCTCGACTTCCATCCCGCTGTAGATGGTCGTGAATTGCTCTCGTGGCGCGACATTGGCGGCAACCATCAGGTCGGTCATGGCGTCGGCGACGCTCACCAGCGCGTCACACCGCCGCGCGGCGAAACGTTCGCAAGTACGAAACAACCACCGCGCCCCCCTGCCCTGGTACGGATGAAACGGCGCTCCGTGAACCGTGTGGACGATCGCCGGCACACCGAGCCGAAAGGCCGCCATGCGGCCAAGCAGTCCGGCCTTTGCGCTGTGCGTGTGCACCACGTCCGGCCCGAAGCGTCGCAAAGCACGTTTGATTTGCCCGTAGGCCTGTGGATCGCGCAGCGGATGAATATTGCGCTGTAAGGCGCTGAGCAACTCGACCTGCACGTGATTCGCCCGCGCCCGCTCCAGCAAGCTGCCTTCAGGCCCTTGCGGCGGTCCGCTGACGAGCAGCACATCGTCGCCGAAGCATGCTTGCAGGTCCTCGCACGACAGCACGGTGTTCTCCTGCGCGCCGCCCAGGATGAGTCGCGTGATGATATGAGCGATTCGCATACCGAGGGACCACCGGTGCCTTGCCACGCTGATTCCGACACGCCCGACGATGCCGCACCGCATCAGGTCGCGCCTTTAGAGCGACTCGGGCTCGTAATCGACCCGCATCAGGCACAAGCCGTTTGCCGGGGCGGTTTGGCCGGCCGCCTTCCGATCGCGCGCGGCCAGAACTCTGGCCAGCAGCGACTCGTCTTCGAAGCCGCGCCCCACATCTACTAGCGTACCAACGATGGCGCGGACCATGTTATAGAGGAATCCGTCGCCGCTGACGTCGATTGCCAGTTTCTCGCCCAACGTGCCCCGGCGGCGCTGGACGCAAACCTCGAACACGGTGCGAACGCTGTTGTGGCGCGGCGACCCGCCCGTCTCGAAGCTGGAAAAATCATGCCGGCCCACCAGCGCCTGGCCCGAGCGGTGCATGGCCTCGGCGTCGAGCCGCGTGGGCTGATACCAGGCATAGTGCCGCGCGAAGACGTCGCGCGTCGGACCATCGTCGATCGTGTAGCGATACTGCTTGCGCACGGCATGGCGGGTCGCGTCGAAGCCCTCGGGAGCCGGCTCCGCGTCGACCACAGCCATGTCGCGCGGCAGTTCAGCATTGAGCGCTCGTTGCAGAACGTCCGCCGTCAAGTGCGTATCGCACTCGAATCCGACCACCTGCCCCAGCGCGTGGACTCCGGCGTCGGTACGTCCGCTGGCCGAAACGCGCACTTCGTGGCCGGTGATCTTTGCCAGAGCGCGCTCGAATGTTGCCTGCAGCGAGACCTGGTCGCGCTGGACTTGCCAGCCGCAATACCGTGCGCCGTCGTAGGCAAGCGTCAGTTTGAACGTGGGCATCGACCAACCGCGGGCCGCCCGGCGCTTAGCCGCTGGCGACCGCCGTACTGGTGTTTGACGAGGGGGCGCGCTTGCGCACAAGCAGTTCGGCGATCTGCACGGCGTTGGTCGCGGCGCCCTTGCGCAGGTTGTCGCTCACGCACCAAAACGCGATTCCGTTCGGGCTGGAAAGATCCTGCCGAATCCGCCCAACGAACACTTCGTCGCGCCCGTCGCTGTTCGACGGCATCGGATAGCTCTTCGCATCCAAGTCATCGACCACGATCACGCCGGGCATCGCGTTCAACAGGCGACGCGCGTCGTCGACTGACAGCTTCTTCTCGGTCTCCACCAGGATGCTCTCGCTGTGGCAGTTGGTCACCGGAACGCGAACGCACGTTGGACACACCGCGATCTGCTCGTCGCCGAAGATCTTTTGGGTCTCGCGGACCATCTTCATTTCTTCCGACGTATAGCCCTGCTCTTTGTGCGAGCCGATTTGCGGAATGAGATTGCCACAGATCGGGTGCGCGAACGCTTGCGGCGAGAACGGCTCGCCTGCCGCGCTGGCCCGCGTGGCCGCGGTCAGCTCTTCGCTGCCGGCCAGGCCCATGCCGCTTGTGGCTTGATAGGTGCTGACCACCACACGACGAATGCGCGCCGCGTCATGCAACGGTTTCATCGCCACGACCATCTGCGTGGTTGAGCAGTTCGGACTGGCGATAATCCCCTGATGTGCGTCGACGGCATCGGGATTCACTTCCGGCACGACCAGCGGCACCTTGGGATCCATCCGCCAAAAGCCGCTTTCGTCGACGACGATCGCCCCGCGCTCCACCGCCCACGGCGCAAACTGGCTGGCCGTCTCGTCCGGCGTGCTGCCGATCACCAGGTCGACGCCGTCAAATGATTCCGGCTTAAGCTCTTCGACCGTGTGGTCCGCTCCAGCAAAGCGAATGGTCTTGCCCGCCGAACGGCTCGAAGCCAGAAACTTAATCCGCCGGCACGGGAACTTGCGCTCCTCGAGCAATTGGCGGATGATGGTTCCGACCGCGCCGGTGGCGCCCACGATTGCAACAGACTCAAACACGCGTTGGTTCTCCCGAACAAGAATCCATTGAGGCCAGCGTGCCAATTCTGGCCAGCAGGCGCCGGGAAGGTCGACACACGCTTGCCGCCGACCGACTCGCGGCACCGATTGCCAAGTGCCAGACCCGGCTTTTTCACTGGCTCCATGCCGAAGCCGTAGTATAAGTGGCCGTCGTTAGACAGTCCAACGCGATGCAAGGTTCGCGCCGCCGACAGATGCCGACACCGGCACAACGTCGGTGCACTCTGCATCGGCGATCCGCTGCAACGATAGAGCACGGTGACGATGATACCCGGCCAGCGTACGGCCCGGCCGAGACGCGACCCGGCTACGACACTGCCCCGCTAAATCGGTTGCCGCTGGCCGTTGCCTGACCGCCGAGCGTGCGCGTCGTACAAGTGCAGCGCCGCCAGGCTCACGCCGCAGTCGACGTCGCCGCGCAGGATAAGCCGGTACAGCTCGTCGGGCGCGATCCCGACAGTCCCGGCAACCAGCGCACGGGGATCGGCCGGGCGTGTGGCTCGTTGGACGCAGTCTTCGGCCAGGATCACCACCGTGTTGCCCGCCGCCAGCGCCGAATCCGGCTGGATGGCACCCAACAGCGTCATTTTCTTCGCGTCGATACCCACGTGCCGGTGGAGCTGGTCGTTGGCAACGTACTTCCAGCCCGCGTCGTCGGTAACCGACCAGAAACGAGGCAGTTCGATCGTCCAGCGCTCCAAAGCGTAGCGATAGCGGCCGACGAACAGCAGCCGACCGTCACGCAGGACCGGCACGATCACCGCCACGTACTGCGCGACGTCAACCGGCACCACGCGCAGCGATTGCCACGCTTCGTTGGTGGCAACGTTGCGCACGCGGTTTACCTGGACGCACAGCCGATCGTCGGCATGCACGACCGCGCTCTGCTCGGTTTGGATCGGCTCCATCAAGTCGGCACCGACGATCTTGCGAATGTCGAAATCGGACCAGGTCCGCGGCGATTCTTCCGGCATGCACTTGCCCCGTTCGGACATCAAGTAAGTGGTTATGGATCGCATGCCCTCGCTTATCGACGATCGCGGGCGCTGGTTCAATCATCCACCGCGCACGAGTGACAACTGTCTGTCACCCTTCCAATGATGGGTGAGGTAATTAATATACTCGGGGGGGAGGTGTTCGGGCGGCGCTTTTCAGGCGCGCGCCGGCGGCAGTTTGCAGATTCTGCCCGGCACAGAATTGGCGCTTAGATGCGCGTTGCGCGAGCAGCGTGTAGTTACGCCTGTAAGTACACCGATGTATCTGCACCGAAGTAACTACACAGAAGAGTGCCCGCGTGCGCCGATCGGTGAGGACTGAAGTGTTCGGCAGGCGTGAGATCGCGGCAGCCTACTTGCTACTTGGCGGACCGACTCTTGTCGCGGCGCCGCTTTGCTTTGCCGGCCGGATGCGTCGGGCCATCCGACGGCGCCCCCCTGCCCTGCCCCGTCGGCGCGCGGCCGACAACGGCGCGGGTCAACTCCGGCGCGACAAACGCCAGGTTGCCCACCAGCATGATGACCCCAAAGGTGATCATGCCCAGACAAATCGCGATCCCCAAGTGCAAGGGGATCGCCAGCAGCAGCACGATCGGACGAGTCAGTCGCGGCCAGACCAGTGCCACGTAGAACAGCTCCCAAAAAACCGTTACGTGCGCCATCAAGTTCATCAAGCGGGGCCAGTCGGCCATCCAGGTCATGTCGAGCGACTGATACTCGAGATTGCCGAACGCCATCCACATCGCATTGCCGTCCCACCAAGCGGGCCCAGTCAATTTCGCCATGCCGGCGAACATGTAGATCACACACATGTGAAGCTGTATCAACCGGATCGCCACGTTTGACGACCAACTCCGTCGAACCGGCAGCGGGTGACCGGCCTTGCGGGCAGCGCGCCAGCGGTCCAGGCTAAACGCGTCGCCCGAGCGGCCCACGCACAAATACATCGCCAACATCACGTTGATCTGGTCCAATCCGAACAGCGCGCCGGTCGCCCGACCGAAATAGGACAACGCCGCGATGAATGCCAAAATCGAAACGACGCGCGTGTACAGTCCGACGGTGAGCATCGCGAACACCACCAGTGCGGCAATGTGCACCGTCCACAGCGCTGCCGGCGACTCGAACCACCAGAGATAGCTCCAGGCGTACGACTCGCCTTGCAGGAAGCGCACGGCGTCGGCTTGGAGCCAGCCATCAGGGCCAAAGAACGTCGTCAACTCGAGTCCCCACACCAGGTGCGTGTAGAGCAACATCACGCCGGTGCAGATCCGGATCGCCGCCAGTGTGGCCGGATCGGTCGGCTCGAACCAAAAGCGGTTCCAGCCGGCGGCCACGTCGGCTCCCCAATCGCGCACGTAGGTGGTTGCGCTGCTCACGACGCCTCCCGCTCGAACGTGCCCAACGAACGTTCTTCGTACAGCACTTTGTCGGTCAGCTTGCGCCCCTGGCGGACTTCGTCCATCCGAGGAACCCAATGCCGCACTAGCGTCAGCTTGACGCTCTTCGCGCCGTGCTCCGCGAGCAGATGCCGGGCATAGCTGCGTACGTACCGATCGCGGCGTTCCGAAGGCGCATCGGGATTCGAGAGCGTGTTCAGAAACTCGCTCATCATGAAGTAGCGGTGGTACAACAGCCGCGGCCAATTGGAATCGCGATTGGGAAACTCGCCCGGCTCCGTACTCCCGTCGTCGAACGTCAATTCGTAACGAACCAAGTGGCTGGGTCCGGGCTCGGGAGCAAAGAAACGATATCCGTTGGCCAGCGACAGCCCGTCAACATACGGACGGTAGACGTCGGCCAACGTCGCCGCCAGCTCCGAGGTCTGCGGCGGCATCGCGAACGGGCCGAGAAACACAGCGACGATATGAAGGCTAACCAGCACGCTGACCAGCACGCGCACACCGCGGCCCGGTGGACCAATCGTCTCGGGTTTGTCCTGCGTGTTGTTCATGACTCTCTCAATCCGCCCTCACACGACCGACTGGTTCGCCGATGACAGGCGGCAATCGGCCGTGACGCCTCGACTCCACCGGCCGGCTAGCCGTCTAACTCGGTTGCTTTTAATATCGGATGTTTGTGCCTGCTGGGGAAACCTTTCCGACGCGCCCGGTGCGAGCCCTACGGACGGCAAAATCGCGCGCGTCGCGTGTCGATGCGGCGCGCTTCGAACGCATTGCGGTGTGCCATTGCCGCGCGCCGATTCGCTGTACCACGCGCCGGCGCGGGCAGCGGCCGTCAACCGCCCCAATCTACCACGGGCGAACGCCGTATTGACTGTCAGGGGCTCCACCAAAAAAAACAGGGGCCTTCCCACCGTACGATCCGGCGAGAAGGCCCCTGAAATTCAATCGTTGTAGAGCGACGTTGCGATTAACGCGACGCCGTCTTTGGCACTCCGTCGCTGGCCAGCGAATCGAAGCCGATCGTCACTTCGCGCGATTCACCGGCACGCAACGTGACGGTCTTCTCGCGAACTTCCTGGCGGCCATTCCGCTCAATCACGGCTCGGATCGCGTACTTCGCCCACTGGTCACCTTCGGGCAACCGCGAGGTCGAAAACTCGCGCACTTCGCCCGTGGCCTTCGTCTCGTGACCGGCCAGATACAGCTTGGCGTCGGCCGGCAGGCGGACGGTCAAGCTGGTACGGGTCTCGTCACTCGGCGAAGCTTCCTTGTCGGCGGTTTGCACGGCCGAACCCGCGCCAAAGTCGAGATCGGCCGATTGACCGGCGGCCAATTGGACCGACTTCGTTTCGGTCACGGTCTTGCCGTCGCGCTCGAACTCGGCGCGAATCGTGTAGTTGTACCGAGCACCACGATTCAGATCATGCGAGACATACTCGCGATCCGTGCCGGTGCTGGTGGTCGGACGATCATTGACGAACACCTTAGCGTCGGCGGGAACCTTAACCGACAGATAGGCGCTGTCGCGCATCGGACCGTAGGTCGGATGATATCCGGCGCTCTGGCCTGCGTCGGCCGGGGCCGGCGCGTCCGGCGTCGGAGGAGCCGGCGTGGCAGCCGGAGCCTGCGGAGCCGAATTGTGATGGTGGTGGTGATAGCCACCGCTCGAGCCGGAGCTACCCCACGAACCGCCGCTCGATCCCCAGCTTCCGCCGCTGGATCCGCTGCTGCCGTAGTACCAACCGCCACTCGAACCGTGACTGCCCCACGAACCGCCGCTCGATCCCCAGCTTCCGCCGCTGGATCCGCTGCTGCCGTAGTACCAACCGCCACTCGAACCGTGGCTGCCCCACGAACCGCCGCTGGATCCCCAGCCGCGATGGTGCCGACGGAAGGCTTCAGCCTGGTCGGCCGTCACGAGCGTGGCACCCACAACTCCTAGTGCGACCACCGCTCTAATCGTGTTTCGCAACATATCAATTGGCTCCCCTTGAATTCTGGGTCTACGGCCTGGCCACACCCACTGCTTGGGACGTTGACGGGCCGGGCCTCCGAAAACATACCAATGCTAGCATGGAAAACAAGGAATCTACGCAAGATTTTTCGGTCGTGTTCCATAAACCAAGTGGGATATTTGGGTTGGACAACCAGCCCGTTCGGCCGCTTTTTTCCGTCGAAGCCGCACTACCCTACCCTTTCCGCCACCGCCATGACCGCGGCCGAAAAAGTCCGCCGAGCCGCGGCACGATCTCGTGTCGGAGCGGGCGACACCGGCTCGTATAATCCGCCACCGCGCGATTCGCCCGACTGTGCGGGCCGTGGCAGCCGTTTCGGCCCGCCCAACAGCCGTCACTCTCTCCCCAGGCCCTCCCCACGATGCAACGATCCAGGTGGATTCGCCGCTTGCCTTGGTCGGTGGTCGCGGTGGTCTTGGCCCTGATGGTGCTTGGCTGGTTGGGAATTGCCCGCAGCCAGACGTTGGCGGAAACGTCGTCGCGCTACCTCCAACGGCAGATGGTTTGGTCGGGCGTCTGCCTGTTGGCGATGTTTGTCGTCACGTTGCCCAGCTACCGCGTGCTCGCTCGCTGGAGTTACGCGGCCTTCGCCGCAGCGATTCTGTTGCTGGTTGCCGTGTATTGGTTTCCGCCGGTCAACGGCGCGCAGCGTTGGATCCGTTTTGGGCCGATCGGCATGCAGCCATCGGAGTTTGCGAAGCTGGCCTTTGTGCTTGGCCTGGCGCGCTACTTGATGTATCGCGAGAGCTATCGGCGGCTCGGCGGACTGCTCGTGCCATTGGCGCTGGTGATGGTGCCGGTCGTGCTCGTGCTGCGCGAGCCCGATCTGGGTACGGCGCTGGTTTTTCTGCCTGTGCTGTTCGTAATGCTGTTTGCCGCCGGCGCCCGACCGCGACATCTGGCGTTCGTCGTGCTGGCGGCACTCGTGTTCACGCCGTTGCTTTGGTCTCAAATGAGTCGCGAACAGAAGTCGCGGATTACGGCGCTGGCCGAACAGACGCGCGCCGGCGAAAGGCCCACCGACGACGGCTATCAATTGCATCAGGCCAAGCAAGTACTCGCGCTGGGCGGCTGGACGGGCAGCTACCTGGGAGGCGAAGTCACGCCCGACCGAACAGCCTATTTCGTACCCGAGCCGCACACCGACTCGATCGCGGTCGTTTTGGGCGAACGATTCGGACTGCTTGGCGTGGCGGTCCTATCGGGACTGTTCCTGATCCTCGTGTGGCGCACGTTCGCCGTCGCGCAAGCAACGCGCGAACCGTTTGGCCGATTGGCGGCCATCGGCATTGGCGCGCTACTGGCCACGCAGGTGCTGATCAACACGGCGATGCTCGTCGGGCTGTTGCCGATTACGGGACTGGCGCTGCCGCTGGTCAGCTATGGCGGCTCCAGCTTGCTGGCCAACTGTCTGGCTCTGGGGCTGGTGCTCAACATCGGCCTGAGGCCGGGCTACGAAGTCACCAACGAGCCGTTTCGCTTCGCCGAATGACGGCACGCACCTTCGCCCGCGATCGATCGCCCCGCGTGGTGCTGCGCGCCGTGCTATTGCACGTGCCAAGCAAAGGATGCCCGCCCCACGCGAGCGACAACGCCGCCTACCGCTTCGCTTCTTCGATCCGCACGTCGTCGACCGAAAACTCGCCGGTCGCGCCGCACAATCCCAGCCGCACGATCGCCTCGCGAGCGCGAACCGGGACGCGCACCTTTTCGCTGACCCGCTTCCAGTCGAACGAGCCGAGCCACGGACCAACCCACGTGTATCCGGCCTGTTTGCGCGCTTCGTCGTAGAACGTAATCGCCAGGACCGGCTGTTGTTGTCGGTTCTCGCCGGGCCGAATGTCGCGGCCTTTGATCCACAGCGAAACGTCCAGCTGCTTCACCTCCCGTCCGTCGACCGCCATCCCTTGCAGGGCCTGCGCGCCCCGGCCAGGCAGCGTGTTGCGAAACGTCACGAAGTGGTTGCCCTCTGGCGCGTCGGCGGATTTCTCGCAAGTGAGTTGCCGCTGGTAGTACCAACCGTCGGGCTTCGGCGCGTCGTCTTCGTCAGACGACTCGACGTTGTCGTCCGGCTCATCGGTTGCGCTTGCCGCCGTGTTGGCGCCGCCACGCGCGGTCGTCGCGTCCGCGACCTGTTCGAAGCCGCCGTTGACGATCGACGGATTGGCTGCGTCGGGCTGCACCTCGCGCCCGGCTTCGGCCTGGCCGGTCATCGGCACGAACAACACCGGCAGCAGCGACGAGTTGGTCAGCTTGCCATCTTGTTTGGTAAATGCGTACAGCGTTTGCTGATATCGCTCTCCCACAGGAACGAGCATCCGCCCGCCTTCACGCAATTGCTCTACCAGCTTCGGTGGAACTTTCTCGGGCGAGCAAGTGACGATGATCTTGTCGAACGGCGCGTGCTCTGGCCAGCCCTGATAACCGTCGCCGACCTTCGCGAACACGTTGTCGTACTTGAGCCGCTTCAGCGTGCGCGCCGCCCGCTGACCCAACGGCTTGACGATCTCGATCGTATAAACCTCGCTCACCAGCGGGCTGAGCACGGCGGCCTGATAACCGCTACCGGTTCCGATCTCGAGCACCTTGTCAGTCGCCTCGGGCTCCAACGATTCGGTCATGTAGGCCACGATAAACGGCGGAGAAATCGTCTGCCCCCAACCGATGGGCAACGCCATGTCGAAATAGGCACGGTCGCGCACGTTCAGCGGCACGAACTCGTGGCGCGGCGTTTCGCGCATCGACCGGATGACGCGGGGCGAGGTGACGCCCGCCCTGACGATTTCGTCTTCGACCATACGATCGCGACGCGCGTCGAAGTCGACTGCAAGTCCGGCCGATCCGTGCGTGCAGAACGCGCAAGCCGCCAGCACCGCCACAGCCGCGATCCACCCGCTGCGCATTGGCGACGGTTGTCGAGAATCCATGTTTCGCGCTCTGGCCTGCAACTCGAACGTTCCGACTGGGAAAATCTCTAGGGAATGGTGTTCGTCGGCGGTATCGGGGTCGTCGAGCCGCCGTCGATCCACATCACGCGCTGCGGCAGATCGATCGTAATCCGATACGACCACAATAGGTCGCGCCCCAACAGGACGTCGACCACGTCGATCCGTTCCAACTCGCGAGGAATCCGATCCCAGATCGGCCAATCGAGCAGCGTCGCGCTGCCCAACTCCATTGTATCCAGCGTCAGCCCCTGATGCCGAAACTTGAAAATCATCGATGCTTCAGGGCGTCGAAACGTCGGCAGATGGCGCCGCGCCCACCGGGCGGAAAGGTAGGTGCCCGTGCGATTGCCCGTGTCGACCAATACCCGCGCCAGCCCGTGTGTCGTGTCGGCGCGGGTCAGGCACGCGCGAGAGAAAGTCCAAAGCGGAATCGCCCACTGGTCCGAGCGCTCGGGTTGCGAGGCCGGCCCGTCGGCGTACTCGACCGACACCTGCCTGTTCGGATAGTCGAGCGTGAACCGTACGTGGTGCATCAACTCGGTGCCGATGGCCATCTGGCCATTGGCCGACATCAACGCCGCCGAGTTGCCGACCAGCACTGGCACGTTGCGCAGCGTCAACTCGCCCAGCGCGAGCGATTCGAGCACGGCCGGTTGCGCATCGAGCCCGCCGAATCCGACCAACCGGGTAGCGCTATCATCGACGGCAAGGCCGGCCATTGCGGCGGCGCGCCGAGTCATGATCGTGTGCTGCGTGCCGGTGTCGACGAATACCATCGGCAGTTCAACGCCGTTGGCCGAGGCGCGAATCGCGTTCAAGTCGGCCCAGATCGTTCCGTCGGCGGCAGCGGTCGGCGGCACGTCGACCGGTCGACCGGCGCTGGCCGGATCGTGTTCGTACGGACATCGATCGCCAAGGGCATCGACCCAGTAGCGGAGCGTCGGCGCGCCGTCCTGTTTCTCGACTTGGGCGAACAACGCTTCGGCGCGCGAGGCGTCTAGCGGCTGACCCATGCGCAGTCGCGCCGTGATCCAAAGCCGTAGCGCCGCAACGGCCGCCGCCGGTTCGTCGGAGGCCAAGGCCAACTCGCCGGCCCGCAGCGCGCTGGCTTCAGCCCGATCGGGCGCTCCCGCCGCCAGGTGCGCTTCGGCGGCAAGGCGGGCCAGCGGCGCGCTTTCGGGTGCATCGGCCGCGGCATTCAGCGCCGCATCGATGAATTGCTCGAACTCGCCCCGACGTCGCAACGCGTTGACGCGCGTTACCACGCGCATCGCGGCGCCGACGCGATCGTCGTACGAGCTGATGCGTGATGACCCGGAGGTTGATGACGCGACGCTTTTGGTCTCGGTCGCAACGTCGCGCGCGGCGCTGAGCGCGACCGGCACGACCGCATCGTCCCCCCCTGCCCTGCCACATCCTGTTAAGGCAGCAAGACCAATCATTCCAAGCACGATGGACGCGACGCGGATCACGCAGAAAATAGCGCCGCGGAACGAACCGATTGCCCACTCTGCTTCCATGTCATCTCCTTGGGCGAGCCGCCGCTGGTTGGCGCGCGGCGGACGCATCCTGCGATCCGGCTTCCAGCCACTGTCCATGATTCTTGTCGAAAGTGCCGCCGCCAAGCAACAACACTCTGCGCGGCCGGCCACACAGCCACATTGGGCAACTTTGCCGGCGCTTCCCAAAGTGACCCGCCGTCGAGCGATCCGCGGCTCGGGGCTTGCGGCCGGCACGCCGCTGGGCAACACTGCTTTTGACAGCTTCGGCCGATTCGGCACGAGCGTGTCTCTCCGCGAGGACCCACCTGCCATGAAGACAAACCCCGTCAAACAAGCACTCCGTGACGGCAAGCCGACATTTGGCACCTGGCTCTCGCTGGGCGACCTGTTCGCCACGCGACTGCTGGCGCGCATGGACTTTGCCTGGCTGACGCTCGACATCGAACACGCGCCAATCGATTGGTCGCAAGCTGCGACCATTTTCGCCTGCATCGCCGACGCGGGTGGCGTTCCGCTGGCCCGCGTGCCCAAGGGCAACCACGACTACATCAAGCGCGTGCTCGACGCCGGCGCGTGGGGCATCGTCGTGCCGATGGTCAACACGGTCGAACAGGCCAAGATCGCGATCGCCGCGGCCAAGTACCCGCCGGTTGGCAACCGGAGTTTGGGTGGCGGGATGCACTCGCTCAATTTCGGGGCCGATTCGGGCGAGTACTATCAGCGGGCCAACGACGAGATCCTGGTCGTACTCCAAACCGAAAGCCCCACCGGCGCGGCCAACGCCGAGGAAATCTACAGCCTGCCGGGCGTCGATGCGATCTTCGTCGGCCCCGTCGACTTGCGCGCCAACATGCGCAAGCCGGACGGAACCGAAGCGACCGACGACGAGTTCGAGGCGATGATCCAACATGTCATCGACGTCGGCAAGAAAACCGGCACGCCGACCGGAATGCACGTCATGGATCCACAGTCCGCGCTGCAGCGGGCCGAACAGGGCATGCAGTTCATCGCCATCGGCAGCGAGCTGCGGATGATGACCCAACGCGCCAGCGAAATCGTACGCGCCGTGCAGCCCAAGGGAGACCACCAAGAACTGGTCGAGTACTGACACGCGTCCGACACCCCTGATCAGACGATCGCTGCGGCAAACGCTCCCGGCGTCCAAGCTTCATGTCCCGTCGCGAAGAAATCCTCAACCACTTGCGCGCCAAAGTCGCCAAGAAACAACCGATCATCGGCGGCGGTGCCGGCACCGGGCTGACTGCCAAGATGTCGCAGGCCGGCGGCATCGATCTGTTGGTGATCTACAACTCCGGACGATTCCGCATGGCCGGCCGCGGATCGCTCTCCGGCCTGATGCCCTACGGCGACGCCAACGCGATTGTCATGGACATGGCGCGCGAGGTGCTGCCCGTGGCGCGCGACACGCCCGTGCTGGCCGGCGTTTGCGGCACCGATCCGTTTCGCGTCATGGAGCTATTCCTGCGCGACGTCGCCGCCGCGGGATTTGCCGGCGTGCAAAACTTTCCGACCGTCGGCCTCATCGACGGCACGTTTCGTCAAGGACTCGGAGAGGCCGGCATGGGCTTCGGCCTCGAAGTCGACATGATCCGGCTGGCCCACGACATGGATCTGCTGACCACGCCCTACGCGTTCGATCCCGACCAGGCCGAAGCGCTGGCCGAAGCCGGCGCCGACATCCTGATCCCGCACATGGGATTGACCACCAAAGGCACGATCGGCGCGACTACCGCGCTATCGCTCGACGAAAGTGCCCAGCGCGTCCAGGCCATGCACGACGCCGCCAAACGCGCCCATCCAGACATCCTCGTGCTGTGCCACGGCGGGCCAATTGCCGAACCGGCCGACGCGCAGTACATCCTCGACCACACCGAGGGCGTCGTCGGCTTCTACGGTGCCAGTTCGATGGAGCGGCTGCCGGTGGAACCGGCCATCGAAAGCCGCGTTCGCCAGTTCACCGAGCTGCGGCTCTAACGACGCGACTGGCGCAACATCGCAGGCTGCAATCGTGCGCCGTTTCGCGCAATGCTCACGTTTCGATGGCCACGGCGCGCTGCCGGGCCGAAGGATCACGGTTCATGCGTTCGTCGATCCACTCCGCCGAAACGAATCGCCGTAGCAACGTGCGCAGGCTTGGTTCCACGGCCGACGGAACCTGTAAAACCGGCGGGCCGCCGTCGGCTTCGTCCTGCTCACTCGCGTAGGGAACAAAGCCGTTCCACGTGAGGCGGACCGGCCAGGCATACATCGCTGCCGAAGCGTTCATGCGTTCCATCACCCGCAGACTCCACACGGCCCCAAACGCGTCGCGAAAATCGAACCATACGCGATCCAGCCCCATGTGCGCGCTGCGTGCCGGCGGCCACCGAATCGCCATCAACCACCACCCGCCGATCATCGATGCCAAGCCGGCGCACGATCCAACCGTCGGGTCGATCCACGGCGCGACGATCCACACGAACGGCGCCAACAGCAGCGCCTGCCCGGCCGCGTAGAGCACACTTGCCGGCCAGTAGCGCGTGCCCGTCCCGTTGACAAGCCCCACGCCAACCAGGATCGCGAAGAATCCCAACTGCGCCGGGTGCATTTCGCGCACTCCGCCGAACAGCAGCCAGTGAAAACCCGGCAAGCTCAGAACGCCCCACAGCGCCACCACGATGAACTGCCAACCGCGGTCCTGTGGCCGCTTGGCGCCCAACAACGCCATCGTGGGACAGAAGCTGCTCGTCGCGGCCAAGAGCCGTAGCGGCATCACCCAACTTGCCGCCGGTTGTCCCGCGGCCAGCGCGATCAGCAGTTCGGCCCCGGCAATCGTCACTAGACAGACTACCGACCAGTACCAGACAGCCACCAGCGTCGTTCCTGTCAGCCTGGAGCGCTGTACGGCCAAGGCAACCAGCCCACCAACGGCAAGCGCCACGACGACGCACGTGGCCGCTAGAGGCGACACGATGGCCGCCGGCGGCAACGCCCAAGCCGCGCCCGTTTCGCTAGTCCAATCCAGCGGTGCAGTCCGCACAATCCGACCTCGGAGCGTCTCTGGCGCGTTGAAAAAAAGCAACATTTTTCCCGCGCCTCATTCTAGGCAGCAAGTGCAAGCGCCGCCATCGGATACGCGCGTCGCGCGGATCGCGAGCGTGGCAATCACGCTCGGAAGTCGCTTGCGTGCGCCGTGCCGTGGGGAATGTTTTCACTGGTTCTACACAGGGCCGGTGCCCGCCGCGGTAACCATTCCGCGAGAAACCGTCAGCGTGCCCGCGACGCCGATCGGGTTCGAACCGGCCTCCCACCAAGCTTGATCCCCGCGTTCCCCATCCCCACCTTGAAGGAGTCTGGCAATGAACAGGATTTCAATCATCGCCGTCGCGCTGTGCGTTTTGGGCATGGCCGGCATGGCCATGGGCCAGGACGACGGCCCAGTCGGCGGTTCGCTGGCCGGCACGGAATCCGGCGTAGACATTTCGATGTGATAAGGCGA
>ERZ869936.790-NODE-790-length-26649-cov-4.728773_pt1 | contig 26649 bp, 30 predicted proteins | sample MGYA00520876_ERZ869936 | MGnify/ENA primary metagenome ERZ869936 (study PRJEB32218, sample SAMN09650985) | biofilter metagenome | isolation source: enrty point of leading RO module | place: Saudi Arabia: Thuwal, RO plant located on Red Sea | collected 2016-02-17 ... | reverse complement strand
CCGACGATCCCACCGCCCGCCTGGTGCGCGCCTGTGCCGACAACGACTGGGGCCTCTACCAGCTGCAGCCGGCGCAGGCCAGCCTCGAGGAGGTCTTCGTCGAGCTGACCCAACAGGATGTTATCGAGGCGCCGGCAGCGGGCGCGCGTACCGAGGAGGACATTACCCAATGACGCTGACCATTGCCGGCAAGGAACTTCGCACCTTGTTCGCATCACCGCTGGCCTGGGTCGTGCTGGCCTTCCTGCAGCTGGTGTTTGTGTGGATATTCCTTCACCGGATCGAGTATTTCCTTACGGTGCAGGGGCAGCTGGCGCGCGTTCCGAATGCGCCGGGGCTCACCGAAATCGCGGTAGTGCCGGTGTTCGGGGTAGCCTCCATCGTACTGCTGATGTCGGTACCGCTGCTCACCATGCGGCTGATCGCGGAAGAGCGTCGCAACCAGACCATCACGCTGCTGATCTCTGCGCCGGTATCGATGACGCAGATCATCCTTGGCAAGTTTCTCGCGATGCTCGCCTTCCTGGGCATCGTGTGCGCGCTCATCGTGCTGATGTCCCTTTCGCTGCTGCCGGGCGGCAGCCTGGATTTCGGCCTGCTTCTGGCGAATGTGATCGGCCTGCTGCTGCTTGCCGCCAGCTTTGCCGCCATCGGCCTTTTCGTGTCATGCCTGACCAACCATCCGGTGGTGGCGGCGGTGTTGTCGCTCGCGGTGTTCCTGGGGCTGTGGATCGTCAACATCGCGGCAGCAGACCCCGAAAGCGCGCTCAATCACGTGTCGCTTCTCGCACACTTTGAGCCGTTCATGAACGGCTCGGTTGCAGTGAAGAGCCTGGTGTATTTCGCGCTGCTGATCGCGGCATTTCTCATTCTCTCGGTTCGCCGGCTCGATGCCGACCGGTTGCGCGCATGAAGATCAATCCGAAACTCAGGTTGCAGATGCTGCTGCAGAACAGCGTGTTCGTGTTGCTGCTGGCGGCAATCGTCGCCGCCATCGGCTTTCTCACCCGCGACATCGGCACGCAGTGGGACCTTACCCAGAGCCAGCGCAATTCGCTGTCGCCGGCCTCGGTCGAGGTGCTCAAGCAGATGCAGGGGCCCGTGACCATCACCGCGTTCGCCACGAAGGCCGATGTCGAGGGCAACGTTCGCAACACCATTCAGCAGTTCATCGCGCCTTATCAGCGCGCGAAGCCGGATATCGAGCTTACCTTCGTCGACCCGCGTGAGGATCCCCGACGCGCGCGCGAAGCGGGTGTGCGTCTCGATGGCGAACTGGTGGTCGGCCATAATGGCCGCAGCGAGAACCTGACCAATCTGACCGAACAGGAGCTCACCAATCTGCTGGTGCGCCTGATGCGCTCATCGGAAAAACTGGTGATGTATCTCGAGGGGCACGGCGAAGGCACGCTGGAGGGCCGCGCCAACCACGATCTGGGCGAGTACGGCGGCCAGTTGCGCGCCAAGGGATTTCAGACCCGCGCGCTCAATCTGGCGCAGGCCCAGGATGTTCCCGACAACGCGGCGGTGCTGGTGATCGCCAGTCCGCGCGTCGATCTGCTGCCCGGCGAGGTCAATCGCATCAAGCGTTTCCTTGAGAAGGGCGGCAACTTGCTCTGGCTGATGGACTCCGAATCGCTGCGCGGCATGGCGCCGGTCGCCGAGTACCTGGGCCTGGACCTGGTCGATGGTGTCGTTCTCGACGCCCGCGCAGGCCAGCTCAACCTGCCGGCCGCCTTCGCGCTCGCGTCCGGCTACGGAGAGCATCCGGCGACGCGCGGCTCGACAATGACCAGCGTTTTCCCCTACACACGGCGCATCGCCGCCCATGACGGCGGCGACTTCCAGTTCACGCCCCTGGTCGAGGTGGGCGCGGAGGGCTGGCTCGAAACCGGGGCGCTGGCCAATGCCGCGTTCGATCGCAACCGCGACATCCGCGGCCCGATCGTCGCGGCCGGCGCGCTGGAGCGGCAGGTCGGCGACAAGAAGCAACGCGTCGTGGTCGTCGGCACCGGCCAGGTGCTGGCGAACCAGTTCATCGGGATGGTGGGCAATCTCGACTTCGGCGTGAATCTAATGAATTGGCTGGCCGGCGACGAAAGCCTGATCACGATCCAGCCGCGGCAACGCCAGGACCTTACGCTGGAGTTGACCCCCGCGGTCTTCGTGCTGGCGAACTCTTTCTTCGCGCTGCCCTTGCTCTTCCTCGTTGCCGGTGGCGTCATCTGGTGGCGCCGCCGCAAATCGTGAAGTCGCGCCTGGTTCTAAATCTGGTCCTGCTCGCCGTGCTGGTGGGCCTGGGTCTGTTCGCGTACCTGCGACCGGAGACGCAGCAGGCGGCAACGTTTCCACTGAGTTCCCTGGCGCGGGACGAGGTGACGACCATTCGCGTGGGGCGTTCCGGCCAGCCCGCGGTCGAACTGTTCCGACAGGGAAACGGCTGGCAAATGCGCGCGCCGTTCAGCGCACGTGTCGACAGCTTTCAGGTCGACCGTCTGCTCGACATCGTACAGGCGAGCAGCCGGCACAAACTGGCGCGCGAGAACCTGGATGGCTACGGGCTGGACCCGGCGCAAGTCACGGTCACGCTGAACGACCAGGAGTTCCGTTTCGGCGCAATCAACGAAGTCACCAACGAGCAGTACCTGGCGACCGCAGACGCCGTCTACCTGGTCGCGCCCTACATTGGCTATGGCATCCCCTACGAGATCGAGCGCTACTTCAGTCATCGCTTGCTCGGCGAGCAGGAAGTTCCCGTCGCCTTCGCTTTCCGGAACTGGTCTCTCGTCAAGGACGAGCAAGGCTCGTGGACCGTGAGCGGCGCTCCGCCGCGGCCTGCTGCCGAACTGAGCGCCGACGACATCAATCAGTGGGTCTCGGAATGGCAACTTGCGTCCAGCCTGCGCACCGAGCCGTACGCCGGCTCCGCCGCCATTGCCAGCGATGTTACGGTGACGCTGAAGGACGGACGCAAATTGGAGTTCGGGGTGCTGGCACGCGAGTCGGAAGTAGTACTGCTGCGCCGGGACGAGAACATGCGGTTTCAGTTCGGCGCCGACGCCGGCGCACGGTTGCTGGACCCCTTCCGCGTAGCTTCGAGCCGCTGACGCCATGCCGGAATTGCCGGAGGTCGAAACGACCCTGCGCGGGCTGGCGCCGCATCTGACCGGGCAGCGGATCGTGCGCGCCATCGTGCGCGAGCCGCGACTGCGCTGGCCAGTGCCGGTAGCTCTGCTCCGGCAGCTCGACGGCTGCGCTGTGCGGGCGGTAACCCGCCGCGGCAAGTATCTGCTGATCGACTGCACGCAAGGCTGGCTGATTATTCACCTCGGCATGTCCGGCAGCCTGCGGATCTTCCCCGCGACCACGGTGTGTGGCAAGCACGATCACTTCGACCTGGTGCTCCAGTCAGGCAATCTGATGCGCCTGACCGATCCAAGGCGTTTCGGTGCAGTGCTGTGGCAGGACGGCGACCCCGGTCAGCACGCGCTACTGGCGCACCTTGCGCCGGAACCGCTGAGCGCGCAGTTCGACACGGACTGGCTGTACACGCACACGCGCGGGCGCACGGCGTCGATCAAGTCGGTGCTGATGGACAGCCGTAGCGTAGTCGGCGTCGGCAACATCTACGCGAACGAAGCACTGGCACGCGCCGGTATCAGGCCGGGCATGCGGGCCGGACGTTTGAGCCGGGCGCGGTGTGCAAGCCTTGTGGATGCGGTCAAAGCCACATTGCGTGACGCGATCGAGGCGGGCGGCAGCACCCTGCGCGATTTCTTCGGAGCCGACGGAGCGCCAGGACATTTCCAGCAACAGTATCGCGTCTACGGCCGCGCCGGCCTGCCCTGCCGTGCCTGCGGCACCCCGATCAAGAGTGCCCGCCTCGGCCAGCGCTCGAGCTTCTATTGCCCCAGTTGTCAGCACTGACGCGGCGGACAGAGCGACGTTTTTCTTGACGTCAGCGGGTACGGCCCTAAGATGTAATGGGATTTGCGTGCTGGCCGCCGGACGCCGCATCCACAGTTGACTCGAGCACGGCGGCACAACTGCCGCGCAGATCGGAATCCGAGCATCGCTGAGTGGTGTCGCCCGTCTCGCGATGCGCCGAACGCGAAAGTGGCGACTCAATAATCGGGAGAGACAGAGAATGCGTACTCAACAATCCCTTTCTCGCTGGCGTGATGCAGCGCAGGTGACGCTGGCCGCGACTGCGGCAGCACTGCTCGCCGCGGGGTGTGCAACGGGCGGTGGCGGCGGCATGCAGTCGGCGGCATCGACGGGGCAGGGCGTCGGCGGAATGTCAGGCGACCGTATCGTGAACGCGGTGGAGAAGGAGCCGGGCAACTGGCTGTCCTATCACGGCGACTACAAGGCCTGGCACTACAGTCCGCTGGATCAGATCACCACCGCCAACGTTGGCAACCTGAAGGAAGCCTGGTCGCATGTCGCGTCGCGCGCCGATCGCGGTCTGCAGGGGTTCCCGCTTGCCATCGACGGCGTGCTCTATTACTCGAGCCCCTACAACCAGGTGTACGCGCTGGATGGCGCAACCGGGCAGATCATCTGGACCTACAAGCACAAGCTCAACGAAGATCTGGTCGCCAGACAGACACACTCGCCGTACAACCGCGGCATCGCGGCGGGTTTCGGCAATATCTACATGGGCACGCTCGACGGCAAGCTGGCGGCAATCGATGCCAAGACCGGCACGCTGAACTGGGAAACCAAGCTCGTCGATTCGGAAAAGCTCACCGTCGGTTTCACCGGCGCGCCGCTGCTGGTCAAGGACAAAGTGATCATCGGCGCACAGGGCGGCGAGTGGCCTTACCGCGGCCCGATCTTCGGGGTCGACGCGCGCACCGGCGAAGAGTTGTGGTATTTCTTCACCTCCGGCGGCAACGAGGGCACGAAGTCGGACGCGCGCCACACCTGGGGCGGCGACTCCTACAAGGTCGGCGGCGGCGGCGGCTGGATGGCCGGCAGCTACGATCCCGAGACCGACACTGTTTGGTGGGCCACGGGCAATCCGGCGCCGCTGTACGACTGGGCAGGGGATAACTGGAAGACCGAAGGTCCGCGCCCCGGCACCAACCTTTACACCTCCGCCGTCATCATGCTGGATCCCGACACAGGGGAGTTGAAGGACTACTTCCAGGTGCTGCCGCACGATGCCTGGGACTTCGATCCCGCCTCGGGCGAGCTGATGATGATCGAGCGCGGCGGCAAGAAGTACGTCGTGCACCCGAGCAAGAACGGCTTCGTGTATGTGTTCGATCGCTCGACCGGACGGCCGGTAAGTGTCTATCGCGGAGTCGATGCAATCAACTTCGTGAAGGACATCACGCCCGACGGGACGCTGGTCGGTCGCCGAGACATGTCTGAAGGCAAGCACAAGGATCTCTGCCCGGCCATCGCCGGCGGCTATAGCTGGAACGCAGGCTCCTACAGTCCGAAAACCGATCTGCTCTATAAGGTCGGATTCGAGTGGTGCATGGATCTCGAGATCGTGCGCACCGAGCCGATTACCGAACCGGTCGTCCAGCTCAACATCGGCGCTAACTTTACCTTCAACAAGACGCTGCCGGACGGCAGGCCCGCACATGGCCACATCCGCGCGCGCGATCCGATCACCGGCAAGGTGAAGTTCGAGATCTACTACGACGTGCCGCCGCACGCTGGCCTGCTGACGACCGGCGGCAACGTGCTGTTCGTGCCGGAAGCCGATGGCATGCTGGTGGCCTACGATGCGCGCAACGGCAAGAAGCTGTGGAGCCACAATCTCGGCACTGGCCCGAACGGCGGCATCATCAGCTACATGGCCAAGGGCAAGCAGTATGTCGCGGTTATGACTGGCTGGGGCAGCCTGGTGGGCGATGGTTACGGCGACCTGTGGGGTGAGCCGTGGAGAAGCATGCCCAAGGATGCCGGCGTGCTGAAGGTCTACGCACTGGACTGAGCCGTCAAGCCGGCAATTATAATTAGCACCTGATCAGGGCGGGGACAGCGTCCCCGCCCTTTTTTCTGTCCTCCAGTATCGCCATTCGCGCGTTGAGGACACTGGCAAGCTGGCCAACAGCCGGCGGCCCAGATCGCATCCAGTTGGAGGAACACCCCCTTGAAATCGCCCAGCGCACGAATCTCCCTGCTCTCGTTGGCAGCCGCAACGCTGCTGTCGATGGCGACCATCGGCACCGCCGCTGCCAATGACAAGCCGGACGCCAAGCCTTTCGACGTGAAAGGCATGTTCCGCAACGTGTGCGGATTTTGTCATGAAGACTACGGTCGCAAGGAAGGCAAGGGGCCGAAGCTGATGAACTCGGAGCGCACCGACCAGCAGCTGTTCGATCGCATCAAGAACGGCAAGCCGGGGCGAATGGCGGCGTTCGGCGGGGTTTTCACCGATGACCAGATCTGGCAGATGGTCAAATTCATCCGCAATCTGAAGGCGGACGAGGAGCCGAAGAATCCATGACTGTTGTGATGTCTCGCGCTTTGTCGCGCATCGCGGTAATCGCCGCATGCACGCTTGCCGCAGGGCTGCCGGTGCAGCCGGCTGCGGCCAGAACTCTGGCTGAAGTCCAGGCGCTCGGCGCCATTTCAATGTGCGCCCACCCGGACGCCTTGCCCTATGCGAGCGACAAGACCGATCTCCCCGGTTTCCAGGTTGAGCTGGGGCGCAAGATCGCCGAGGGGCTCGGCCTTTCGCTCTCGATCGACTGGATCGTGCCGCGCCGTCGGGCGCGCGTGGTGAACTGCGACCTGCTGCTGGACCGGCCGAGCGAGCCGAGGGTCGTCGAAGGCCAGGTACTGCTGTCGCACCCGTATCACCTCTCGGGGGTCGCGCTTGGACTGGCCAAGGACGCAAAGCCCGTGACCGATTACCGCGAGCTCGAAAAGGGCCAGAAGATCGGCGTGATGATCAGCTCGGTAGCCAGCGTCGTTTTGGGCAAAGCCGGCAAGACCACTTCGCCCTATGCCTTCCAGTCAGACATGATCGAAGACCTGGAGAAGGGCGCGCTTTACGGCGTTGCCATATCGGCGCCATCCATGAGCTATTACATCCACACCCATCCGGGGGCCGGGCTGCGGATGGCCTATGCCTTTGACAGCGTGCCCGAACTGAACTGGCGTGTGTCACTCGGTCTGCGCAATGCGGACCAGGCGCTGCTGGACGCGGTGAATGCCATCGTCGATCGCCTGCTTGCCGATGGCACGATCACGGAGATCTATCGCCGCTACGGCGTCGAACACCGCCAGCCCTGACCGGGGCGACGATCAGCGCGCGGTGCTTGCATCCCGCGCGCGCATCAGTCCGACATACTTGAGCTGCAATTGCTCCCTGGACTCGGCATGCGCCGGGTCCAGCTGGATGCAGTCGACCGGACAGACCTCCTGGCATTGCGGCCGGTCGAAGTGACCGACGCATTCGGTGCACTTGCCCGGATCGATCTGGTAGATCTCTTCGCCCTGAAATATGGCTTCGTTCGGGCATTCCGGCTCGCACACATCACAATTGATGCATTCGTCGGTGATCAGCAATGCCATGGTACCCCCGCCCGATCGTCAGGAACGGCCGTGACGCGCAACCGGGCGCCGGTCGAAATACTTCAACACGATGGGATTCACGAACGGCGAGACATCGCCGCCCAGGGTGGCGATTTCCCGTACCATCGTCGCGGAAATGAACATGTACTGTTCGGCGGGCGTCAGAAACAGGGTTTCGACATCCGGATAAAGATTGCGGTTCATCCCGGCCAGCTGAAACTCGTACTCAAAATCGGAGACCGCCCTGAGACCGCGCAGGATGACTTTGGCGTCGTGCCTGCGCATGAAATCCATCAGCAGGCCGGTAAATCCCTCCACCCTGACATTTTCAAAAGGCGAAAGTACCTCGCGCGCCATCGCCACACGCTCGTCCAGGCCAAAGAACGGATTCTTGCCGCGGCTGTCCGCGACCGCGACGATGACTTCCTCGAACAGCTCGGCGGCTCGCCGCACGAGATCCTCGTGGCCGCGCGTCATCGGATCGAAGGTGCCGGGGTAAACGGTTCTATTGAATCGCGTTTTCATCGCCGCCGGATTGTAGCAGGAGACACTGTACCTGCCCGGCCCGGCCGCGACGGTGAATGCGGAAGGACGGGGGCACGACCGGGGCGCGGCCGGCTTCCACATACAGCCAGCCTCGGGGCTTGAGATGCCGGGGCAGCTCGTCGAACAGCCGCGGCCACAGATCCAGCCGATACGGCGGATCCGCCAGCACCAGATCGAAGCGCCGCGCATCGTGGGCAAGGAAGCCGACGGCGTCTTCGCAACGCACTTCGATCATGGTCGCCCCCAGCATAGACGCATTGTCGCGAATCGCGCGGCTGGCGCGGGCGTCGCGCTCGACCATCACAACGCTCGCCGCCGCGCGCGACGCCGCTTCAAAACCGAGTGCGCCGCTGCCGGCGAACAAGTCCAGGCAAGTCCAGCCGGTCAGATCCTGGCCAAGCCAGTTGAACAGGGTCTCGCGCACCCTGTCCGGCGTCGGCCGCAGATCGTCCAGATCCGGAAAGTGCAGCACGCGGCGGCGCCACTGGCCACCGATAATGCGCAACCGGCCCGTTCTCACAGCGACTGATCGGGGCCCACTACCACCGTGACGAGCCGCGCCGGGTCCACCCGGCGCTGAAACGCCTCGCGCACCTGCTCGCCGGACAGTGCGGCGATCCGCTGCGGGAAGCGCTCGACGTAGTCGAGCGGCAGGTCATAGAACCCGATCAGGCACAGGTACTCGAGAATCTCGCTGTTACTGTCCAGGCGCAGCACGAAGCCGCCAATCGCGTTGCGCTTGGCGGTATCCAGTTCCGCGGCCGTGGGGCCGGCAGCGATGAACTCGCTCAGGACATTTCTCATGACCGCCACCGCCTCCGGCGCCTGTTCTTTCATCGTCTGCGCCACGAGCGAAAACGGTCCCTGGCGTGCATACGGCGCAAAGTAGCTGTAGGCGCTGTAGGTCAATCCGCGCCGCTGCCGGAGTTCTTCGGTCAGGCGCGAGGTAAAGCCGCTGCCGCCAAGAATCTGGTTGCCCAGCCACAGCGCAAAGTAATCGGGGTCATCGCGGCTGACCCCCGGCATGCCGATGCGGATATGCGCCTGGCTTGCCGAATGCGCGAGCACACGCTCGACAGCATGCTCAAGCGCCGGCACCGGCGGCAAGGCCGCGGCCGCGGCACTGCGCTGAAGCCCGCCGGTGAGCTGGTTGGCGATGCGCCGCGCCTCATCCGCGGACACATCGCCAATGATGGAAACCACGGCAGAGCGCGCGTTGTAGTGCCGCCGGTAAAACTCCACCAACCCCGGCCGCTTCAGCCGCGCCACGGTCTCCGGCTCGCCGGCGGGCGGCAGCGAGTACGGATGGTCGCCGAAGACCAGTTGCCGGAACTGGCGATCGGCCACGGTCGCCGGCCGCGTAGCGGCCTCGCGCAACGCCGCGACGATGCGCGACTTCTCCCGCTCAAGCACATCTTGCGGAAAACTCGGCGATTGCAGGATGTCGCCCAGCACCGCCAGCGCCTGCCGGCGTTCCCGTTTGCTCGACAGCGTGCGCAGCTCATAGCCGGCGCGGTCGACATCGAACCTGGGCGAAAGCAGCGCGCCCACATCGGCCAGCCGCTCGGAAATGCGGTCCTCATCCAGCGACTGCGTACCCCGGCGCAGCATGGTCAGCGTCAGGCTGGCGAGTCCGGACATCTCCGGCCGATCGCGGCTCGAGCCGGCCGCAAACTCCACCGCGACATCCAGCATCGGCAGCGACCGCGACTCGACGAACAGCACGCGCGCGCCGCTGTCGGTGCGCCATTCCTGGATCTGCAGCTCGCCTCTCGCCGCGCCTGCTGATAGGGCGAGAACTGCCGCCATCGAAGCCAGCAGGCAGCGGATCTTCATCGGTCGGCGCGGCCCGCATGCCCGGCCGTCGTGGCAGCCGTCGGCAGCGGGTCGAGTACGGCCACGGTCAGATTGCGGTCCACCAGATACTTGCGCGCAACCTCACGCACCTGCTCGGCGGTCACCTGCTGCAACCGCGCGACGATGACGTCCGCCGCGTCATATGGCAGCCCGACGCCGTGCAGACGACCGATCTGGGCGGCCTGGCTGAACATCGAGTCCTGCTGAAAAACATACCCGGATACCACCTGCGCCTTGACCCGGCGCAGTTCGTCTTCGCCAACGCCTTCCTGGATCAGGCGCTCGATCTGCGACCGCCAGCCCCGCTCGAGCTCTTCGACCGTTCTGCCCGCAGCCGGGGTGCCCGACACATAGAAAAGACCCGGTCCCCGCGCATAACCGTCGTAGCTGGTGCCGATCGAGTCAGCGAGCCGCGCCGACCGGACCAGCTCGCGCTGCAATCGGGCGGCCGAATGCCCATCGAGCACACCGGACAGAATACTCAGCGCGTAGGGCTCCCAGTCGCGGTTCACGTCGCGCAGCGCAGGCACCCGGTAGGCCATCGCCAAATAAGGCAGCTCGGCAGGCGCCTGCACTTCAATGCGCTTGATGCCGAGCTGCTCCGGATCGGCGGGAACGGTTCGTTCCGGAGGCAATCGACTGGCCATCGGCCCGAAGTGCTTTCTCGCCAGGGCAAAGACCGCTTGAGGTTCGACGTCGCCCACCACGACGATGGTTGCGTTCTGCGGCACATACCATGCTTCGTACCAGCGCTGAACATCTTCCAGGCGCAAACGCTCCAGATCATTCATCCAGCCGATGATCGGCGTGCGGTACGGATGCGCGATGAAAGCGGTGGCAAGCAGGTGCTCGTACACCAGCGCCTGCGGGCTGTCGGCAATGCGCTGGCGCCGCTCTTCCATGACGACCCGTATCTCCTTGGCAAACTCCTGCTCGGTCATGCGCAGGTTGGCCATGCGGTCAGCCTCAAGCTCGAAGGCGAGCTCCAGGTCGCGGCTGTGCAGTTGCTGATGGTAGGCGGTATGGTCGCGCGAGGTGAAGGCATTCGAACGCCCGCCTGCGCGCGAGATGCGTTCGGCAAACTCGCCGGGGCCGATCCGGTCTGTGCCCTTGAACATCATGTGCTCGAGCACATGCGAGATGCCGGTCGATCCGGTGACCTCATCGATGCTGCCGACCCGGTACCAGACCATGGACACCGCCACCGGTGAACGATTGTCCGCCTTGACGATGACGGTCAGTCCGTTATCGAGGCGCGTTTCATGAAACGCGGAAGCCGATGTGTCCGGCGCCGCAAGGGCCGACGACCAGGGCGACGGCAACGCCGCCATCAGGCAAAGGGCGGCGCCTGTGCATGCTCGAGCGACATTCAGCATAAAATTGCGCGGGTAGATGACTTTGGAAGAGCGCTGCGGCGCTGTGACAGATCGCGAGTATGTTTAGTTTCCTGAAACGGGACAAGGCGGAGGCGGCTTCGTCGCCGGACGGCGACGGCCTCCGCGCGCGCCTGCGTCAAGGCCTGGCGGCGACCCGCGCGCGTCTTGGCCGCCAGATTGCCGACCTGCTGTCAAGCGGTCGGCGCATCGACGAAGCATTGTTCGAGGAACTGGAATCGACGCTGATTGCCAGCGACGTCGGCGTCCCGGCCACCGAGCATTTGCTGCAGGAGACCCGCGCGAGGGCACGGCGCGGTCAGCTGAGCGATGCCGCCCAGCTTCAGGACGCGCTCAGGCAGGCGCTTGTCGACTTGCTGCAGCCCCTGCAGGCGCCGCTGGCGCCTCCGTCGGTTCGTCCTTTCGTGATTCTGATGGCGGGCGTCAATGGCGCCGGAAAGACCACCACCATCGGCAAGCTGGCGAAGCGCTACCTGGACCAGGGCAAGACCGTGCTGCTGGCGGCCGGCGACACGTTTCGCGCCGCGGCGCGCGAGCAGCTCAAGGTCTGGGGGGAACGCAACGGCGTAACGGTTGTCGCGCAGGAAAGCGGCGATTCAGCCGCCGTCATCTTCGATGCGATTCAGTCCGCAAAGTCGCGACAGATCGATGTGGTGATCGCCGATACTGCCGGGCGGCTACCGACTCAGCAGCATCTGATGGACGAGCTGAGGAAGGTCCGGCGCGTGATCGGAAAGGCCATGGATGGGGCGCCTCATGAAGTCATGCTGGTGCTGGATGCCAACACCGGCCAGAACGCAATTGCCCAGGTGAAGGCCTTCGACGATGCGCTCGGCGTGACCGGCCTGGTTCTGACCAAGCTCGACGGTACCGCCAAGGGCGGAGCCATTGCCGCCATCGCGCGTTACAAGACTATTCCGCTGCGCTTTGTCGGCGTCGGCGAGGGCATTGATGACCTGCGCGTATTCGATGCGCGCGAATTCGTCGATGCGCTGTTTGACTGATGCCCGGCGCGGCGGGACGGCGCTGCGCCGCAGCGTCGCCTTGCAGTTGCACCGGTTGACGCGATGATCCAGGTCAGTCACGTTTCCAAGCGTTACCCGGGCGGATACGAGGCCCTGCGCGAGGTGTCGCTGACAGTCGAGGCTGGCGAGATGGTTTTCATCACCGGGCACTCCGGCGCCGGCAAGAGCACACTGCTCAAGCTGCTGGCGGTGATCGAGCGGCCCACCGCAGGCAGCGTGATCATCAATGGTCAGAACGTGAGCAAGATGAAGCGCGCGGCCATTCCGTTCTTGCGCCGCAATTTCGGTCTCATCTTCCAGGATCACAAGCTCCTGTTCGACCGCAGTGTGTTCGACAATGTGGCGCTGCCGCTGGTGATTTCCGGGTTTCCGCGGCGCGAGATCAGTCGTCGCGTGCGCGCCGCGCTCGACAAGGTTGGGTTGCTCGGGCGCGAGCGGGCTCGCCCGGTCACGCTCTCGGGGGGCGAGCAGCAACGGCTGTGCATAGCGCGTGCCGTCGTCAACCGGCCGGCCATCTTGCTGGCCGATGAGCCCACCGGCAATCTCGACACCGCCTACAGTGAAGAGATCATCGGCATGTTCAAGGCCTTTAACCAGGTCGGCGTGACCGTGGTCATCGCCACCCACGACGTGTCGCTGATTCGCCGGCTTGGGGCCCGCGCTTACCATCTCGACCACGGACGGCTTGCCGCTTGACCTGGCTGCTCGCGCACCTTGCAACGCTGAAGGATGCTCTCGCCAGGCTTTGGGAACAGCCGCTGGCTGCGCTGCTGAATGTCGCCGTGATCAGCATTGCGCTGGCGCTGCCCCTCGGGTTTTACCTGGGCATCGACAATCTTGCCCGGTTCTCGCGACAGATCACCGCCGAGCCCCAGATCAGCCTGTTTCTCGCGCTGGACGCCACCGCGGATCATGCGGCTGCGATCGAGGGCCGATTGCGCGGCCACTCGGAGATCGCCGAGTATCGGTTCGTTTCGCGGGAGCAGGCGTTGCAGTGGCTCAAGCGCAGCACCGGGCTGGCGGACGTGCTGACCGAGCTCGATGCCAATCCGCTGCCGGACGCCTTCGTGGTGACCGCACGGTCGGCGTCGCCCGACCGGCTTGAGCAGTTGCGCGGCGAAATGGCGCGCTGGCCACAGGTCGATTTCGCCCAGCTCGACTCGGACTGGGCACGCAAGCTCGATGCAGCGCTGCGCATCGGACGCCTGGTGGTACTGCTGCTGGGCGCCTTGCTGTCGGTGGCACTGGTGGCGGTCACCTTCAACACCATTCGCCTGCAGATCCTGACCCGGCGCGACGAAATCGAGGTGGCCAAGCTGATCGGCGCAACCAACCCTTTTATCCGCAGACCGTTTTTGTATTTTGGGGGGGTGCAGGGCTTGATCGGCGGCGCCGGCGCCTGCCTGCTGGTGACCGTGGCGGTGCACATCCTCAACGTCGGGCTGGCCGAACTGGCCACCCTGTACGGCGCCAGCCTCCGGCTCAGCCACCTCTCGCCGGATCAGGCGGCTGTCGTGCTGGCCATTTCGGCTGCCCTGGGGTGGCTCGGCGCATGGCTGTCAGTGAGCAGACACTTATGGCAGATTGAGCCACAGTAGAGGCCAAATTGCTCGCTGGTGGGAACTTCCCAGAGGGTTGGCACTCTGAAGCCGAGAGTGCTAGGATGAAGGCCAACGGAGGTTACATCAGATGTCGAATGCATTGACGGTTGCGATGCCGATGCCCACGGTGGGCAGCCTGGATTCGTACATCCAGGCGGTGAACCGCTTCCCGGTGCTCAGTCAGGCCGAGGAGGTCGAACTGGCAACGCGTTTTCGCGAGGAAGGAGATCTGGAGTCGGCGCGCCAGCTCGTGGTGTCCCACCTGCGGCTGGTGGTGGCGATTGCACGGGGTTATCTGGGCTACGGGCTTCCCTACGCCGACCTGATTCAGGAGGGCAACGTCGGCCTGATGAAGGCGGTCAAGCGCTTTGACCCGGATCGCGGCGTACGGCTGGTTTCGTTTGCGGTGCACTGGATCCGCGCCGAGATTCACGAGTTCATCCTGCGCAACTGGCGCATCGTGAAAATCGCAACGACCAAGGCGCAACGCAAACTGTTCTTCAATCTGCGCAGCCTGAAGTCCTCTTTCTCTGCGCTGACGCGCGACGAGGTCGAGACAATCGCCGGCCAGCTCAATGTCAAGCCGGAAGACGTCACCGAGATGGAAACCCGCATGGGGGGTCAGGACCTGTCGATGGAGCCGCTGAGCGAAGACGAGGAAGGCAGCTATGCGCCCATCGCCTACCTGACCCACGCCGAGGACGAACCCGGGCACATCCTCGAGCACGAGGAAACCGAACGGGTGCGCAGCCAAGGCTTGGAGCGAGCCCTTGAAGCGCTGGACGCACGCAGCCGTCGCATCGTCGAGGCCCGCTGGCTGCGCGAAGAAGGTACGGCGACCCTGCATCAGCTTGCAGAGGAGTTCGGCGTGTCGGCCGAGCGCATCCGCCAGATCGAGGTGCAGGCGCTCAAGAAAATGCGCGCACGCATCGCAGACCGCGCCTGAGTGCCGGCGCGCTTCAGGCGCCGAAAGAGGCCCCGCACCTGCGGGGCCTTTTGTTTTTCAGCTCTTTTCCAGCAACAGCGCCAGATCGTGGGCGAACACGTCGGCGCCCTGTCCGTAGCCGACGTACAGCCGCAGGCGGCCCTGCGGGTCGAAGATGAAGGTGCCGGCGGAATGATCCATGCTGTAGCTGTCGGGGGTGCGGCTTTCCACTTTCTGATAGATCACCTTGAATTCCTTCGCCACCGCCGCGATCTGCGCCGGCGTGCCGGTCAGGCCGAGAAACGAGGGATTGAATGCGGTGACGTAGCCGGCCAGCACCTCTGGAGTGTCGCGGGCAGGATCCACGGTGATCAGCACTACCTGCACCCGTGCCGCGTCGTCGCCGAGCATCCTGAGCGCCCCGGCAAGCTCTGAGAGCGTGGTCGGACAGACATCGGGGCAATGCGTAAAACCGAAAAAGACAACGACCGCCTTGCCGCGGAAATCCTCCAGGCTTGCGGGTCTGCCCCGGTGGTCGGTCAGCTGGAATGCGCGCCCGAACTCGGCGCCGGTAACGTCGGTTGCGCGGAAAGAAGGCGCCGCCGACTGTGGGCACCCAGCCAGACTCGAGGCCACAAGGGCGAGCAAGGCGCCCGCGGCGAGTCGGCGAAGGATCAGGAACCAGGCGGGCATCAAGCCAGCCAGTAGTGATCCGCCAGCAACGCCGCGAACAGCGCGGACAGGTACACGATCGAGTAACGGAAGGCCTTGCGCGCCAGCAAATCGCTGTATGCGAGGCAGATGCGCACTGCGTACCACAGGTACACCGCCCCCAGCATCAGGGCCGCTGCAAGATAGATCGCTCCGCTCATGCGTGTCGCAAATGGCAGCACCGACACTGCCACCAGGATGATGGTGTAGAGCAGCACGTGCAGCCGCGTATAACGGTCTCCATGGGTTACCGGCAGCATCGGCACGCCGGCTTTCGCGTACTCGTGCTTGCGGTACAGCGCGAGAGACCAGAAGTGGGGCGGGGTCCACGCGAAGATGATCAGGAACAGGAGCAGCGCTTCGTGCGTCACCTGCCCGGTCACCGCTGCCCAACCCAGCACCGGAGGCATGGCGCCGGAAGCGCCGCCGATAACGATGTTCTGAGGCGTCAGCGGCTTGAGAACCACGGTATAGATGATGGCGTAGCCGACAAACGTCCCGAGCGTCAGCCACATGGTCAGCGGATTGACCAGGAGGTACAGCAGCAGCAGGCCGGCACCGCCGAACAGACAGGCGAACACCAGCGTTTCCTGCCCGGAGATCGTGCCCATGGGGAGCGGCCTGGCGCGGGTGCGCGCCATCACCGCATCGATCTTCTGCTCGACAAGGCAGTTGATGGCGGCAGCTGCCCCGGCCACCAGCCAAATGCCCAACGACCCGAACACCAGCACATCGAGCGGCACCATGCCCGGCGTCGACAGCAACATGCCGATCAGGGCAGTGAATACGATCAGGGAGACGACCCGCGGCTTGGTCAGCTGCCAGAACTGCTGAAGCCGCGAAACGCCGCTGGTGGCTTGGACGGAAGCGGACATCTACCGAGCGGGTTCGGAATACAGCGCGAAGTTTAGCATCACGAGTACGGCCAGTAACAGGCCGGCCACTGCGTTATGGGCCACCGCCAGGGCCAGCGGCAGCATGGCCAGAACGTTCGCGATCCCCAGTATTACCTGCGACAGCAGGGCTGCAACCAGCACCGTTCCGTAGGCGCGCAGACCCGGTACCCGGATCGCCCACAGTCCGACAAACCCCAGGTACAGCAGCACCACCAGCGCGCCAAGCCGGTGCGTCCAGTGAATGGCATTCAGCGCGGCGTTGGAGAGCGGTTCGCCCGCCGCCGTCATACCAAGTTCGCGAAACACATGAAAACCGTGCTCAAAGTCCATGTCGGGCTGAAAGCTGCCATGACAGGTGGGAAAGTCGACGCAGGCAAGCCCCGCGTAGTTGGTGCTGACCCAACCGCCGAGAGCGATCTGCACGAGCAGAACCGGAACGCCCAGCGCCGCCCACGGGCGCAGGGCGCGCGCCTGTGCGGGACGCTGCGCGCCCGGCAGACCAAGGTGACGTCCTGAAAGCCAGGCCAGCAGGGCGACGATGGCCATGCCGCCGAGCAGGTGCAGGGTGACGATCGCCGGCTTGAGCAGCAGGGTGACCGTCCATTTGCCGAACAGCCCCTGCAAGACCACTACCGCCACCAGGAGCATCGGCAGACCCAGCCGGGTTCGCGGGTCCGACGCGCCTTGCCGACGGAATGCCCGCCGCTCAATCCAGGCCCGCAAGGCGATTGCCACGATCATCGCCCCGACCAGCGTCGCAAGATAGCGGTGCAGCATCTCGCGCCACGCCTTGCCGGGCGACACCGGCCCGGCAGGCGCCAGGCGTTGCGCGTCGAGAATGGCCTCTTCGGCATGCATGGGCGAAAGCTTGCCGTAGCAGCCGGGCCAGTCGGGGCAGCCCAGACCGGCATCAGTGAGACGCACATAGGCGCCAAGCGCAACCAGCGCGCACGAAGCGCACGGCGACGTACAGCGCCAGCAGCAATGCGCCGCCCCAGACCAGCGCGTGCACATATTGCAACGAGAACTGCCAGATGGGGTCCTGCATCTTCAGCCCGGAATCTGACGCCAGCCTTTGGAGATTCGCAGCAGGCGGCTAAGGTCTTTTTTCATCTTGCTCGGGTCAAGCTCGCGCGGATAGCGCATCATCAGGTTGCCGAACGGATCGATCACGTAGAGATGGTCCGAAACCGCCCCCGCTGCCGGAAGTCGCTCGAGAAAGGCCGGGTCGGCCAGCGCTATCTGGCGCAAGCCTGTGTGTGCCGCCGCGACTTCGGACGGCGGTTGCGCGGCGTCGCTCACCAGCCACACCCGCTCGATGCGCTCCTGGTCTGCGCCCTGGGCAAGGCGCACCTGGCGCATCCAGTAAAGCTTCCTGAGGCAGTGTTCGTCGCATGCACCCGCGTCGACCGTGAGAAGCACCCACTGGCCGCGCAGATCGTCCAGGCGAAACGCGTCGCCGCCGCGCTGTGCCAGCGTTGTGCCCGACAGCGCTACCGGCTCGAGCAGCTCGCCATAATTCACAAACGATTGCGGACGCCAGAACAGGTATAGCGCCACCGATGCGATGAAAGGAAACACGCACACCGCCAGGATCAACCACAGCGTCAGATTACTTCGGGAGGGCGGTGTCGGTCGGTCGGCGGATGAATCCATAGTAGACATAGAAGATTACGATCAAGAATGCGAAGAACAGCCACTGCGCCGCATAGCTCTGGTGCGTGCGCACCCCGAAACCCGGCGGCTCCCAGCGCCGTACCAGCCCGTCTGCGCCATCGCCCTCCTGCAGAATGACGAAATCGGCAACGGCCAGCCCGGTCCGCTCGCGATAGCGGGAGAGCACCAGGTTCTGCCAGATCGGCCCCTCGATCACCGCGCCCGACAACTCCAAAATGCGCTCGCTGGGCTCGATCAGCGTACCGGCGACGGTAACCGCGCCGGCGGGCGTTTCGACCACCGGCATCCGGGAACGATCTGCCGAACGCGGCGTCCATCCGCGATTGATCAGAACCAGGTCGCCGCTGCCGGCCAGCCGCAACGGGGTAACCACCTCATAACCGGCAACGCCGTCGCGAAGCCGGTTGTCCAGGAGAATGGAATGTTCGGGAAGAAACTCGCCTTCTGCCGTAACTTTTCGAAAATGCACTGCTTCGGCAGGGTGCCCCGCTATCGAGTTCAATTCGATTGGCGCATCGGCCTGTCTCAGCTGATAGGTTTGGCGCAGGCTCTCCTTGAAATCCGCACGCCCGAACTGCCAGTAGGCGGCGAACAGCGTGACGCACAGCCCAACGAAGGCCGCAAGCGTAACGACCCAGCCCGGGCGGCCGTAACGATGCGCGCCCTCTCTCAAGCCGACCTGCTCACCTGTTCCGCCGCAAGCTGATCGGCTAAACTCGACCAAGGACACCGTCTCATGAAAATCGTCGTCATTGTTTTTCTGCTCGCTATCGTCGGGAGCCTCGCCTCGGCACTTTTCTATCTGGTTCGCGACAAGGGCGGCAGCGATCGCACCGTCAGGTCCCTGACCATTCGGGTCGGGCTTTCGGTCACGCTGTTCGTTCTGCTGATGCTCGGGTACTACTTCGGGCTCATTCCCCAGCGGGGTCTATAAAAAAAGCCGCCGCACAGCATTGGCTGGCGGCGTCCAATTCCCCGCTGATCTTATGATTCTTGCGGGGCTCCTCCTCCTTGAAGTTCTCTTTTTCTCGGTTGCCTCTACAGCCAGTAAACCAGAACGAACAGCAGCAGCCAGACCACGTCCACGAAGTGCCAGTACCAGGACACGCCCTCGAAGGCGAAGTGATGGTCCGGCGTGAAGTGCCCCTTGAGCGAGCGCGCCAGGATCACGATCAGCATGATCGTGCCCACGGTCACGTGAAAGCCGTGAAACCCGGTCAGCATGAAGAACGTCGCACCGTACGCGCCCTGTTTCAGCGTGAGGTTGAGGTCAACATATGCATGCCAGTACTCGTAGATCTGCAGCGCAAGGAATACGCTGCCCAGAACCACGGTCGCGACCAGCCCCCAGATCAGCTTCGGTCGGTTGTTCTCTTTCAGGCCCCAGTGGGCGATCGTGACGGTCACTCCGGACGACAGGAGCAGAAGCGTATTGATGGCGGGAATGCCCCAGGCGCCCATGGGCGTGAACTGGTCGGCAATGCCCGGCCCGCTGACCGGCCAATCTCCGGTGAAACCCGGCCATAGCAGGGCCTGCGTATCGGCTTCGGCAAGCCACGGAACCGACAACACGCGCATATAAAACAGCGCGCCGAAGAAGGCAGCGAAGAACATCACCTCCGAGAAGATGAACCAGCTCATCGCCCAGCGGTAGGAGATGTCGACCTGCTTGTTGTAGCGGCCGGCTTCGCTTTCGCGGATGACGGTACCGAACCAGCCGAACATCATGTACACGACGACCGCGGCCCCCACCAGCAACATCACGGTGCCGGCAGTTCCACCCTCATTCATCATCAACACGCCGCCAAGCGCCATGAGGAACAGGCCGATCGAGCCGAGAATCGGCCAGTGTGACGGGGATGGCAGATAGTAGCCGCCGGTTTGCGCGCTCATAGCCTCAACTCCTTAGAACTTGTGTCAGTGTCTATTCTTTTGGGAACCGCAGTCTAACCTGCAACAAACCGCACCAGCGTGACCAGTGACAAAACGAACACCGTTGCCATCACTATCCCTGCCGCAAGCACCTGCCACGGCCGCAGCATGGACAGATCACTCCTCGACGCATCACCCTTGCGGATGCCGAGAAACGCCGAAAACACTGCGGCAAACGCCCGGAGTCCGCTGGCCATTTCATCTCCGGACCGCATTCAACCTTTAGGAGCGGGCAACGCCGCCTCGCGACGGGTGCCGCCCACCTCGAACATCGTGTACGACAAAGTGACGGTGTGCACCTCGTCGGGCAGATCCGGGTCGATCACGAAGGCCACCGGCAACTGCCGCGTCTCTCCCGCACGGATTTCCTGCTGGCTGAAGCAGAAGCAATCGAGCTTCTTGACGTACCTGCCGGCGATCTGGGGCCCGTAGCTCGGTATGGCCTGCCCCGCCACCGTGGTCGCTGTCGGGTTCTTCAGCTCGTAGACCACCTGAATCAGTTCGCCCGGATGCACCGGGCGCTTGCGCTCCAGCGGCTCGAGCTTCCAGCCCACCTCACCCCGGGAGTTCGAATCGAACTCGATGGTAAGCAGCCGCGACTTGTCGACTTGCGTACTGACGACTGTCGTGTCGGCCTTGACGACCTGATTGATGCCGGTGACCTGGCAGATCTTCTCGTACAGCGGAACCAGCGCAAAGCCGAAACCGAACATGCCGATCGCCACGATCGACAGTTTGCGCAGCAGTATGCGATTGCGTGCCTGGAGCTTCGGATTCATTCGAAGAGATAACGACGCAGAAGAAACCCCAGAAAGAACGCAAACGCGATCGTTGCAAGCACGATCCCGGTTCTCCGGTTTCTCCGTTTCTGTGTCTCCTGTGGATTCATCACTGTGCGAATCGTCAGGCGGGCGCGAGCCCGCCTGACGCCCCAGCGTCCTACTTCACCGTCGGCGCGGTCTCAAAGCTATGGTACGGGGCCGGGGTGGGCAGGTGTGTCCACTCCAGCGTATCGGCACCCTCCCAGGGCCGCTCGGGCGCCTTCTCACCGCTGCGAATGGCCTTCAGCAGGATGTACAGGAACAGCAGCTGGGACAGCCCGAACCCGAAGGCGCCGATCGACGAAATCATGTTGAAGTCGGCAAACTGCAGCGCATAGTCCGGAATTCGCCGGGGCATGCCGGCCAGCCCGAGGAAATGCTGCACGAAGAAGGTCACGTTGAAGAAGATCATCGACAGCCAGAAGTGCCACTGGCCCAGCGTCTCGTCGTACATCTTGCCGATCCATTTCGGCAACCAGAAGTAGACACCCGCGAAGGCGGCGAATAGCGCTCCGGCAACCATCACGTAATGGACGGGCGCGACTAAGTAGTAGGTGACGTGCAACTGAGCGTCCACCGGGGAACGCGCCAGCACCAGGCAGGTGAACCCCCCGAGCGTAAACAGGAACAGAAAGCCGATGGCGAACAGCATCGGCGTTTCGAAGGAGAGCGACCCTTTCCACATGGTTGCCACCCAGTTGAACACCTTCACGCCCGTCGGCACCGCGATCAGCATCGTGGCGAACATGTAATAAAGCTGCGCCTCCACCGGCATGCCCACCGTGTACATGTGGTGGGCCCAGACCAGGAAGGACAGAATCGCGATCGACGCCGTCGCATACACCATCGACGTGTAGCCGAACAACGGTTTGCGCGAGAAAGCGGGAAGCACCTGCGACACCACGCCAAAAGCCGGGATTGCGATGACGTACACCTCGGGGTGGCCAAAGAACCAGAAGATGTGCTGGAACAGCACCGGGTCGCCACCGCCCGCGGCGTTGAAGAAGTGCGTCCCGAAGTGGCGGTCGGTAAGCGTCATCGTGACGGCGCCTGCCAGCACCGGCATCACCGCAATCAGCAGGTAGGCGGTGATGAGCCATGTCCACACGAACAGCGGCATCTTCATGAGCGTCATGCCCGGTGCCCGCATGTTCAGGATGGTGGTAATGATGTTGATCGATCCCATGATCGATGACATCCCGAGGATGTGGATCGCGAAAATCACCAGGTCCATGCCCATGCCGTGCTGCACCGTCAGCGGCGGGTACAGCGTCCAGCCGGCGGCGGCGCTTCCGCCCGGGACCAGCATGGAAATGATCAGCAGCAGCGCAGCCGGCGGGAGCAGCCAGAAGCTCCAGTTGTTCATACGCGGGAACGCCATGTCGGGCGCCCCGATCATCATCGGGATCTGCCAGTTCGCGAACCCGACGAACGCCGGCATGATGGCGCCGAACACCATGATCAGGCCGTGTAGCGTCGTCATCTGGTTGAAGAAATCCGGGTTGACGACCTGCAGCCCCGGCTGGAACAGTTCCGCACGAATGGTCAGGGCCATGGCGCCGCCCACCAGGAACATTGCGAAACTGAACCACAGGTACAACGTGCCGATGTCCTTGTGGTTGGTCGTCGTCACATATCGCATGATTCCGGAAGGCGCATGGTCATGGGCATGATCGTGGCCGTGTGCGTCGACTGCTTGCATTTGCTTCTCCTTAAAGCCTGATATCTGCGGGCGCTGCCGGGTTTAGTTGCCCGCCGCGACGATTTCCGACGGCTGTACCACCGTGCCGAGCTTGTTGCCGAGCGCATTGCGCTGGTAGGTCACCACCGCCGCAATCTCAAGTGCGGAGAGCTGCGGACCCCATGCGACCATCATCGGGTTCTTGGTGCTGCCGTTTACGACGATATCGATGTGCTTGGCGACCGGCCCGGTTGTAATCTTGCCGCCCTTGATCGCGGGGAAGGTGGGCGGCATCCCGCTGCCGTCGGGCTGATGACAGGCCACGCAATGCGTGTTGTAGATCTGCTCGCCCTTCGCCATCAGTTCGGCCTTGTCGTAGGTCTTGGACGGGTCGAACGCGGCGGCGCCAGCAGCTGCCTTCTGCTCCGCCACCCACTGCCGGTACTCCGCCTCGCTCACGACTTTCACGACGATCGGCATGAAACCATGCTCCTTGCCGCACAGTTCGGCGCACTGCCCGCGGAACACGCCGGTTTCCTCGGCCTTGAACCAGGTATCACGGATGAAGCCGGGAACGGCGTCCTGCTTCACCGCAAGGGCGGGTACGTACCAGGCATGCAACACATCGTTCGCCGTCACCAGAACCCGCACCTTCTTGCCGACCGGAACCACCACCGGATTGTCCACTTCGAGCAGATAGTTCTCGTTCTTGGCGGCGGCGCCCTCGATCTGGTCGCGCGGCGTGGCGAGCGTGCTGTAGAACCGGATGTCGTCGTCCAGGTACTCGTAGCCCCACTTCCACTGGTAGCCGGTGGCCTTGATGGTCATGTCGGGCGCGGAGGTGTCGCGCATCGCCAGCAGGGTCTTGGTCGCCGGCCAGGCCATGCCCACCAGGATCAGGAAGGGCACGACGGTCCAGATCACTTCGACCGTGGTGTTCTCGTGAAAATGCGACGCCTTGTGTCCCACCGACTTGCGATGCTTGACGATGGAATAGAACATGAACCCGAACACGCCCACGAAGATCACCACGATGATGATCATGATGAGGGTATGCAGGTCGTAGATGTCCTGGGCGAGCACCGTCTTCGGCGCCTGAAAATTCATCTCCCAGGCCGCGACGGCCATACCGGGCAGGATCGTTGCGAGTGCAAGACTGAAGAAACGCAAAATGGCCGGCAACCTCATACTTCCCCCGAAAGTGCTCTTAATCCTTGATTGTTAGCGCCCGGGCAGAAAGTCGCTCACGGATGCGCGCCGCAGCGGTCAGCTTACCCTCGTTACTGAGCAGCTTGCCGACTTCGGTATCTCGCCCGTGGGAACGCAGCAGCAAACGCACCCGCCCCTGCGGCTGACTTTCCACCACCACCTGCGCCCATGCCCGGTTGAGGCTTCGACGCTCTACCGTTCCACCAACGCAGCTTTCGACGGTCAGGGACTGATCCTCGATCGTCAAAAATTCGTAATCGTCTTCGTGTCGCTGCAGCCAGCGGAACGCCAGGTACAGCGCAACACATTCGATGCCGGCGAACGGCAACAATGGCCAGGCGCCATTGAGTGCAAACCCGAGAGAAATGCCAAGAGTGACTGCCGCCAGTGAGCCAAGAACCAGAAACCGGCCGGTTGGCGACATCGAGTAGCGACGCCTGGAAAACAGCGCCAGCTGGTCCCCTCCCGCGGCCTCGCTGTTGTACATGCCAATGTCCCTTGGTCACGACCGCTCGCGCGGACGCTGTGCTCACTTTTTCGAGCGTCGAAATCTAGCATAGCCCCCCCCCTGCGATCAAGAATGCGGGGCCGGTCCATGCTGCGTAAACCAGCTTTTGAGGGGTGCCGGGTCCAGGACATCGTGGCAGCGCTCGGGTCCGGCGCCAACAAGGTACGGAATCATGCCCAGAAACGGCAGCGGGACGCGTTCCTTCAGGGCCTCGATATTATCGTCGCGACGGAGCATATGCGCGTCGACCTGGTTGGCAATCCACCCTGCCGCCGGCAGTCCGCGGCGCTGTAAGACCTCTACCGTGAGCATCGCATGGTTCAGGCAACCCAGGCGCAGGCCCACCACCACGACTACCGGGAGACCCAGCGTCTTCGCGAGATCGGCAAAGGACAGATTCGGACCCAGGGGCACCAGCAGTCCACCTGCACCTTCGACCACTACGAAATCGCTTTGCGCTGACAGTGCGTCGAACGCCTGCTCGATGACTGCAATGTCTATGCGCACGCCCGCATCCCGTGCGGCAAGATGCGGCGCGATAGGCTCCGCAAAGCGGTATGGATTGAGCAGGTCCGGGTCCGGCGCGAACGCCGAAGCGCGTGCGAGCGCCAGCGCATCGTCGTTTTGCAGCACACCGGCAGCCATCTCGCAGCCGGCGGCCACCGGCTTCATGCCCACGGCGCGGATGCCCTCGCGGCGCAACGCGTGCAACAGCGCACAGGCGGCCACGGTCTTGCCAATGCCCGTGTCGGTACCTGTTACGAAGACGCCGCGCCGACGCCGCACGCGGGGTAATCGCGCGCTAGCCAATTTTCGCGGCTTTCAGGTCGATGACCCGGCGTCCGCCCGGCCCAAGTCGCGGCTGTGGCTTCCAGGCATGCCCGTAGATCACCTCGTAGCTTGCCGGCAACTTCCCGCCGCGGTCACGCAGTCGTTCGTAGCGTGCCAGGGCCCGAGCCCACGACTGGCGCCCGGTCAGTCCCCTGGGACGGCCCTCATTTGCGTTGTGCGCACCGATCGCCTTCAGCTCGCGCATGAGATCGTGGGCGTCGGCATAGGTCAGCGTGAACTGCTCCATATCCATAACCGGGTCGGCCAGGCCGCACTGGATGAGCAGGTCTCCGATGTCGTGCATGTCGATAAACCGATTGACATGCACCTGCTCGTCGACATCGGCCAGCGCGTCCCTCAGTTCGCGCAGGGTGTCCGGGCCAAATGTCGAGAAAAGCAGGAGGCCACCCGGCTTCAGCACGCGAAGGCATTCCAGGAACACGTTCTGCAACGATGCAGCCCACTGAAAAGAGAGGTTCGACCACAGGAGATCGACGCTCGCATCCCGCAATGCGATGCGCTCCTGGTCTGCGCACAGGTAATGACGACGCGCGCGGCGCGACAGCAGCTTCGCCCACGCGGGCTGCCGGCTGCGCGAGGTGCGCAGCATGGCAGGCGCAAGATCCAGCTCGACGATCTGCGCCTTCGGATAGCGTCGCGCAAGCGCCGACGCGCCGCGCCCGGTGCCGCTGCCCGCGTCCAGGATCGTCGCCGGCTCGACACGAAACAAGTCCAACCGTTCCAGCATGCGATCGCCAACCTCGCGCTGCAGCTGGGCGGCTGCGTCGTAGCCCTGCGCTGCACGGTTGAATGCACGCCTTACGCGCTGTTTGTCCAGCACAAACGGGTCGTTCATCCGCGGGTCCCCGCCTGCTTGGCCAGCGCCGCGGTCAGTCGCTCGACATCGGCTTCGCTGTGCAGGGCGCTAAGCGATACCCGCAGGCGCGCCGTTCCGCGCGCAACGGTCGGAGGCCGAATCGCGGGTACGAAGATGCCCAGCCGTTCGAGTGCCGCGGCGAACTCGACAGCAGCGTGCGCGTCGCCGATCACAATAGGCTGAATCGGCGTGCGCGATGGCAGCAGATCGAGGCCGCTGTCCGACACTCGCGCGCGCAACAGCGTGACCAGCGCCTGCAAGCGGTCTCGACGCCCGTCTTCACGCTCGAGTATTTCCGGGCTGGTCAGCAGCGCGTGCGCAACAGCCGGGGGCAGCGCAGTGGTGTAGATGTAGGTGCGCGCGCGCTGAACCAGCAGTTCGATCACGGCTGGTGCGGCGGCAACGAACGCGCCGCACACGCCGGCGGCCTTGCCAAGCGTGCCCATGTACACGACTTGCGGCCCCACGTTTTCCAGAAGAGTTAATGCGCCCCGTCCCTGCGGGCCCAGCACCCCAAAACCATGCGCGTCGTCCACCACCAGCCAGGCGCCCTCATGCGCGCCTAGCGCGGCAAGGTCGGCGCGCGGCGCGCTGTCGCCGTCCCGGCTGACTA
>ERZ869936.789-NODE-789-length-26694-cov-4.138781_pt1 | contig 26694 bp, 23 predicted proteins | sample MGYA00520876_ERZ869936 | MGnify/ENA primary metagenome ERZ869936 (study PRJEB32218, sample SAMN09650985) | biofilter metagenome | isolation source: enrty point of leading RO module | place: Saudi Arabia: Thuwal, RO plant located on Red Sea | collected 2016-02-17 ... | reverse complement strand
CGTCGCGGGGTGGAGCAGTCTGGTAGCTCGCCGGGCTCATAACCCGGAGGTCGTGGGTTCAAATCCCACCCCCGCCATGCAGGTGCAGCGTCGGGCAGCCGGCCCACGGGTCGCCTGCCCGTCGTCGTGAACGGGCGGTTAGCTCAGTTGGTTAGAGCGCTACGTTGACATCGTAGAGGTCACAAGTTCGAGTCTTGTACCGCCCATGGGAAGCAGGTCCCTCGCCCCGCGGAGCGGGGTTCGGGACGAGGGTCCATAGCTCAACTGGATAGAGCATCTGACTACGGATCAGAAGGCTGGGGGTTCGAATCCCTCTGGGCCCATGCAGGAAGCCGCCGGGCTCGCCCGGTGAGCCAGTGAAGTGAAGTGCGGGGCGTAGCGCAGCCCGGTTAGCGCGCCTGCTTCGGGAGCAGGAGGTCCCCGGTTCAAATCCGGGCGCCCCGACTGGAACACCGCGACATGCGACACTGCGAGGGGCGAGGGGCGGTCACCGCCCTTCGCGCTTCGCCCCTCGCGCTGTCGCACGCAGTTTCCGGGTCCGTAGCTCAGCTGGATAGAGCGCTTGCCTCCGGAGCAAGAGGTCGCGCGTTCGAATCGCGCCGGGCCCATGCCGCATCTCGACGCCCCGTCAGGCCCAGCGCCGGGCGGGGCGTCCTGCGTCCCCCTTGCGCCCGGAGCGGGGCGCGGCTGTCTTCCTGCGGCGGCACGGTGCCGCCCGATCAGGAGGCACGCCATGCCCGACCCGCAGCGCGAGCTCGATGGCCCGGTGTCAGGGAACCGGGACGATGCCGAACTGCCTTCGCTCCGGGCCGAGTTGCCCCCACGCGAGGGTGGCTGGCCGTTGTGGGTTTGGGTGCTGGTCGCCGCCGCCGCGCTGGCCGTTCTCCTCGTCGCCGTGAATGCCAGGCTGTCCTGGTTCTGAATCGGACCACTCCAACCACACCCATCGCCACGACCGGAGCAGCATCATGCCCCGCACCATTGCCTTGACCGTGTTCATGATTGCCACCTCGGCACCGCTCGCCGCCCAGGACGCCCTGCGCCTGGCGCCGAGCACCCGCGGCACCGCCACCGTGAGCGAGATGGCCGGCGAGGGCGCCACCGCCCGCACCATCCGGCTCGACTGGGGCCAGCCGCACCTGCGCGGCCGCGCCCTGCACACCGACTCGCTGGTGCCCTACGGCGAGGTGTGGCGCACCGGCGCCAACGCCATCACGACCCTGGAGACGGACTTCGACCTGATGCTCGGCAGCGCGATGCTCCCGGCCGGCCGGTACGCACTCTTCACGCTGCCGACGCCGGAGGGCTGGACGCTCATCGTCCAGCGGAACGTCGGGCAGTCCGCCGGCGACTACACCACCGCCAACGATGTCGCGCGCATCCCGCTGCGGATGCGAACCCTCGCATCGCCGGTCGAATCGCTCACGATGTGGCTGATCCCGGCGCGCGAGGGCGCGCGCGGCGAGCTGCGGATGGCGTGGGGGACGACGGAGCTGTCGGCGGAGTGGATGATTCACTGACGAGAGAGGCGGACAGAGAGAAGCGAGCCGGTCCGCAATCGCTTCTCTCTGTCCGCTTCTCTCGTCAATCCTCCACCACGTGCCCCTCGAACTCCCGCCGGTGCTCCGCCCACCGCGCGTCGTTGAACCCGCCCGCGTCGAGGCACTCCGCCGCCGCGTACGCCATGGCCAGTGCGTGATGGGTGTTGTCGTGCGCGAAGAGACCCTGCCGACCGTAACTGAGCAGCCGCGGCTGTGACCCCGCCCAGCGATCGAGCACCTCGAACCACCGCTCGTAGCCGTTGAGGTAGATCGGGTACGCCTGCGGCAGCCGGCGCACGTGGACCGCGGTCGGCTCCACCGGCGCCGGGATTCCCGCGCGTCGCAGGTCGTCGAGCACCAGCGCAGCGAGCGCCGCGTCGTCCATCGTCCACCACGGATCGTCCGGGCCCGCCGGCAGCTCGGCACAGAGCACCGTGCTTCCCGCCGGCTCGGTGCGCACCGCGTAGTTCTTCGGCTCGGAGAGGCGCGTGATGCGCAAATCGGCACTCGGGAAGTAGTGCGCGTCAAACTCGGTGAACTGCGGCACCGGCAGCGAGAGGTACACCAGCAGCATCCCGCGGTAGCGCATCGCCGCCGCGGCCTCGTGCACCTCGGCCGGCACCCCGTCGCCGATCAGCCGCGTGAGCACCGTGATCGGGATGGTCGACCAGAGATGGTCCGCCTCGAGCCGCTCGACCGCGCCGTCGTGCTCCGCCTCCACCACCCATGGAGCCTGCCCATCGGCGGGCGGCACCAGTCGCGTCACCCGGCGGCGATAGCGCAGCTCGGCGCCGAGACGCGCCGCATCGTGGGCGTAGGCCTCGCTGATCTGGCCGTAGCCGTGCCGCGGGTAGAAGAAGCGGCCGGCACCCGGCGGCTTGAACCCCGGCACCGCACCGAGGACCTTGCGGAGCAGCTTCCCGAACGATCCCGCCGACACGCGACGCCGCGCCTGGATCCCCGAGAGCTCCTCCGGCTCGCGCCCCCAGATCTTGCGGGCATACGGGAAGTAGAACTCGCGGCAGATGGTCGGGCCGAGGTTGGCGAGCAGCACGTCGGCGAACGTGTCGGCGCCGCCCGACGCGCGGAACGGCTTGCGCACCATGTCGGCAAGCGTGCCGAGCGCGAACCCGGGATCGAGCCGCAGCAGCAGGTCCTGCGGCTTGAGCGGGAAGTGGATCCAGCGCCCGCGCAACCCGATCCGCCCATGCCGCGGCCGGTCGAGCAGGTCGTCGCCCAGCAGGGCGCGGATGTCGGCCATGATCGCGGGATCGGTGGCGGGATGCAGCCGATGCGAGCCGTAGTCTACCCGCATCCCTCCGAACTCCAACGATCCGGCATTGCCGCCGGGCACCGCATGCTGCTCGAGGACCGTCACGTCGGCGCGCCCCAGCTGCCGGAGCTTCCACGCGCCGCCGACCCCGGCGGGACCGGCGCCGAGGATCACCACCCGCGGACGGGTGCCGCTCACGGACGCCCCGCGCGGGCCACGTGCAGCTGCGCCGACATCGCCCCGAGCGCCGCGCGGCGGCGGCGACCGAGCACCAGCCACACGAGGCCGCCGAGCAGCCCGCCGGCGATCAGCACCGACTGCCAAAGGAGCGAGCACACCACGCTCAGGGCGGCCGGCACGCCGAACGGCAGCAGCAGCGCGGCGAGCGAGGCCTCGCGCACCGCCAGCCCGCCGAGCGAGATCGGCAGAAGTGCGGTGATCTTGGCGAGCGGCCACGCCAGGAACCACACCGCGAGGCCGACGTCGATCCCGAGGCTCCGGCCGAGCCAGGCGTTGAGGAGGACGAATCCACCCTGGATCGTGAGCGAGATCGCCAGGCCGGCGAGTGCGAGCGCCGGTCGCCGCCACAGCCGGCGCATGCCGACGAGTCCGCGACCGATCGGTCGGCGCAGCCGGCGCGGCCAGCGCGCAAGCGGTCGGCGCAGCATCAGCGGCAGCGCCAGCGCCAGCAGCGCGACACCCACCACCAGCCCCACCGTGAGCACCTGCGCGAAGGCGCCCTCGAGCTGCTGGCGCGACAGCAGCGCGCCGGCGAGCACCAGCAGCGCCAGCGCCACCATGTCGGTGAGGCGGTCCATCACGCCGCCCCACAGCGCCGCCTCCGGACGCCGGGTGATCCGGCCGGCGAGCGCGGCGCGCAGGATGTCGCCGCCGATGATGCTCGGCAGGCACAGGTTGGTGAACAGCCCGGCGGCGTAGCAGAGCGCGGCATCGCTGCGATCGATGCCGGCGCGCGCCGCGTTGACGAACAGCCGCCACTTGAAGATCCCCAGCGCGTGGCCGGCAAGGAAGCCGCCGAGCACCGCGAGCCAGGTCGTCGGCGGAAGCCGGGTCACCGCGTCGCGCACGTCGCCCCAGGGCAGGACGACGAAGAGCAGTGCCAGCAGCGCGACGCTGATGGCTCCCTTGAGCCAGGGATTCATCGCCGCTTGGCCACTCGCATGTTCTGGTCGGCGAGCAGGCCCACGGCCCACACCACCAGCGCCCCCACAATGCCGAGCACCGCCGACTCGGAGAGGTTGTCGCGAGTGATGTCGTAGATCGTCTTGGCGATGCCGGCCGCGGCGAGCGCCGCCCCGAGCGGGATGAACACCTTGAGCGGATTGAAGAAGACGATCGTGCGCAGGATCAGGATGGTGAAGTCGTAGGCGTGCCGCGGGCGGATCTTCGACTGCCCCAGCCGGGCGTGGTAGTCGATCGGCACGTAGGCGAATGCGTGCCCGTTGCACGCCGCCGCCAGGGTGATCGTGGTGGTGAACGAGAAGCCGTCGGGGAGCAGGAACTCGTAGCGCTCCACCAGCGACTTGCGCATCAGGCGGAGCCCGGAATTGATGTCGGGCAGCCGCTGGCCCGCGAGGTAGCCGGCCAGCCGGTTGAGGAACCACTTGGCCGGGCGCCGGGCCCAGGGGATCTGCACCGACGCGCCGAGTCGGGCGCCGACCACCATCTCGTTGTCGTCGGCCTGCGCCAGCAGCTCGGGGATCGCCTCCACCGGGTAGGTGCCATCGGCGTCGGTGATCAGGATCCAGTCGTGCCGCGCCCGCGAGATCCCCAGCCGCAGGGCGGCACCGTAGCCGCGGTTGCGGGTGCGCCGCAGCACGCGGGCACCGGTGCGGTCGGCCTCGGCGGCGGTGTCGTCCGCCGAGCCGTCATCGACCACGATGATCTCGAACGCCCAGCCGGTGGCCTCGAGGGTGCGCCGCACCGCCTCGACCTGGCCCGCGACATGGCCGCCCTCGTTGAAGGCGGGAATCACCACGGTGACGGCATGCTCGAGGCGCGCGGACTCGTTGCCTGCAATCTCTTCGATCACGCGATGCTCCGGCGACAAGTGGCGTGACAGCGGATCTGGAGGGGAGTGGTCCGGCACATCATGCGCCGCACCGGGAAGCTAGTCGTTCCCGGGTCGCTCCGCCCCGGGCGCGCGACAGCCGACGAGGTCGTCGAGCGGGATGGCCTCCACCACGCCATTGCGATTGGCGAAGATCGCCAACCCCGCGGCGAGCGCGGGCCCGGCGCGATCCCAGCCGGTGGTCCGGGTGAGCGTGCAGACCAGTCCGCCGTCAAGGAGACGCCGGACTTCGACGACCCCATCGCCGCCCGAGAGCAGCACGTGGCCGTGGGCGACCAGCGGCGGACCGCGCGACGCACGCGAGGGATGCGACCACAGGGTGTCGCCGGTGGCGGCACGGAACGCCACCAGTCGATCGGCGTTCGGCAGGACCGCGACGCCGACGGAATCGACCATCACCGGCGTCCCGGAGATGTGACCGTTGACATGCCCCTGATAGGGGAAATGGGGACCTACCCAAGCGGTGGCGCCAGTCGCCAGGTCGAGCGCCCAGACCTGCACACCCGCGATCACCTCGTGATCGCCCGCGTACTCGAGCGACCGTCGCACCAGGCGCGACTGCAATCCCCGGCCGAGCCACGGCCAGTCGCGCGGCGTGAGCGACAGGAGCGTGGTCTGCCCGCTGAGATAGACGCGGCCGGAGGCGACGGAGGCGGCCGAGTGCCCCAGCATCCGGGTGTGCTTGAGGTGACGGCACCAGAGCGTCGCGAGGTCGGGGACCGTGAGGGCGCAAACCTTGGCCCGGTCCAGTGTCGTCACGACCGTGTCACCGGCGAGCACCACCGGCGCCATGATCGCGCCGCCCGGCACCTGCGCTTCGGCGCGCAGCCGCCCGGTGCGCGCGTCGCGGATGCGCACGGTGCCGTCGCCGGTCACGTACACGGCGCCCGAATCATGAAGGGCGACCGACGTCATGAGTGAATTCCGCTCGAACGCCGTCCACAGGTGCCGGCCGGTGGCCAGTTCATAGGCGGCAACGCCCGAGGGTGCCCGGCCGCTGAAGGATCCGTCGTTGTCCCCGAACCCGACCACCACCACCGCCCCATCGCTCGCCGGGTCCTGGTGAATCCAGTTGGGCAATCGGGTCGACCATCGCAGCGCCCCGGTTTCCAGGTCAAGCACGGTGAGCGCGCCGATCCCGTGGCCGCCAACCAGCACGTCACGACCCACCACGCTGACCGAGGCCCGGATTCCGCCGGGGGTGGTAGCGACCCATCCGCTGTCGAGCACGCCGACGGACTGCGCCGCGCCACCGCGGGCCGCATCCTGGCGGTACTGGCGCCACGATGCCGTGGTCGCGACCGCCACCGGGATCCCTGGCGGCGAGTCGGGCCGAGGCGGTGGCACGAACCGATCGCGCGCGGGAACCGGGTGACGGTCGCACGCATCGATCGAATCGAGCGGTTCGGCAGCGTGCTGCAGCGAGGCGCAAGCCGTGGCGCCCTCGGGCGTCCGCGCCCAGACATGAGTCGCCACCGCACTCGAGTCGACGGCCACCGTGACTCCCTCGGGTAGCGGCCAGTCCGCCGGGATGCCCGGCAACTGGGCGGCATCCCGCCGATTGGCGAGCGCATGGACAGCCAACGCGACGCCCCAGCGGGCCCGCAGGTGGGGCTCCAGGCGATCAAGGTCGTCGGCGAGCGATTCCTCCGGCACGGGCGGCCAGGCGTGCAGGGCCCGCTGCCACGCCGTCCAGCGCTCGGCGGCGAGGGCGACCAGGCCCAGCGCCACCAGCATGGCGGGCACGCGCCACCAGGCGCGGAGCCTGCCGCGACGAATCGCCACCATCGCGACGGCCAGCGCGAGGACCAGGAAGAAGAGGGCGACGACCACCAGGGTCGCCACGGTGATCAGGGGCGATCCCGCCGCCGGGAGCGACAGCGCGGTCAGGTAGCCGGCCGCAAGAATTGCCAGCACGAGCAGCGGGATATCCGTCCACGAGCGTGACGGGTTCGCCGGCGACTGCGCTCCCGGGGCGTGCTGGTTCACGGCTGACTCCTCGCGCACGACGCGATCGGACCACAATGAAGGATTCGGGACCGCTCGCACGGCGGCACAGCGCTACCGAGCCGACGCAGGAGATGCACCCGTTCCATTGCAGCTCAGGAGGTCGTCCAGCGGGAGCGCCCCGACCACCCCGTCGAGATCGACGAACACCGCCAGCGCCCCCGCAAGCGCAGGCCCGGCTCGGTCCCATCCGGTCTCGCGTGTGACGGTGCAGGCGAGCACTCCGTCGCCGATCCGGCGCACCTCGATGACCCCGTCACGCCCGGCCACGATGGCGTGGCCACGCGCGACCAGGGCCGGACCGCGGGCCGCGTGGGCGCCCGCCGACCACGCGGGACGGCCGGTGGCGAGGTCGAACGCTACCACCGTGTCGGCGTTGGGCAGCACCACGACCCCGCGCCCCCCGCTGATCGCCGGCGTGCCGGCGGTGTGGCCATCCACGACCCGGCGCGTGGCGTAGAACGGTCCCCGCCAGAGCGGGGCCCCGCTGGCGAGGTCGAGCGCGAGGACGACCTGCCCGGCCGGCACCACCTCCCAGTAGAGCGGAAACAGCACCGACCGGGCGAGCTCCTTGAGCGTGCCGGGTCCCATCCCGCGGAGGTCCGCCAGGCCGAGGGTCCGCGCCGTGGCCACCGCGCTCAGCACCACGCGGCCATCGGCGATGGCCGCGGAGGAGTGCCCAACCATCCGCAGCCAGGGAAGTTCGCGACACCACAACTCGCGCAGCGTGGTGAGCGAATGGGCGCACACCACGTTGATGTCCAGGGTCGCGACGAGCGTGTCGCCACTCGCCACCGGAGGACCCATGATCACCCCTCCGGGCAGCGGCGTCTCGCCGAGCAACGCGCCGGTGGCTCGGTCGCGTGCCTTGAGAAGCCCGGCCGCGGTGGCGTAGACCACGCGGGCGTCGGTGAGGATCGGCGAGGTCATCACCGAGCTCTCGTCGAACGCCGTCCAGAGGGGCGCCCCGTTGTCGGGATTGAAGGCGGCGATGCCCGAGGGAGCCAGGCCGCGGAACGAGCGGTCGTTGTCGCCGAACCCAACCACCACGATGGCGCCGTCGCTCACCGGCTCCTGATGCACCCAGTTCGGCGCGTGGGCAATCCACGCGATCGCGCCACTGTGCAGGTCGAGCGCGGCGACGAGTCCCGTGCCGTGCCCACCCACGAGCACCCGCCCGTCGACGACGCTCGCGCTCGCGCGCACCGGCGTGCGCAGCGCCGTGCGCCAACCCGATGGCGCGGCCGGGGCATCGAGGACGGCGTGGGACACGGCGGTGCGGTCCGCGTCGCGGCGGTGCTGTGGCCATTCCTCGCCCGCGGCATCGAGAACCTCAGGGGCGAGGGTTTGGGTGCGCATGGCGGGGGTGAACGCCAGCTCCGGTGGCGGTGGTCGGTCGTCCGCACAGGCGGGCACCAGCGCTTCACGCGAGAGTTCGTCGACCTCGGACCAGGCCAACGCGTGACAGGCAACCTCGCTGTCCGCGACACGGGCCCAGAGTTCGGCACCCTGCGCCGTCACGCGAACGCCGAGGTGAACGTCAGCGGGCCACGGCCAGGTCGCCGGGATCGAAGGAGGGTGATCGATCCGTTGGGGATCTTCGACGGCATGCAGCGCGAGTCGCAGCGCCCACTCGGCCCGGTCCAGCGGATCCAGCTCAGCAACCTCCGCCCGCTGGGCAATTTCCACGCGCGGAGGCCACACCTCGTCCGCACCAGCTTCGTGCCGAGCCAGCGCCGATCGCGTTGTCGCCATCGCGGCGATGAGGAACACGCCCAGATAGGTGACCGCCCGGACGACCGCTCGCGTCAGGGCGCTCGAGCGGCGAGGGAGCGTGAACAGCGCCCTGAGAAGCACCACACCCGCCAGGACGAACAGGAAGTCCGGAAGGAGCCCGGTGCCGATCAGGTCGTGCCGCCCGCGCAGGGGAACCCGAAACACCAGGTACCCGATGGCCACAAGGACGACCAAGGCAGCGGCCACATCGAGCCAGCGCCAGCTTCGCGACCAGCTCGGAGGCCTCGCCGTCCTCGCCGTGAGATCCTCCGTCACACGACTACTCGATGGCCACGTACGACAGCCCGCGGCCCTGCGCCAGCACCGCCGCGGCGATCATCGCCGGGACCGGCTCGACGCCCTTGTGCAGGCCGGCAATCAGCTTCTCGTTGACCCGCTCCGGCGCCTCGCCGGTGACCGCCGCGAAGTCGCGCGCCCAGCGCCAAAGGGAGTTGCGACACGCCAGCACGCGCATCTCCTTGGCGAGCATGCCGCGAATCTCCTCCCCGTGCGCCGCGGCCCAGCGCTTCGGCTCGGCAGCCAGGGAGCGGGCTTCCTCGGCGTCGCGGGCCGCACCCGCGACCTTCACGCCGACCCGGTACTCCTCCCAGATCCCCTCGCCCAGCACGTAGGCGATCGACGACGAGCCGGCCCCGAACGCGATGCCGACCTCGTCGGCGCGAGCGCCGTGCGCCTCGGTCAGCGCGCGGTGCAGGTTGGCCGCCTTGCGAAATGGAGTGCCGTCGGCGGCAAACCCGCGGATGTCGAGGAACGCCTTGTGGCGGCGCCTGGCGATCGCGTCAAGCCACTCGCCGTCATTGCCCTCCCGCGAATCCGCCGCGAGGTGGCGAGGGGCGAGCGTCACGCCCGCCGTCCCGGCCAGCAGCCAGCCGAGGAGATTGCGCCTGGGAATCATGCAGTACCTCCGGTAGGTTTGCGCGACCGCTCGGTGAGGGCTCCGGGGAGCTCCTGCGGTGCGCGGGGACGACAAGGGTTCCGTTGGGGGTTCTCGTCCATCGCGGCAATCGTCGTGCCCGGCGATCGCGCGGATTGTCGGTCCTTCAGGGATCCGGCCCCGGCCGGCCGTTGCAGGCCTGCCACAGCCCTGCCAGATGCGTTGCAGCCATGCAACACGCCTAGCGGCGGTCATGCCGGCTCGCGCCAGGCCTCCATGGTGTGGACGCCCTGCTCTGCCCCTTCGCGGTACTGACGTCGGCGCACCACGGAGAATCCGTGCTCCTGGAGGAGCCGGTAGAACGCCCCGACATCAATTTCCCGTTCATGCACCTCCGCGACGATCGCTCCCACGCGATCGAGCAGGGCACCGAGCCCTCGCAGCGCCAGGATCTCGCTCCCCTCGACGTCGAGCTTGAGCAGGTCGATCCGGTCGATCCCGTGCTCGGCCAGGAGGGCGTCGAGCCGAAGCGCGGGCACCGCTTCCCCGCCAGCCGCGGCCTCGCGAACGGCGTGTTCCGCCCCGTGTGCGGCCGGCGCCATGGTCACCGTGCCGGCGGCCTCGGCGAGCGCGGCTCGCACCACCACGGCACGGGCATCGCCGCTGAAGTTCCGGCGCAGCAGGTCGTGGTTGGCATCGACCGGCTCCACCGCCACCAGCGTGGCGTCCGGGTGGTTGAGTCGGAACCACTTGGCGGCAACGCCGATGTTGGCCCCCGCATCGACGATCACCGGGGCGGGACCGAGCGGCCGGGCCAGGGCGTACTGTCGCTCGCGGAATATCTCCGCCACGGTGTAGATGTCCGACGCTCGCATCACCAGCTGGGCGCGGGCCGCGCCGACCCGCAGCGGCAGGATCACCTCCCGGCGACTCATCGGATCGCGGAAGGTGGCCGCGTAGCACGCAAGCAGCGCCCGGAATCCCGCGGCGCCGTCGGCGTGGCGCGCGGCCAGGGTGAGCAACTCCACGAGGCGATCGAGGCGGCGAAGGAGCAGGCCCAACGGCACTCCGGGCTGGGGATCGGACCGCGAGGACACGGCCGGGAATCTCGGGCGCAATCGACGTGCCCCGATGGATGATGTCCCCCGTCCGGGGGGCACGGAAGCTGCGACCGCCGGACATCCCGACCGTCGACATTCGCCCGCCACCGGGTATCGCTAGCTTTCCCGTGGCACCGGCGCCCCCACCCCCGCATCCTCCGGACCTTCCATGACCGAGGCAGGGCCCCTGCAGGCACTCCGGCCCCGGCCGCCCGGTTGGGGGAATCGCTGTTGAGTCTGCGCATCGCGGTCGACACCACGTGCTGGGCCAACGCTCGCGGCTATGGCAGGGTGGTGCGCGAGCTGCTCCCCGCGATGGTCCGCCGCGCGCCCGATGACCGGTTTGTCTGCCTGCTCGATCCGCGCTCGGCGGAATCGTTCACCCTGGCCGCCACCAATGTGACGCCAGTCGTGGTCGACCAGCGCGTCGCGCCAACCCAGGCGGCGGCGGCCGACTCGAGTCGCAGCCCTGCCGACATGCTGCGCCTCACCCGCGCCGTGGCCGCCGCGGACGCCGACGTGTTCTTCTCCCCGAGCGTGTACGGCTACTTCCCGATTCCGCCTCGCCAGCGCGCGGTCGTCACGGTGATGGACGCGATCGCCGAGCGCTTCCCCGAATACACGCTGCCGTCGCGGCGCGCCCGCTGGTTCTGGCGCGCCAAGGTGTGGCTCGCGCTGCGCCAGGCGCGGCTGATCCTCACGATCTCGGAGTACGCGGCGGCCGAGATCGCCGCGGTGCACCGGCTCGCTGCGGCACGGATCCGGATCGCTCCGCTCGCCCCGGCCGACGTGTACCGTGTCCCGGCGGAGCCCGCCGCGGTCGCGGCGGCGGCCCGGGCAGCGGGGATCCCGCCCGGGGGCCGGTGGCTGCTGTACGCCGGCGGCTTCTCGCCCCACAAGCACGTCGACGTGCTGGTGCGAGCCCACGCGCGCGTGGCGGCGCGGGGCGGCGAGCCGCTGCACCTGGTGCTCGTCGGTGCGCGCGCCGGCGACGCGTTCCTCGGCGCACACGGCGCCATCGAGGCGGCGATCCGCACCGGCGGCACCGAGCAGCTGGTGCACTGGACCGGGTTTCTTCCCGATCCCACGATGCGCGATCTCATGGCCGGCGCGCTTGCGGTCGTGCTGCCCTCGGCCTCCGAGGGGTTCGGGCTGCCACCGGTGGAGGGCGCGGCAACCGGGACGCCGACCATCGCGACCACGGCCTCGCCGCTGCCGCAGGTGCTGGAGGGTGGCGGGCTCTTCATCCCGCCCGGCGACGAGGATGCCCTCGCCGCGGCAATCATCCGCTTGATGGATGATGAGCCGGCCCGAATCGCCATGGGCGAGGTGGCGCGACGGCGGGCGCAGGCGCTGAGCTGGGACGCCGCCGCCGAGTCCGCGCTGGCGGCGCTGCGCGAGGCGGCGGCATGAGCGGGCTGCGATTCGCGTTCCTGACGACGTTCTATCCCCCGTGGAACTTTGGCGGCGACGGCATCGGGATCCAGCGCCTCGCGCGCGGACTGGTCCGAGCCGGCCACCAGGTGACCGTGATCCACGAGACCGAGGGCTACCGCGCGTTGGCCGGCCGCAGACCCGCACCGGGAGAGCCGGAACCCGAGGGGATCGAGGTGATCGCCCTCCGGAGCCGGCTCGGCGTGGTGGCGCCACTGCTGGCGCAGCAGACCGGCCGCCCGCTGGCCTACGGTCGACGCATCGCGCGATTGCTCGCCGAGCGCTCGCCCGACGTGATCACCTACCACAACATCTCGCTCCTCGGCGGACCGGGGCTGTACGCCGTGGGCGACGCGGTGAAGCTGCACATGGCGCACGAGCACTGGCTCGTGTGCCCGACCCACGTGCTCTGGCGCCACGGCCGGGAACTGTGCACCGGGAAGGAGTGCTTCCGCTGCCAGCTCCGCTACCGGAGGCCGCCGCAGTGGTGGCGCTGGACCGGCACCCTCGAGCGGCAGCTGCATCACGTGCAGCGCTTCATCGCCATGAGCGAGTTCAGCCGCGACAAGCACCGCGAGTTCGGCTTCCCGCGCGAGATGGATGTCCTCCCCTACTTCCTGCCGGAGGCGGCCTCGCAACCCGTCGCGGCCGACGAGCAGCGCCCCCATCCGCGTCCCTACTTCCTCTTCGTCGGCCGGCTGGAGGCGATCAAGGGGCTGCAGGACGTCATTCCCTCGTTCGCGGGGGACGGCGCGACCGACCTGGTGGTCGCCGGGGACGGCGACTATGCCGCGGCGCTCCGCGCCCAGGCGGAGGGTCACCAGCGGGTCAGGTTCCTGGGCCGGGTCGCCGGCGCCGACCTGGCGAAGTGGTACCGCCACGCGGTGGCGCTGATCGTCCCCTCGCGCTGCTACGAGACGTTCGGCATCATCCTGCTCGAGGCGTTCCGCCAGTCCACCCCGGTGATCGCCCGCCGGCTCGGCCCGCTCCCCGAGCTGATCGCCGCCTCGGGTGGCGGCGAGCTGTTCTCCGATCAGGGTGAGCTCGAGGCGGCCATGGCGCGGCTCCTGCAGGATCCGGGACATCGGGACCGGCTCGCGCGGGCGGGCCATCGGGCCCTCGAGTCGATGTGGACCGAGCGCACGGTGGTGCCGCGATACCTCGACATCGTCCGGGCGGCAGCGGCCGACCGCGGCGACACCCGGGTCCTCTCCACCCTCAGCTGAGGCGGGTCATGCGGTACTTCATCACCGGCGGCGCGGGATTCATCGGGTCGCACCTGGCCGCGCGGCTCATCGAGCGCGGCGACGAGGTGCTGGTGCTCGACGACCTCTCCACCGGCAGCATGGACAACATCGCCCACCTCGTCGAGCGGCCCGGGTTCAGCTACCGCATCGGCAGCGCGCTGGACCAGCCACTGGTGTCCGAGTGCGTCGACCGCTGCGACGTGACGATCCACCTCGCCGCCGCGGTGGGGGTGCGCCTGATCGTGGAGCGCCCGGTCCACACCATCGAGACCAACGTCAAGGCGAGCGAGGTGGTGCTCGCCGCGGCGGCCAAGAAGCAGAAGCTGGTCCTGATTGCCTCGACCAGCGAGGTCTACGGCAAGAGCACCCGGTTGCCGTTCTCCGAGGAGGCCGACCTGCAGCTCGGCCCGACCTCGCACTCCCGCTGGGCGTACGCCTGCTCCAAGGCGCTCGACGAGTGGCTGGCGCTCGCGTACCTGCGCGAGAAGCAGGTCCCGGTGATCATCACCCGGTTCTTCAACACCGTCGGCCCGCGGCAGACCGGGCGTTACGGCATGGTGCTGCCGAACTTCGCCGCGCAGGCGCTCGCCGACGCACCGATCACGGTGTACGGCACCGGCGAGCAGTCGCGCTGCTTCGGGCACGTGCAGGATGCGGTCGAGGCGGTGCTGCGCCTGATCGCCACGCCGGAGGCGGTGGGGCAGGTGTTCAACGTCGGCTCGGACGAGGAAGTGACGATCCGCCGGCTCGCCGAATTGGTGCGCGACGCGGCGGGGAGCCGCTCCACGATCGAGCACATCCCGTACGCCGAGGCGTACGCGGAGGGGTTCGAGGACATGCAGCGCCGGGTCCCCGACCTCGCGCGCCTCGAGCGCACCATCGACTTCCGCCCGCGCACGCCGCTGGCCGCGATCATTCGCGACGTGGTCGACGACCAGCGGTCGCGACTCCCCGGCCGTTGACCGTGGCGGCGCCGCGATGAGCGATTCGCGCGTCGCCGCCGATCGCCCGGTCCCGGGACACCCCCTCGGGTGGGCCCTGCTGCTCGGGTGCGGCATGGCGGCGACCCTGGCGGTGGTCGAGGCGGGGAACCTGGTGGGCTACCAGCACTACCCCGCCCCGTGGTTGCTGACTGCGCGGGCACCGTGGTGGGCCCTCGCGACGCTCACGATCGAGCTGGTCATCGTGGGAGCGCTGCTGGTTCGCCACCGCCATCCGGTCACGCGTGCGCTGCGCGAGGCACCGCGCGGAGCCCTGCCGGTCACCGTGGCCACCTTCGTCCTCACCAGCGCCACGCTGTCGCGTGACGCGGGGACATATGTCTCCGAGCTGCTTCTCGCCTCGCTTATCCAGGCGGTGCACCTGGGCACCGCCATCCTCTTCGCGCTCTCGCTCGGTGGCGCGAACCTCGACGCGATCCGCGCCCGGGCCGACCGCCTCCTGGGGCCGAGCGACCGGGACGCCGTCCCGACGCCTGCCGCGCCGGACCGGTTCGCCTGGAGCCTGGCGGCGTTCGTGACCGTCGCCGCGGCGGCGCTCGCGATTCTCTCCTACCAGCGGCATCCCCACGTTCCGGACGAAGTGGTCTACCTGATCCAGGCACGCTACCTCGCGGACGGCCACCTGACCCTGCCGCTCCCGCCGGTGCCCGAGGCGTTCAATGTCGACCTGATGAGCTACCAGGCGACGCGGTGGTTCTCACCGGTGCCGCCCGGCTGGCCGTTCATCCTCGCGGTCGGGGCATTCTTCGGCGCGGCATGGCTCGTCAATCCGATCCTGGGCGGCGTGAACGGGCTGCTCGCCCACACCGTGCTCCGTGAGGTCTATCCCCGCCGCACGGCGCGGGTGGCCACGCTGTTGTTCGCGCTCTCGCCATGGTCGCTGTTCATGGCGATGAACCTGATGACCCACACGGCCACGCTCACCGCGGCACTGGTGGCCGCCGTGGCGGTGGCCCGCCTCCGGCGCGAGCCGCGCATCCGGTGGGCCGTCGCGGGCGGGGTCGGCATCGGTGTCGTGGCGCTCATCCGCCCGCTCGAGGGCTTCGTGGTGGCGCTGCTCCTCGGCCTGTGGTCGCTTGGTGCGCGAGGGCGGCACTGGCGACTGGCGCCTTCCGCCACCCTCACGATCGCGACGGTGGTCACCGGCTCGCTGGTGTTCCCGTACAACGCGCATCTCACCGGATCAGCGCGGACGTTCCCGATCATGCAGTACACCGATGCGACCTACGGCCCGGGCACCAACGCGCTGGGATTCGGGGCGAACCGCGGACTCGGCTGGCCCGGGCTCGACCCCCTCCCCGGGCACGGACTCCCCGACGTCCTCATCAACACGAACATGAACGCGTTCCAGGTGAACACCGAGCTGCTGGGATGGCCGACCGGATCGCTGGTGCCGATCCTGTTGCTGTTCGTGGTGGGCAGCCTGCGGCGGAGCGACCGGCAGATGCTGCTGGTGATCGCCTCGGTGGTCGGGGTCCATGCGCTCTACTACTTCCGCGGTGGGCCGGACTTCGGCGCCCGGTACTGGTTCCTGATCATCGTGCCGTCGGCCGTGCTTGCTGCCCGCGGACTCGTGGAACTCGGTGCCCGCGCGGGCGGCACCCGCGCCGAGGCTCGGGTCCTCGCGGGCACGGGGCTCCTCGCGACCCTCACGCTTGTGCTCTTCGTCCCGTGGCGCGCGGTCGACAAGTACCACCACTATCGGAAGATGCGCCCGGAGGCGCGCGAGCTCGCGGCGGACCCCGCGCTGCGCGACGGCATCCTGCTGGTGCGCGGCGACCGCCATCCCGACTACGCCTCGGCGGTGGTGTACAATCCGCTGCTCCTCGACGGGAACGAACCGATCTTCGCCTGGGACCCGGGCGACTCGCTCCGGCCCGCCCTTGCCGCGGCGTTTCCCGACCGTCGCTTCTGGGTGGTCGACGGACCGACACGGTCGGGCAATGGCTATCGGATCGTGGCCGGTCCGCTCGACGGCGCGGCGTTCATGGCATGGGACGACGCAGGTCGGGGTCCACCGTGACCGACGACTGGCGGACGGCCTACCGCGGTCGGCGGGTGCTGGTCACCGGTGCCCTCGGGTTCATCGGTGGGCACGTCGCCGCAACCCTTGCCGCGGCGGGGGCCGAGGTGGTGACGACCTCCCGGGGAGCCGGCGGCACCGTGCAGGTCGACCTGTCCGAGCCGGGCACCGGTGCGGCAGTCATCGCCGCCCACCGACCGGCGATCGTGTTCAACCTCGCCGGCTACGGCGTCGATCCCGCCGAGCGCGCGGTGGCGGCCGCGGAGCGGATCAACACCGAGCTCCCCGCGGAGCTCGCGCAGGCCATGGCCACGGTGCCCGACCCGGCGTGGCCGGGCCAGCACGTGGTGCACGCCGGGACCGCGCTCGAATACGGCACCGCCGCCGGCGACCTGCGCGAGGACACCCCGTGTCGCCCCACCACCCTGTACGGCACCACCAAGGAGGCCGGCACGCGGCGCCTCCTCGCCGCGGCGGCGGGCCACGGCGTCCGGGCCACGGTGGCCCGGCTCTTCACGGTGTACGGCCCGGGTGAGCACGCCGGCCGGCTGCTGCCGACGCTGCGCGGCGCCGCCGGTTCCGCGGCCGCCATCCCGCTCACGGCGGGCACCCAGCGGCGCGACTTCACGTGGGTCGGCGACGTGGTGGAAGGGATGCTCCGTCTCGGGGCGCTGCCGCACCGCGACGTCGGCATCGTCAACGTCGCCACCGGACGACTGATCACCGTGCGCGAGTTCGTCGAGCGCAGTGCCGCGGTCCTGGGGATCGCCCCGACGCGGCTCGCCTTCGGCGCGCTGCCCACGCGCCCCGAGGAGATGCAGCACGACGATGTGCGGATCGCCCGGCTCGAGGAACTCACCGGGTGGCGGCCGTCGACCGCGATCGCCGAGGGCGTGCGGCGGACCGCCGAGGCGGGCTGATCAGCCGGCGAGGTGGTCGCGGTACCAGGCCACCGTCTCGCGCAACCCCGCCTCCAGCGAGTAGCGCGGTTCCCAGCCCAGGCGCTGGCGCGCCTTGGTCCCGTCGAGGTACTGCCGCGTGATCTCGTGCTGCGCCTCGTTGAGGATCACCGGCTCCAGGTCGCGCCGCTCCATCACCTCGAGCACCGCCGCCACCACCTCCAGCACCGAGAGCGGCTGCTGCGGACCGAAGTTGAACGCCTCCCCGGTGATCCCGTCACCCGGCAGCCGCTCGGCGAGCGCGAGGTAGGCCTCCACCGCGTCGCGCACGTACACGTAGTCGCGCACGAAGGTGCCGTCGGACCGGACCACCGGGCGCTCGCCCCGGAGCACCAGCTCGATGGTCCCGGGGATCAGGCGGCTGAAGTTGAGGTCGCCGCCGCCATAGAGGTTGCCGCAGCGGGTGACCGCGAGCGGCAGCCCCCAGGTGTGGTGGTACGAGAGCGCGATCAGGTCGCTGCACGACTTGGACACGTCGTAGGGGAAGCGCCCCTGCAGCGGGGCGTCCTCGGTGTACGGCAGCCGGTCGTGCTCGCCGTAGGCCTTGTCGCTCGACGCCACCACCACGCGTTCGACCTTGTGCGGGCACTGCCGCACCGCCTCGAGCAGCGTCCAGGTGCCGCGAATGTTCGACTCGAAGGTCGACAGCGGCGAGCGCACGGCCGTGCCCACGATCGCCTGCGCGCCGAGGTGGAACACCGAGTCGACCTCGTACTCGTTGATCGCCCGGGTGACCACGGCGAGGTCCTCGAGGTCGCCGCGGACCACGTTGCAGCGGTCGAGGATCCCGGCCGTGACCGCGCGCGAGAGCGGCACCCAGTCGCGGACCAGGGTCGTGACCTCGGCGCCGCGCGCGAGGAGTTCCTCGGTGAGCCATCCCCCCAGCAGCCCGGTCGTGCCGGTGACCAGCGCGCGGCGTCCGCGCCACGCGCTCACGACCATGTCCGCCAAGGGGCCGCACCGGACTCCCAGAGCGCCTCGAGCAGCTCCTTCTCGCGCAGCGTGTCCATCGGCTGCCAGAACCCCTCGTGCTGGTATGCCATCAGCTCCCCCTGCTGCGCCAGCCGCTCCAGCGGCTCCCGTTCCAGCACGGTCGCGTCGCCGTCCAGGTAGCCGAAGACCTCGGGCTGCATCACGAAGAATCCGCCGTTGATCCAGCCGGTCTCGGCCTGGTTCTTCTCGGAGAACTCGCGCACGCGGCCGTCGTCGAGCACCAGCGAGCCGAAGCGGGCCGGGGGCCGCACGGCGGTGATGGTGACGAGCCGGCCGTGGGCGCGGTGGAACGCCAGCAGTGCCGTGACGTCAATGTTGCCCAGCCCGTCGCCGTAGGTGGCCATGAAGGGCTCCCGACCGATCCAGGGCTCGAGGCGGTGGATCCGGCCACCGGTCATCGTGTCCTGGCCGGTGTCCACCACGCTCACCCGCCAGTCGGGCGTGGCGGCGTTGCGCAGCTCCATGTTCCCGGTGGCAAGCTCCACCGTGAAGTCGCTCGAGAGGTGGAGCAGGTTGCGGAAGTACTCCTTGATCTGCTCGCCCTTGTACCCGCAGGCCACCACGAACTCGCGGTGGCCGTGCGCGGCGTAGATCTGCATCAGGTGCCAGAGCAGCGGGCGGCCCCCGATCTCCACCATCGGCTTGGGCCGCGCCGTCGTCTCCTCCATCAGCCTGGTGCCGCGTCCGCCGGCCAGGATGACCGTCTTCATCCCGCCACCGCCGCGCCGACCCGGCCAACGTCCCGTCGGAGGTCGCGCGCGAACATCGTGCGGGTGAACTTGCCCAGGCCGGCGGCGTGCTCGCCGAACGAGCGCACCCGGTCCTCGATGACGGCCCGCTTCTTCGGGTCCACCTTGGTCGGGTACTCGACCGCCTCCAGCGTGGCGTGCGCCCCGAGCGGGCCGGCGCAGTCGGCGTGGCTCCAGGCGTCGACGTCCCACCGCGCCCGGAACGACGGGCGGGCCGCGAGCGTCTCGGCGAACGGGACGTGGAGCAGCACGGTGCGCAGGTAGTCCATCACCGCGGCGAGCTGCTCGAGGGCGTCGTCGTCCGCCTCCGGGCCCATCGCGGCGGCGATGGCGTCCTGCACGAAGTCGAGCCCCTCATGGGTGGCGTAGAAGCGCCCCAGCATGGAGTACTTGGAGAGGAGGTTGCCGCCGAGCTCGCCCGAGCGCAGGCCGTCGAGATGCTCCAGCGCCCACGCCGCGCACGCGTCGCGCGTCGGGAAGAGCTCCTCCTGCGACTCCTGCACGAAGGCGTCGATCACCTCGCGGAACCCGGCCGGCGCATCGGGCAGCATCTGCTGCAGCCGCAACACGAGGTCGAACGGCTTGATGCCGTGCTCCCGGGCGAACGCGAACGCCTCCTGGATGTTCCCCTCGTAGTAGAAGATCGTGAGCAGCAGGTGGAACACCCGCACCTCGAGGTAGTCCTCGAAGGAGAACGAGTCGGTCTCGACGACCATCTCCTCGGCCTCGAGCACCGGCACGCCGGTGCCGTAGTCCCCGATGTCCCGCGCCACCACCCGGAAGCAGGTCCGGAACCCGAACTGTTCCCGCTGCTCGCGGGTCGCCAGCGGCGCGCCGTGGAGCAGCATCAGCTGGTGCGCGGAGACCCGGAGCACCCCCGAGTCGAGCAGGTCGCTGATGCCCTTGAGGAACGAGGCCTTGGTCTCGCCCGGCAGGCCGAGGATCATCTCGCCGTACGACTGCATCCCCTGCTTGCGCACCTCGGCCTGGATCTCGGCGTAGGTGTCGAGCTTGATGTTCTGGCGCTTGATGTTGACCAGGACCTCGGGATTCATCGACTGCACCGCCGCGGTCATCGGCATCGCCCCGCGGGTCTTGCGCATCACCTCGATGATCCGCTCGCCCCGGTTCTTGCCCGTGGTGGTGCGCACGTAGCGCGGCCAGTCGTAGGTGTCCTGCAGCCACGCGATGTAGTCGGCGACCTCGATGTCGAGCTCGTACATCCCGAAGTTGTCGTCCGCGAAGCAGAGCGGCTGCTCCGGGCGCACCCGCTCGGCCACATAGCGCAGGTCCGCCTTGACGTTGTCGAGCGAGTGCGCGTACACCTTGCTGTTGGACTTCACGCTGCTGTTGCAGAACTGGCAGGTGAAGGGGCAGCCGCGGGCGATCTGCATCAGCGGGAAGTAGCCGGTGGCAAAGTACGGATCCATCAGCCCCGCGAGGTACGGCGACGGGATGTCGTCGAGGTCGACGATCCGCTCCACCGACGGCCCCATGACGAACTCGCCGCTGGTCGGGTGGATCCAGCCATTCCCGGCGACCGGCTCCTCGAAGACCCCGTCCCGCCGGCCGCCCACCGCGATCCAGCGCCGCAGCAGCTCGACGAACGCCCGCTCGCCCTCGTAGGTCGGGCCGCGGACCGAGACGTCGATCTCGGGCATCCCGCGCATCCACTCCTCCTGCTCGTCGCGGGTGAGCGGGAAGTTGGGCCCGCCCATCAGCGTGAGCACCCCGGGGTCACGACGCCGGGCGTACCGCGCGAACGCCAGCGAGAGGTTGTGGTTCCAGGAGTAGCTCGACACGCCGAGGACGTCCGGCGACTGCGCGTCGAGCGCCGCCTTGAGCTCCTCGGGCTCGCGGAAGATCCGGATGTCGAGCCCCGCCGCGGGAAGTTGCGCCCCGGCATAGGTCGCCAGATTCGCGACGCCGAGGGGATAGGTGTCCGAGCTGATCGTGACCTGGTTGTGGCCCAGGTCGGCCAGGTAGATCCTCACGGTGCCTCCCGGAGGTGCGTCAAGACAGGATCGTGGGTTCGGGAATCGGGACGAGGAACCGACCGCCGCGCCGGCGGTACTCCGCCTGCTGCGCGACGATCTCCTCGGCGAAGTTCCATGCCAGCACGAGGACGTAGTCGGGCTGGCGCTCGAGCAGCGCCTCAGGCGGCAGGATCGGGAGGTGCTGCCCCGGAGTGAAGCGGTGCTGCTTGAGGGGCGAGCGATCCACCGTGTAGTCGACCAGGTCGCGACCGATCCCGCAGTAGTTGAGCAGCGTGTTCCCCTTGGCCGGGGCGCCGTAGCCCGCCAGCGTCGCGCCGCGCGCCCGGAGGTCGCCGAGCAGCGTCAGCAGCCGCTGGCGGTTGGCCGCCACGTCGGCAGCGAACCGGCCAAGCCGGACCGGATCCGCCAGCCCCCGACGCCGCTCCTCCACCGCGAGCGCGGCGACCTCGGCGGCGTGCTCGCCCACCACATCGGCGCGGGCGAACCACGTCCGGATCGAGCCGCCGTGCACCGGGACCCGGTCGACCCGCACCACGCGAAGGCCCGCCTGCTCGGCGATGGTGAGCAGCGCCGTGACCGAAAAATAGCAGAGGTGCTCGTGGTAGATCGTGTCGTACTCGAGCCGGTCGAGCATCTCCTCGAGATACGGCACCTCCACGATCACCCGGCCGTCGTGCCGCAGCATCGCCGCCGCGCCCGCCAGGAAGTCGACGGGATCGTTCACGTGCGCGAGCACGTTGTTGCCGATGACCGCTGCCGCCCTGCCGACCCGCCCATGGATCCGCTCCCCGGCGGCCCGGTCGAAGAACACGGCCTCGGTCGGGATACCCCGCTCCGCGGCGAGCGCGGCGATGTTGCGCGCTGGCTCGATGCCGAGGACCCGCACCCCGCGGGACTGGAAACACGAGAGCAGCGAACCATCGTTGCTTGCCACCTCGACCACGAGGTCGTCCGGACCCAGCCCGAGCGTGTCCACCACCGTGTCGGCGTAGCGCGCGTTGTGCTCGGCAATGGTGGTCGAGATTCCCGTGACGTACAGGTAGTGGCCGAACAGCACCTCCGGATCGATCACGTCGATCAGCTGCACCAGGCCGCACCGCTCGCAGAGGCAGAGCACCAGCGGGAACCGGGCCTCCGAAGCGAACTCCTCCGGGCCGGCCGGGAGGGCGTTGGCCAGCGGCTGCATCCCGAGGTCGAGCACCGGGAGCAACCCCTCCGCGCCGCAGGCCCGGCAGTGCCGGATCCGCCGGTGCACCGCCGGGTCCGCGCGCGACGCCGCGGTCGCAGTCACGAGCGCTGCACCGCGGCGCGCGCGGTGTCGAGGTGGTCGCGCCGCCAGGCCGCCAGGCCGCCGGTGAACCGGTAGCGAAGCAACTCGCGCAGGAACTCCCAGCAGGTGGAGGGCCTCACGTGCGAGAGGCCCGTGCCGCGCATCCGTGCGAAGACGTTCACCTCGATCACCCGCAGCCCCATGTAGTGGGCCTTGATCATCAGCTCGGGATCGAGGAACCAGCGTCGCGAGGTGAGGCGCATCGCGCGGAGCGCCTCGCGACGCAACAGCTTGGGCGACCCGTTGGTGTCCAGGGTTCCGATCCCCGGCCAGAGCAGCAACACCAGCATGTTGTACGTCACCGACACGAGCTTGCGCTTGAGCCCGTCGAGCCGAAAGCGGCGCCGGACCTTCGCGACCACCCGGCCGTCGGTGGCCCGCGCGGCCTCGAACAGGCGCACGACGTCCTCGGCGTCCACCTGGCCATCGGCGGGGATGATGCCGACCCAGGGCCCCCGGGCGAGCGGGATCCCCTCCAGCACGCCGTGGCCGTATCCCTGGTTCACCTCCACCCGGTGCACCCGGAGCAGCGGGAAGCTGGACTGCAGCCCCGCCAGCACCTCGCCGGTCGCATCCAGCGAGCCGTTGTCGACGGCCACCAGCTCGAGCCGGTACCCGGCCTGCTCGAACGCGCCGAAGAGGCGGGTCACCACGGGGGTGATCCCGCCGGCCTCGTTGTAGGCCGGGACGACGAAGGTGAGGTCGGGCTCGGTTGCAGGCATCGGGGGTCCGGAACAGGCCAGAGGGTCTCGGCGGACCCTGTCCGGGGGCCGCAAGACTCGGGCCTCCGGCTCAGGCGGCCCGAAATGCCGCCTGGATCGCCCGGACCGCGTCCAGCACCGCGCCAACCGGGTCGACCGCCTGGCGGCGCATCTCGATGCTGATCCACCCATCGTATCCCGTGCGGGCGAGGGTGTCGACCGCTGCCCCCAACAGGGGGGAGTTCGGGTCTGGCGGGGCCAGGTGCGGGGTGCTGGCGTGGAGGTGCCGCAGCGGGACCGCGGCCTCGATGACCCCCACCGGGTCCTCTCCTGCCAGCGCGACGCCACCGAGGTCGACGTGGTGGACGATGGCCGGATGGCCGAGCCGCTCCACGAAGGCCTGCACCTCGGCGTGCCTGGTGAGGAAGTCGCAGCCGTACTCGACCGGGTTGGCCTCCAGGCCGACCGCGACGCCGTGGTCGCGGGCGAGGTCCCCGAGCGCGCGGAAGAACGGAATCGCGATCTCGGCGGCCCGGTCGGCGGCCAGCGAGCCGCGGCGGCGGTTGCGTGGCGAGCCGAACACCAGCACCCCGCTGCCCATCAGGCCGCCGATCCGGACCGCGTGCCCCAGGTAGGCAAGCATCGCCCGGCGACTGTCGTCGCTGCCGAACAGCTGCAGGTCGTCCCTCCCGTACAGCAGCGCCTGCATGGCAGGCACCTCGAGCCCGTGGTCGAGCCAGTGGCGACGATGCTCGCGCACCGCCGCGTCGTCAGCGGTGGCGAGGTCGGGCCAGATCCGTGTCGGGGCGAGCTCGACGCCTGCCACGCCGGCCGAGGCGAGCAGCGGACCGACGGTCGCGTCTTCTTCGGCGGTCCATGCGATCGACGACACGGCGAGCCGCATCACCCGCCGCCCCGCTCGCGCGCCACGAATCGCGCGATCCCCTCGAGCACCTCCGCCTGGCTGGCGAGGTAGGGCCCGCTGCGCCCCCAACAGCCGGCGTGCCGGGTGCGCATGTCGTAGTGCGCCGCCGGCCCGTCCCGCGGCGGGAGCGACCGGCCGAACGCCCGCTCGGCGATCGCGGCGACCCCGACCGGCTCGGTGGCGAAGTTCACGAGCGGCAACCCTTCGGCGGCAGCGACCGCCACGTCGGCCCAGAGACGCTCGAGGTCGTAGAACTGGAAGGTGCTCGCCGGGTTGATCTGGTCGAGCGCGTGGTCGGTGAGCAGGTCATAGATCACGTTCTTGCGCAGCCCGGGACCGAACAAGCCGGGAAGTCGCACGACCAGCGTGTCGAACCGGTCGCGAGCGAATCGCTCGAGGGCCAGCCGGTGACGCCCATACGGGTGCCCGCCGTCCGCGGCAATCTCCGTGGCCTCGTCGACGCCCCGCGGCAGGGGGTAGACGTCGACGGTCGAGATGAGCACCACCCGATCGGCCGTGACGGTCTCGAGCACCGCCACGAGTCGGTCGATGGCGGCACGGTCGGCCTCGGGCTCGCGGTTGGCGCGCCACTTCACCCCGGGTGCCGCCGCACACGCGACCAGGGCGAAGTGGCGGCCGGCCATCTCGGCGATGTTGCGCGAATTGAACCGGTGGGTGAACTCTCGCTGCGCGGCGAGGTTGGATCCGACGAAGCCGGTGTGACCAAGCAGCGCCGTCGGACCGTCGCGCAGGAACGGATCGGGTGAACTCACGGCGCGCTCGAGGCAGGATCGTAGCGGTGCTGGCAGGCGCGCCAGAGGGTGGCCAGCACCCGCAGCGACCCGCGAAGCGGCGAGATCTTGGTCGGGACCTTCCCGCGCGGCGGGTATCGGCGGGTCACCGGCAGCTCCTCGACCCGGTACCCGAGCTCGCCGGCTCGGATCGCGAGGTAGTAGTGCAGTTCGTAGCGGGAGAACACCTCCCGGAACGGCGCCACCCGGGGATCGCGCAGGAACGCAGCGCTGTAGGCGCGAAATCCGTTGGTCGTGTCGGTGTAGCGAACGCCGGCGGCGCGCGAGATCATCGGCGCGTGCAGCAGCCGCACGCCGAGGTGGCGGAGCAGCGGCGTGTGCTCGTGGTGGCCGCCCGGGAGGTAGCGCGACCCCTGGACATGGTCGACGCCGCGATCGATCGCCGCCGCGAACGCGGGGAGGGCGGCGGGGTCGTCCTTGTCGTTGCCGTCGATCGTGATCACGCCTTCGTAGCCCTCGTCGAGCGCATGGGCAAACGCCATGCGCATCTGGGCGCTGAGGCCGCCGGGCCCCCGCTTCGTGAGCAGCGCCCGGACGCCGAGCGGCTCAAGCCGCTCGCGCCGCGTCGACCCGTCGGTGCTGCCCCCGTCGGCGACGATCACGTCAAGGCCGTGGCCCACCGCCGCCATCCGCGTCAGCTGGCGATGGAGGCGCTCGCCCTCGTTGATGACGAAGATGCACACCACGTGGCGGCTGGCCCGGGGGCGCCACACCGCGATGTCGTGGGCCGGCAGCTCGCGGCCATCGGCCGTCACGACGGCGGGAGCGGCGGGTCGGGCAGCGATCGCTCGACCACGTTGCGTTCGACGTCCGCGGGAGACGGCACCGAGGAGTTGCGCTCGTCGAGGGCGTGATACAGCGGCCCGTCCGCCTGCGAGTCGATCACCCGCACGAGGTAGTGGCCCATGACGCCGATGGCGAGCATCAGAACGGCCGAGACCGCGGCGATCGGTCCCGCGATGGTGGCCCAGCCTTCGGCGACGTCGTCCTTGAGGAGGTACACCGACACCACGTAGAGCGCGAACAGTCCCGCGCCCGCCGCCCCCAGCAGCGCGAGGGTGCTGACGGCCCGCAGCGGCCAGCTGCTGTTGGTGACCACGATGTCGACGGCGAGACGGACCAGGCCGCCCAGTCCGCGGCGACGACGGCGACCGCGCAGCGAGCGGGGCCGGTACGGGAAGGCCGCGCTGCCAAACCCGACCGACTGCGACAGCGTCCGCAGGTAGCGCTTCGGGGAGCGGATCCGGGTGATCGCATTGACCGCCTCGCGACTGAGCACCCGGAAATGGGTCGCGTCGCGTCGCAGCGGCATCCCGCCGGCTCCGGCAAGGGCGTAGAACATCCGGGCCCCGAGGCGATGCAGCCAGGGATCGCGGTCACGATCCTGCCGCACGCCGAACACCACCCCCACCCCGCCGCGCGCCAGCTCGACCATCTCCGGCACGGCGGCGGGCGGGTCACCGTCGGGCTGCATCACCACCACGAAGTCGCCGATCGCCGAGTCGAGGCCAGCGGCGATCGCGATCTCCTCCCCGAATCGGCGCGACAGCGGGATGACCCGGACATCCGGCACCCGCTGGAGCACCTCGGCGAGCCGGGTGCCGGTGTCGTCGCTGGAGCCGTCATCGACCAGGATGATCTCGTGGTGCCGGTAGTGTTCAGTGAGCACGGCGCTGAGCTCGGTGACGAAGCCGGCCACGATGTCGCCGGCATCCTCCAGCGGCACCACGACGGAGAGGAACAGGCCAGGGTGCCTCAGCACGACGCGGCTCCCGCGCCGACCCCAGTCGGGGCGTCGAGCAGCTCGAGCACGTCGTAGACGTTGTCGATCTTGGACCC
>ERZ869936.788-NODE-788-length-26757-cov-19.085499_pt1 | contig 26757 bp, 23 predicted proteins | sample MGYA00520876_ERZ869936 | MGnify/ENA primary metagenome ERZ869936 (study PRJEB32218, sample SAMN09650985) | biofilter metagenome | isolation source: enrty point of leading RO module | place: Saudi Arabia: Thuwal, RO plant located on Red Sea | collected 2016-02-17 ... | reverse complement strand
CCATCTGATCAGAGCTTCGTGCGGCCCGACGCGAGAAAGTCCCGAGGGAGCCTCGACCGAAGTCTCAACCCTCTCGGGACTCTCGTCCGTTTGGGTTCAGGCCGGGGACCTGAATCCGCCCGGTAGCTGACGACTACCGCTGACAAAAGTCAGCCTTCGTCGGCAGCCGCATGATCCGAAGATCACACTCGCACGATCCGAAGATCGCGCTCCCCGATCGTTAGATCGGGTCGACGGGCCCGAAAGCCCGCCTGTCGGAAGATCCGAAGATCCTCCGGTGAGTCCGAAGACTCACTTGTCTTCGAGTCGCCCGACGATCCCGAAGGATCCCCGTTCGTCTCTCTGACGGTCCCAGAGCTTCAGGTTTCCCTTCCACTCGGGGTAACCGGTTCCTTCGAGGCTCGGTCCGACTCTCATCGGTCCGGTCCTCTCCGGGCCGGTGCCTCCGGGGCGAACCCCAGCGGCGTGACGGGAAACGTAGACCCGGGCATCCGGCCTCGCAAACCAGAACGCAGATTGATTTTCGCGACCGGCAAATTGAATTTCGCGAGACCGACTCGCGAACGCTCGAACAGTCCCGAACGCGAGAAACCCCGAGGGAGCGGCGACCGAAGTCGCGCCCTCTCGGGGCTCTCTGTCCACCCGGACCAGGAAAGCGGGCCCCTGGCCGTGTGGAGCGAAGAGACCGAAGTCCCTCCGGATCCAAGGAAGCCAAAGCCTCCTCTTCCCCGATTCGGGGTCTCCCCCGATTCGGTAGACGGCAACTTATTTGAGGCCCCGGAGGCAGTCAACCCGGATCAGTGATTTGTTTTCGCGAGGTCATTTCGAAAGGCTGCAGGGCTCTCAGACGACGACTCGGGGGCGTGGATCAGGGATTGAGGGCACTGTCAGATCGCCAGTCGGGAGATCGTGGTGCGAGCGACCACGGACAATCATGCCGAGATACCAGTCATATGGCGGAGATGTAGTTGGCTCTCCCGCGTATGCATAGGTGAATGCTTCCAGACCCCCCGTTTCCACGGCGATCGCCGCATAGAGAGGCTCGGCGTGGTCGAGCAAGATCCGATGGGCTGGATCGATCTCGTATAAGACACCGGGTGTCGACGTGCCCGGCACCTCACGTATGTTGGCCTTCGCCGATCCGTCCGTCGAAGGCTTGTCGAAAACCAGGGCCCAGCCATGCAACCAGGTCGGGCCGATTGGCTCCGCCGACGGGCAGCGCTCCTGGATCCTCGGTAGCCAGAGGTTCGATCCGTATGCGAAGTACGCAAGGCTCAAGACGGCCCTGGCCGACGTGGAGAAAGAATCGCCATAAACCAATTCTGTCAGACCCGATTCCTAAGATCGGCCACATGACCACGAAAGTCGCAATCGGCGTGCCGGCGGAGCACCAGGACCCCAGGGGTCTCGAGACTCTTTCGCCGAGCCGCGCCAGCGACTTCAAGACCTGTCCCCAGCTCTTCAAGTTCCGAGCCATAGATCGGCTGCCCGAGCCGACCACCGTCTATCAAGCAAGAGGCACAACCGCTCATCTTGCCCTCGAACGCTTTTATGACCTACCGGGCGAGAAACGTGACCCTGAGACTCTGTTCGACCTCTTCCGACAAGCATGGACCGAGGTGCGGGGCGAGGACGAGTACCGGGAATTATTCGAGACGCCGGACGACGAGCGCCAGTGGGGTCTCGAGTCGATGCAATTGCTTGCCAACTACTTCGCGATAGAGGACCCAAGCCTCATAGACCCGTTCCAGCGCGAGCTCGACATGACCGAAGATCTCGACGGCATCGTCATTCGCGGGATACTCGACCGCATCGACAGGGACAGTGACGGCCGCTTGGTCATCACCGACTACAAGACGGGGAAAGCCCCTCCTGAACGGTACGCACTCCCGGCGTTCTTCGCCCTGAAGATCTATGCCCTCCTGATCCGAAAGCGGACCGGTGAGACTCCCAAAGAGGTAAGGCTTCTCTATCTCAACGGCCCAACGCTGTACCGCCTCGAGGTCGACGACAAGCAGCTCGATGGCATCGACAGCCAACTCCGGGCGCTCTGGACCGCCATAGAGAGAGCGATGTCGACGAACCGATATCCGCCAAAACCTGGGCGCCTATGTGACTGGTGTTCTTTCCAGGAGATCTGTCCGGCCTTCGCCGATGCCGAGGCGGTCGCCTGACCATCTCGCCGGTATCAGGGAAAGACGCCCCGGACCAGCTTGGCGTCGGCGACTCTCCGGATCCCTTTGATCAGCGCAGCGGTACGCATATCCACATTCTCTGAAGTCGCGATGGTGTGCACATCGTCGAAAGCGCGCACCATGATCTCGCGCAGCCGCCCAACCGTCTCGTTCTCCGTCCAGAAGTACTTCTGCACATCCTGAACCCACTCGAAGTAGGAGACCGTCACACCGCCGGCATTGGCCAGGATGTCAGGCACGATGAAAACCTCCCTGCCGCGGAGCTTCTTGTCAGCGGCAAGAGTCGTGGGATTGTTTGCTCCTTCGATGACGATCTTCGCCTGAACCGAGTCCGCGTTGTCCTCGGTCAATACGCCCTGAATGGCGGCCGGGACCAGGACGTCTACGGGTAGCTCGAATATCTTGTCGCCGTCTATGAAGTCGGCATCTGGGAAGCCCTCGAGGAACCTGTGCTCGTCCACCCACTTTGCTGCGGCATCGACATTCAACCCGTCGGGGTTGTAGAGGGCTCCCGAGATATCAGACACGGCCACCACTTTGGCGCCCATCTGCTCGCCGGCGACCGCCGCGTAACGACCTACGTTGCCGAAACCATGGATCGCGGTCGTCACACCCTCGGGTTTGATGTCCCGGGCAGCAGCCGCCTGAGGAAGCAAGAACATGAGACCGCGTCCTGTGGCCTCTCGCCGGGCGACGCTACCGCCGAGAGCGGGCGGTTTGCCCGTGACAACCGCAGGAACTGCATGACCGACGTGTTGGGAGTATGTGTCCATCAGCCATGCCATCACCTGTTCGTTGGTCCCGAGATCCGGAGCGGGAATATCGGTCTCTGGACCGATCACGTTGATGATCTCCATCGTGAACCGACGGGTGACACGTTGTAGTTCGGCACGCGAGAGTGCCATCGGGTCGACGCGCACTCCCCCTTTTGCCCCTCCGAACGGAACGCCGACGATCGCACACTTCCAGGTCATCCACATTGCGAGAGCCGCCACCTCACCGAGGTCAACGTCCGGTGCGAAGCGGATGCCACCCTTGGTGGGGCCCATCGTCGTCAGGTGTTGAACTCGATAGCCAAATATCGTCTCGACCTCGGCGTAGGTGTCGTGACGGAAGGGGAATGCGACCACGGTCGACTTCTGTGGGACCTTCAGCCGATCAGCGATGTTCTCATCCAGCCCCATGAGCTCCGCGACCTCGCTGAACTGGCCGACAGCTTCGTGGTACATCGGTGAATCGAACTCGTGCGCGGTGGGCATTGCCCGTGCCTCCAAGAGAATCTGCTGCTCACGAATCTAACCGTTCCATCTACGAGATGGCTTTTTGTCACACCCTCCTCGTACCTTGAAACACATGAAGAACGAATTCATGAGAGACGACCAGCAGGCATCGCCCCAACAGATCTTCGATGAGCCGATCGCCTACCTGGCGAGCTTCGGGATCGAAGTCGAGATCGTGTCGATACACGAAGCGGCGATGGCGCAAGCAGCCTGATCTACGATCGGTCGAATGAGCGATGAGACCCGGATCGATCCCGGTGAATGGGATCGAATACTCGATGATTGCGACGGCTATCAGCTCATAGTTGCCGGGCCGGGTACCGGAAAGACCGAGTTCCTGGTTCGTCGAGTGGCCCGGATCGTCGAGATGGAGAAGGCACCCAGAGATGGCGTGCTCGTCCTCACTTTCTCGAGACGCGCTGCCCGCTCGATTGGTGACCGAATCGCTCATCGCCTCGGGCAGTCGACGATGCCCGTCGAGGCCACGACATTTCACTCTCTAGCCCTTGGGGTCCTCGAGAGCGCGACCGGTGGGGCCGCACCCACTCCATTGACCACGCCAGAGCAGGTGGCGACAGTGCGCGATCTGCTCGGTTCGGAGGACGAATCGAACTGGCCCGTGAGCTATCGAGGGATTCTTGCGACCCCGGGGTTCGCCGAGGAGGTTGCCGACTTCGTTCTCCGCTGTTCCGAGCGACTTCTGACACCGACAGACCTGGAGGCCATGGCTCGGGAAAGGGCCGACTGGCGCGGCCTGCCCGGGTTCTATGAGAGATATCTCAAACACCTGGAGAAGGCAGGACGGGTCGATTACGGGTCACTCCTCGTTCAGGCAGTGGCCCAGCTGGAAAGAGGTCCAAATGGTGCCGGAGACGGCATCGGCTACAGCTACGTCCTCGTCGACGAATACCAGGACACTTCGCCTGCACAAGCACGCATCAGTGACCTGTTGTCTGCACCGTCGGGCAATCTCACGGTTACCGGAGACCCGTATCAGTCCATCTACTCCTTTCGCGGCGCCGAGCTTCGGAACATCGACGAGTTCCTGCGCCGCCACGACGGAAAGCGAATCGTTCTCGGCCGATCGTTTCGGGTGCCCGAGGAGATTCTCAGCTCGGCGCTACGCATCGTCAGGGCAGGCGACCTTCCCGGAGCAGCCGGCCCTGTCGAATCGGCACCACACCAGGGTCGCGTCGAGTGCTACATCTTCGACCAGGAGACAGCTGAAGCGGAATGGATCGCCGGTCAAGTGGATCGGGCGATTCGAGTCGAAGGGATCGATCCCGGCTCCATTGCCATCTTGATGAGATCGAAACAGGAGATGCTCAATGAGATGAGCAGGTCCCTGGCCAGGCGACGCATACCTCACGACCGCCCCGACCGTCGGCTGATCGACCATCCAGCAGTGAGACTGATCGCAGACCTCGTCGAGATCGCTGCGACAGAGGGCGCGTCTCGATCGGGGTCGGATAGCGTGTTCGAAACCGAGGGTGCAGACGCCGCAGCGCGCCGACTCCTTCTCGGGCCGCTGATCGGCCTGTCTCTGGGCGCGCAGCGCGGTCTTACCTCCCTACGCCGTCAGGGCATGCCATGGCGCGAGGTGTTCGCGACAACGGAGTCCCTCGCTGATTTCGGAGGCCTAATTGGTGACGTTGATTGGGCAACCGCCATGCCGGCTATCGAGGGTTTCTGGCACGTCTGGACCTCGCTACCGCACTTCGGTGAAATCGTCGCCCACCCGGATCGCGCCGACTGGCGACGCGCCTACTCCTCATTCGCCCAGGTGCTGGACAGGCAGGCCGACCGTGATCCGGGGCTCAGCCTTGCCGGGTTCTTCGAAGTCGCCGAAGACGAGTCGTTCGAGGCGACGCCACTCATCACTCATACCAACGATGGTCCGGCAGTGGCCCTCACGACGCTTCACCAAGCCAAAGGTCTCGAGTTCGATGTTGTGTTCATCGCCAATGCCGTCGAAGGAGTCTTCCCCGACCTCAGGCGGAGCCGACGCATGCTTCGCCCCGAGTTGCTCTCACCAGAACGGACCACAGACGCTTCGGCCGTGTCCGCCTTCCAGATCCAGGAGGAGATGAGGCTCGCCTACACGGCCATGACCCGCGCCCGGTCCAGAGTCGTCTGGACGGCGACGGATGCCGGCGTCGACCAGGGAGAGCGCCGCCCATCCCGGTTCTTGTTGGCAGCATCAGGCAACACCACCCTGGAAGGGCTGGGGAGCCCAAGGCATGAGGAGCTCGAGCCGGTGTCTCTTGCAGAGGCCGAAATAGCTCTACGTCGCATAGCCGCCGACCCCATCGCGCCTGCACCGGCGCGCACGGCTGCGGTTTCGATACTGGCTCGATCGTCGCGGGGAGCATGGGACGCCCGGTACTTTCGGGGCGTCGCCCCTCCGGGCCCGGACAGGCCGATCCTCGGCTCGGTCTTCTCGATGTCACCCAGCCAGGCCGATGGATACACCCGATGCCCGCGCCGCTACGCCGTCGAGCGGCGGCTACGGCTCGGCGACCCGACGTCGCCTTACATGACGACCGGCAGCCTTATCCACAAGGCCCTGGAGCTAGCCGAGGGCAAACTCATCGGAACCGGCGTCAGCCACGGCGACGTCGATGACGCTCTTGCGGCTCTCCGGTCGCAGTGGGAGGCAGCCGACTTTGGCAGCGGCCCATTGAATCGCGCTTGGCTCGCCCGCGCCGAGAAGATCGTCCGCAGCCTCTATGAGAAATGGCCCGCCAGCAGTTCCCCGGCCGTCAAGTTGGAGCAAGAGGTGGAGATGGAGATCGACGGAGTCACCTGGTACGGAGTCATCGACCGTCTCGAGGAGTCCGCCAAAGGTCACCGTGTGGTCGACTACAAGACCGGCACGCAGTACCCCACCGTGGACGACGCAGCGGTCTCGATCCAACTTGGCTTCTATGCGCTCGCGGTCAACGCCGAGGAGGGGCCAAACGTGGTCGCCGCAGAACTCTGGTACCCGGCGACGAGGGCCAAGTCCCTCACGATAAGGAAACTCGACCTGGGGCGACTCGATGAAGTCGAACAGGCGATGAGGGACATCACGAGTTTGGTGGCCTCGGAGGATTGGCGCCCACAGGTGTCCTCGGCGTGCAATCGATGCGCAATCAAGTCGTCCTGCCCGGCCTGGCCCGAAGGAAGAGGTGCCTACCTCTCATGAGTGTTGGCCCCGAAGGGCTTGCCCCGACTCCCGAGCAACAGTCGATTCTCGACCTCGGTCTCGACACGATCAGGATCTCCGCCGGAGCCGGAACCGGCAAGACGACCACTGTTGCGATGGTCATCGCCAACCTCGTGCGAAGCCACGGAATCGATCCGGAACAGATTCTCGGAATCACGTTCACCAACAAAGCAGCAGCCGAGCTCGCAGATCGGGTGCGGATCTACCTGGGTGAGACCGTCGAGCCCGGACGCGAGGTCGAGGTCCACACCTACCACGGGTTTGCGGCGCAGATTCTCAGTGAGTTCGGCCTGCTCGCCGGGTTGGCGAGCCGCCCCGAGATCATCACACCCACGTTCAGTCGCCAGATCCTCGGAGAAGTGTTCTACAACACCGACTATGAGCACATAGACATCACTTGGTCGGGTCGCATCAACCGGATCAAGCAGCTCGGCGACCGGCTTGGCGATCATCTCCGCGACCCGGACGACCTGCTCGAGGCGGTGCACCCGGACACGGAGCCATGGCCGGAGCGAAAGGAGATGCTCGAAACACTTGCGCGCTATGCCAAGGAGAAGCGAGCGCTCAGTGTCGTCGACTATTCGGACCTCATCACGTTGTCGACACGAGCAGTTCGCCATCATGAGTTCATCGCATCGACGATCCGTTCTCGCTATCGCGTGGTAGTCCTCGACGAGTACCAAGACACCAATCCGGCCCAGCGGATCCTGCTCACATCGATCTTTGGAGGAGGATTCCCTGTCGTCGCCGTGGGAGACGCCGACCAGACCATCTACGAGTGGCGCGGCGCTTCGGCGGAGAACTTCGAGAACTTCGTCCTTCACTTCTCTCGACCCAACGGTGAAGAGCCGATAGCACGAGAGCTGACGGCCAACTACCGGTCGGGTCAGCCGATCCTCGACGTCGCCAACGAGATAAGGCTGCAGGCAAACCCGGAGGCCTCCGGTTTGACCAGCGCACGCAGCTCAGAAGGGACCATCGAGACCCACTGGGCCGCGGATGCCATGGGCGAGGCCGAGTGGATAGCCCGCAGGTTCGAGCGACTCCACGACAACGGCTTGCGATGGAGAGACATGGCGGTCCTCTTTCGCAAGAATCGGGACTTCCCTGTGATCGTGGAGACTCTCGCCCGTCACGACATCCCCATAGAGGTCGCCAACCTCGGAGGGCTCTTCTCGGTGCCAGAGGTCGCCGAATTGCGCGCGTGGATGACTCTTCTGGCACGACCCGAAGACACACCCTCTGCGCTTCAAATATTGCTTGGGAGCCGCTACCGACTCGGGCTCGCCGACATCGCCCCGGTCACCACATTCATGTCACGCTTCATGGACAAGTACCGCGACGAGTATCTGCCCATGACGTTGATCGAAGGACTCGAGTATCTCGACGAGGTCGATGGGCTCCGCGATGACGCCGCCCTGCGCTACCGGCACTTTCTTGCGACATATCGACTCCTTCTCGCGGAGACCCAGGGCACGTCACTCGTCGAGACGGCCCGTCTCATACTCGACCACACCAAGGCATGGGCCGATGTCGAGGCCCTGCCGCAGGTTGCGCGTCTCACGGCCCGGCTGAATCTCTATCGATTCCTCGATCTCGCCGAAGAGTGGAGCCCTCTTCGCGGCAGGTCGTCGCTCCCTGCCTTCCTCGACTACCTCGACGCCATGCAAGAAGAGCCCGCCGAGGAGCTCGATGCGGCGCGGCTGAGTGGAGAGGATGCCGTCTCCCTGGTGACGATCCATCGGGCCAAGGGTCTCGAGTGGGAGGCAGTAGCAATACCTGCCGTCACCAAGGGGAGCTTTCCCGGGACGAGCCAGATGTTCCCCGATCCCGAGAGCCAGCCCAGTGTGCTCCCGGTTCAGTTCAGAGTCGATGAGAGATACCGCGATCTGCCGTCAGATCCCGAGGATCGCAAGGATTACTTCCGGGTGGAGAACGCGATCCAGGAATGGCGCGTCGCATATGTCGCCGCAACCCGTGCCAAGTCGCACCTCATGGTCTCGGGTGCCTACTGGTATGGGCACCCAGAGACCAACCAGCAGCCGAAGCAGCCGTCGGAGCTCTTCGACCTCGTGAGAGATCATCCTGCATCCATCGACACCGGATTCGCGTCGGTGCCTCCGAGACCCGAGATCCTTCGACACGAAGGAGAAGTCAGCACGCCAGACCCGGTCTTCGATGATGGTTGGCTCGACGCCTTAGCCGCCGAACTGGCCGAGAAGGGGCACGCAAGCACTACCGCCCAGCGGCTCGGTGTCGAAGAAGCGCATGAGAAAGAGGTAGCCATGTGGTCTGATCGCCTGTTCAGACTCCCTGAAGATGTCGGTGCTCCGCCCGAGCCTGACGGCCGAGCGGTGTCCGTCACCGGGCTTGTCACGTATGCCGGATGCCCGAAGCAGTTCTACTGGTCAGAGGTGGATCGGCTACCTCGTCGTCGGAACGAAGCTGCGGTCATCGGGACCGAGATCCACCGCCGCATCGAGCTGGCCCAAAAGGGCAACGTCGCATTCGAAGAGATCACGAGACAGGTCTACGACGTCCCTGACGGTGATGCTTCACCAGGAGCCTTTCAGACATTCCAGTCTTCTCGATTCTCGGAAGCGAAGGCGAAGCGCGTCGAGGCGCCCTTCACACTGAGAATGAGTCGAGCGCTCGATGTGAGAGGCCGAATCGATGCGATCTACGCCGAAGACGGGAACTGGGAAGTAGTCGACTTCAAGAGCGGGCGACCATCGAGCGACCCTGCACGGCTGGTCCAACTCGAGGCATATGCGGTCGCATGCCACGAGGTCGACTTCGAGATCGGGCCATGTGAGTCGCTGAAAGTCACTTTTGCATACCTGGGCGGGGGCCTCCACGAGGAGACCTACGACGTCGATGAGGACTGGCTGGCGGGGGCGCGGGATCACCTCGACCAACTCGGCAATGGGATCCTCGAGGAGAAGTTCGAGCCGACGACATCGCAGCGGTGTCACCGTTGCGACTTCCTGCAGTTCTGTGCTGCGGGGCAACGATTCGTGTCCGACCCGTGAGCATGGCCCTTTCGGCGGTCATCGGATATCTCATCGGCTCGCTGCCCACCGCCAACTCCCTGGCCCGGCTGGCTGGAGTCGACCTGCGGTCAGCAGGGTCGAAGAACCCTGGAGCCAACAATGCTCGCCGGCTGGGGGGTTACAGGCTGGCGGCGGTCGTGCTCGCAGTCGAAGTTGGGAAGGGAACGCTCGCGGTCGTCATCGGCTCGAGCCTCGCAGGGGATCAGGGAATGGCAGCCGGCGGCATTGCGGCAGTCGTAGGGAACGTCTTCAACGTGTGGTATCGATTGCGCGGCGGAAAGGGGTTGGGCATAACACTCGGGGTTCTCATCGCGGCCTGGCCCGTTGTCGTGCTCCCCGCGCTAATGCTCATCGGGGCGGTGGTCTACTTCACGAAGTCCACCGGAATCGCCGCCCTTACAACGATGACAGCCCTGGTCGTTGCTCTCCTCCTCGTCTCGGAGCCTGCGTTGAACTCACCGTGGGGCGTCGCCGACGCCGGAATCCTTCTCTGGCTCGTGGGCGGGATGTCCATCGTCCTGGTGCCGAAGCATCTTCTCGATGCGATCAGCTCGAGACGCGTCCCTGCCTGACGTCGAGCACCAAGGTAACCGGACCGTCGTTGACGAGAGCGACGTTCATTTTCGCACCGAAGACCCCACTCTCGGTGGGTACGCCCGACGAGCGGAGTCCCTCGATCATCCTCTTGATCAAGGGCTCGGCGAGACTTGGCTCGGCCGCTCCGGTGAAAGAGGGCCGACGGCCCCTTGCCATCTCCGCGTACAGGGTGAACTGGCTGACCACCAGGACAGAGCCGCCGACGTCAGCTATACCGAGGTTCATCCGGCCTTCATCGTCCGGGAACACTCTCAGGCCCCTGATTTTCGATACCGCTGTGTCGACGTCCTCGGGCCCGTCACCCACTGCGATGCCCACGAGCGCCAAGAAGCCAGCGCCAATCGAGGCCACCTCTTCCGTTCCGACGGAAACGCTCGCCGAAGAGACCCGCTGCAGAATGACTCTCATCTGCTGCGATTGTGACACTCAATAGAGTGTGTCGCAGTGACACGCAAGCATCTGAAGAAGAGTGACCACCTTTGGGCACCGGCGGGCGCACATCCGGTCTACCTCCTCGACGTCGCCACAGATCTCGAGGAAAGCCTGCTGCTCGACTGGTTGAAGCGGGAAACGGGATCCACCCCGACCACCCTCCGCATCCGTTCCTCTCGTCGTGGTCGCAAGACCAATGACGATGTCATCGAAGACGCGCCCTCAAAGCCGTCAACGTATCTGATACCGCTCAGGGTCCTTTGGCTCCCTCCTGAGCGGGAGGGCACGAGAAGTGTCCGCTGGTCCGATCTGCTGCGTCTCGGCGACCCCCGCGACCCCCGCTTCCTGCGTGCCCGCCTCATCGCAATGTTTCGGAAGAACCGGATGGCGCTGATCGCGGGAGCAGGCAGATATCTCAGCGATCTCGAGGACGACTACGAACAGTCCGAGTACCACGAGAGCCTCGAGAGCTTCGTGACCCGCAGAGCGTGGCGATCCCTCGACGTCGAAGAGCGCAAGCTGCGAGGCAACCGCTACAAGACGCCGAGCTTCGTCGCCGAAGCCATTCTGTCGAGGTCTTCGTTCCGAGAGGATGTGGGTCGAATCGCAATCGAGACGGGCACGACGTATGAGAAGGCGGAGGCAAAAGCGACTGCCTACTTGCATGAGATCGCAGCCGACACCAGCCCGCTGGCTATCGATCTGATAGCCAATGCGATTCACAAGCTCTACAGGCAGGGCTACGGCGAGATCCGCTACGACTCTGCCGAGATTCAGCGTGTCGCGGAGATGGGTCAGGCCAATCCGATCGTGTTCCTACCGTCGCATCGGTCGAATCTCGATCGACTCAGCCTCCAATTCATGTTGTGGGAGAACGATCTCCCTCCAAATCACACCGCGGGCGGCATAAACCTCAACTTCTTCCCGATCGGCCCCCTCCTGAGGCGGACGGGTGTGTTCTTCATTCGCAGGACCTTCCGTGACAACGAGCTCTACAAGATGGTCTTGCAGCACTATCTCGACTACCTGATCGAGAAGCGTTTCAGCCTCGAGTGGTACCTCGAAGGGGGTCGATCGCGTTCGGGGCGACTCCTGCCGCCAAAGCTCGGCTTGCTCAACTACGTCATCGACGCACAGCGCAGGGGCAAGGCAGATGACATCGTCCTCGTCCCCGTGAGCATCGCCTACGACCAGATCCAGGACGTCCCGGACTACGCCCGGGAAGCACGAGGCAAGAGCAAAGAGAGCGAATCGATCAGCTGGCTGGTCCGCTCTGTGCGCTCCCTGAGGCGACGCTACGGCGACATCCACATCACATTTGGCGAGCCGATCTCCACTCGATCGTGGCGAGGCGACACGAGCATCGACGAGCCCACCATCGACGTTCAGAAGCTGGCCTTCGAGGTGATGTATCGCATCAGCCGGGCTACGCCTGCGACGCCTACCGCCATCGTGTCGATCGCATTGCTCGCCGCACGTGGCCAGGCCGCGACTGCCGACGAGCTCTCAGTGCACTGTGCCGACCTTCAGGAATACATAGCGGCCAGAGACATCCCGACCACCGAGCCACTACGGCTGGACGACCCTGGACGGGTGTCACTGGCCCTGCAACGCCTGGCAGAGCATGAGAACGTCTCCTCGCACGAGGCCTTGGGACGCATCGTCTACTGGTGCGAGGACGAGCAGATGATCCGCATCTCCTACTACCGCAACATGATCGTCCACTATTTCATCAACCGGTCGATCGCCGAGCTCGCATTGGCCAAACTGGAGAGCTCCGAAGACATTTCGGTCAACCGATTCAACGAGGTGGCACTCGAGTTGCGTGACCTGCTCAAGTTCGAGTTCTTCTTCCCCGAGAAGGAGGAGTTCATCGAGCTCGTGTCGTCAGATCTCGAAGTCGATGTTCCCGGATGGAAGAACATGCTCCTGACCTCCGGGCCTGGAGATGTGCTGAGCAAGCTGGGACGAAAGATGGCGCCCTGGGCTCTCCTCCCATTCCTCGACGCCTATCAGATCGTTGGAGATGAGTTGGAGAGCCTGGACCACCCCTATGCCGAGGACCGCTTTCTCGAGGATTGCCTGGACCGCGCCATCATGTATCGCATCGAGGACGCAACGATCAGCGGCGAGAGTGCCAGTCAGGTGCTCTTCAAATCGGCGCTGAAGCTGGCAGACAACCGCGGGCTAATCGAGGAGTCTGATGTAGCACCAGAGAGCCTGCGTGAGAGAAGGGCCCAATTCGCAGGTGACATTCGTGACTTCCGCAGACTCGCCGACGAGCTCGGGGCCCGTCACTGACCCGTCGGGGGCTGCTTCGGCTTTTTCGGCAGGAACTTCTCCTTGGCTCTTCGCACCATCTCCTCTGAAGACAGCTGCCTATCAGGCTCGAAGTCGGAGATGTCGAGAGCCTCGATCGCGCCAAGCTCGCCTGCGTCGGGCACGGGCTCGATCGGTGGCAGCTCCGGCACCGGCCGGCTCCGATCTCGCTCACGCCTCTGACCCGACTGCCGGTCCTCTGGCGGGGACGGCATATCGATCGGAGAAGGGGTAGGCCCTCGCTCACTCGAAGGCGTGGTCATCGTGGTGGCGCGATGTGTGCCTTCAGGGGTCGTCGGGGCGACGAAACTGTCGTCCTGGGCGGCCTCCCGGGCCCTTCGTCTCATGATTCGCGCTGCATAGAGAAAGGCGAGAGCCGGGATGAAACCGCCAATGAAGTCGAAGTCCTCCAACCGACCCCCGGATTGGAGACTGCTGAACAGGTCGAAACCGATCACGCCGAACCAGAACAGGCCGATCAGCGTGAAAACGCGACTCAAACAGCCCGTCGCAGCAGCCTGGACGTTGTTCCTGTCTGTCATGTGCTCACCTGGGCCTCTTGCCAATGGCAATGGAGTCTATGACCGACGCCTGGCCGACCGTGGGCTCGGCACAGCAGAACCAACTCTCGCTCAGGCGGGGGACCGGTTTGTCGAAAGGCGGTTGATCACCCAGGTCAACACGAGCGGATGAGGAGATCACTCGCCGCATCGCAGAGAGCGTGGTGTGCGTGTCCTCTTTGCAGTCGGATGCGGCGGCGGCGATCTGATCGAGCTCCTTCTGCAGCAACTCGGTCTCTGGAGAGGCGAACTCCCAGACCCAGGTGAGGCCGGCCGCATCGAAGTGCCGCAGGTGACGAGCCATCTCCGGCTGGCTCAGCAGTAGCGAGCCTTCGGGCACGAGGAGCTTGATCGCCATCTGAACGGGGTCAACGGACGGGGCCAGGTCGTGGGCATCGAGGAATCTCACAATGGACGCGATGTCCTGGGGCGTCGTCCACGGCACAAAAGGCAGCCACGTCGGTCGGAGGTGAATCCCGGCATCATTCATGACGTCGACAGCTTCGGACATGTCGGACACCGTGTGCCCTTTGGCGAGAATCTCAAGTGTGCGATCGTCGACGGTCTCGAACGCGCTGACCGTGAAGAGGACTCCGAGACGCGCCATTTCGGGCCACAAGTCGCGATGCTCGAGAATGTGCTCCACCTTGACCGTGACATCGAAAGTGAGCTCCGGGTAGGAGGCGTGCGCCTCTCGCAGCAGGCCCAACGAGTAGGCGGGCGCATTCAGGAAGTCGGCATCCGTGAACGTGACGTGCTGAGCCCCCAGCGCGACCACCTGTGCAATGTCGCCGAGGACGACGTCGTGTCCGACAACCCGCAGGCGACCGTCGTATACGGCAGGGATGGGACAGTGCTTGCACCGGTGACGACAGCCATGTGAGGCCTCGACAGCGGCGGCGATGCGAGCCTCTCCTTGGTGCTCGAGGCGCGCGTAGGTCTCCAAAGGCGGCAATCCTCGGCGATCCGGCACGAGGAACTCAGACTTCCCGAGACTCACCATCACCGGGCCCGGCTCGGTGCTTCCCAGCGCCCAATCGACCATTGGCGCCTCGTATTCTCCGCAAAAGATCGCGTCGACAACCGAACCATGATTCAGCTCGCTCCCGACATCGGCATAGAGGCCATAGAAGGCGATCGGAAGGTCCGGGCGCAGCTCTTTGACCTTTCTGGCCGCCCCAACAGCCAATCTCATCGCAGTGTGCATCGGCACGGAAAACGCAATTGCATCGATCGCCTTCACTGAGTCGATGTCGAGTTCCTCCACCGACAGGTCGACACACACCGTTTCGACCCCTGCAGCCCGCAGCGCCGCTGCAGGGGAGGCGATGTGAACGGGCTGGTGTCCCAGCTCGTACGTAGATACAAGCATCACGGCCATGCCACTGATTCTAAGGACGGGCCTCAGGTAGCCCATGGTCGACTATCGGAGATGCCGATGTAGCCTGAGTGACCGTCATGACCAACTCCGTCGACCGAGCACTCGCAGGGCTCAATTGGAGGGATTACGGCGGCTCGGGACAGACCATGGTGCTGGTCCATGGCCTGGGAGGATCCCTCATCAACTGGGACGCGGTGGGCCCACGACTTGCAAAGGATCGCCGGGTCGTCGCTGCAGACCTGCCGGGCTTCGGCTTCTCCCCGCCTCGCGACAACTACGACCTGAAGACACATGCAGCCGCTGTCGTAGAGTTCATCGACGAGTTCGAGACCCCCGTGGCGCTGATGGGAAACTCCATGGGCGGCCTCATCTGCGAGATGGTGGCGTCCGAGCACCCCGACCTCGTCGAGAGCCTGATCCTTGTTTCGCCGGCCACGCCTCCCCGACTCCCCGACACGCGTCTCCACTGGCCCACGGTGACACGCCTCTTCATCGAAGCGATTCCCGGGGTCGGATACGCCTTCGGTCATGCGATCAAGGCCCGATACACCCCCGAGCAGATCGTCCATCTTGGACTCGAAGCGATTACTCACGACCCCTCCCGCGTGCCACCCCACGTTGTGGAGAGCCTGGTCGACATGGCCGAGCAGCGCGTGCACCTGCCCTGGGCCGTGCCCTCCCTGAACCAAACCGCCTTCGAAATCGCCATGATGTACCGGCGCCCCCGCGACTTCGTCCGGATGATTCGCCGGATCAGAGCCAGAACCCTCGTCGTGCACGGCCTCGGCGACCGGATCGTCTCGCCGACAGCCATCGAGTGGCTCTGCTCGCTTCGTCGCGACTGGGATCTCGCCCAAATGGAGGACACAGGACACACTCCACAGCTCGACGCACCGGTTCGGTTCACGACGATCGTCGACGAGTGGCTGGAGGGCGGAGACGACCGGGATAGCTAGTTGGCAACGTCACTAACCTGAGGGCATGGCAGGCGATCTGGGCCGGACCCTCGACGACGAATACATACACCAGCTACCCGACAGGGATCCTGTTGAGACGCAGGAGTGGCTCGACTCTCTAGACGCCGTGGTGGGAGAATATGGTCCCGACCGGGCCCGCTTTCTCATCGCAAAGCTTCTCGAGCGCGCCCATGAGACGACTGTCGGTGTCCCGGGAGCGGTCCGGACCCCTTACATCAACACGATCCCGCCGGAAGAGGAGCCCGAGTTTCCCGGCGACGAGCACATCGAACGCCGGATCAGACGCTTCATCAGGTGGAACGCCGCCGTGATGGTTATCAAGGCAAACCACCGCGAGAAGGGAATCGGCGGGCACTTGAGCACCTTTGCCTCCTCGGCGACTCTCTATGAGATCGGCTTCAACCACTTCTTCAGGGGGCGCGACGCCGAAGGAGGAGGCGACTACGTCTACTTCCAGGGCCACGCCGCCCCGGGCGTCTATGCCAGGGCATTCCTCGAAGGCCGACTCGACGAGAAGCACCTCGACAACTTCCGCTTCGAGATCGGCGGTCATGGCCTCTCCTCTTATCCCCACCCCCGCCTGATGCCGGAGTTCTGGGAGTTCCCGACGGTGTCCATGGGCATAGGCCCCATCAACTCCATCTACCACGCCCGATTCAACAAATACCTGCACAATCGGGGACTCGACGACACGACGAAGTCGAGGATCTGGTGCTTCCTCGGGGACGGTGAGACCGACGAGCCGGAGACCCTTGGGGCTATCTCTCTCGCCACCCGGGAGGGGCTCGACAACCTGACCTGGGTGATCAATTGCAATCTGCAGCGCCTCGACGGGCCCGTTCGCGGAAACGGCCAAATCATCTCCGAGCTGGAGGCCGTGTTTCGGGGGGCCGGCTGGAATGTCATCAAGGTCATCTGGGGGTCGGGATGGGATCGCCTCCTCGCCAAGGACAAAGACGGGGCACTCGTCAACGTGATGAACAGCACGGTCGATGGTGAGTACCAGCGCTACAAAGCCGAAGACGGCGCCTATGTGCGTGACCACTTCTTCGGGAAAGATCCGCGCACCAAGGAGCTGGTGTCGGACATGAGCGACGACGACATCTGGGCACTGCGACGCGGCGGCCTCGACTTTCGGAAGATCTATGCCGCGTACAAGGTCGCCACGGAGCTCGACAACGGCAAGCCCACCGTGATTCTCGCCAAGACCATCAAAGGCTGGACTCTCGGCCCCGACGTCGAAGGGCGCAACGCAACGCACCAGATCAAAGAGCTGACCAACCAGCAGCTCCAGGAGTTGCGCCGGACCCTCCACCTCGAGGACGACATCCCTGCCGAGTCCCTCGAAGGTGACGCCGTCCCCCGCTATTTCCGACCTCAGCCAGGAACGCCAGAGCACAACTATCTCGTGGAGGCGCGCGACCGGTTGGGCGGCTACCTGCCCAAGCGGAACACGACCATCACCAAGCCACTCACCCTGCCGACAGATGAGGACTTCGCCGAGATCTACGCCGGGTCGGGCAAGGTCGAAGCATCCACCACCACCGCATTCACCCGCCTGCTGCGCAATCTCTCTCGCGCCGAGGGGTTTGGCGACCGAGTCGTCCCCATCGTCCCCGACGAGGCGAGAACCTTCGGGATGGACTCACTGTTCAGGGAGCTCAAGATCTACGCGTCGAAAGGCCAGCTCTACGAGCCAGTCGACGCTTCCATGCTTCTCTCCTACTCGGAGAGCCAGGATGGCCAGATCCTCGAGGAGGGGATCACCGAGGCGGGATCACTCGCTTCTTGGACCGCCGCGGCCACGTCTTACAGCACCCGCGGGATACCGATGGTGCCGTTCTTCATCTTCTACTCGATGTTCGGCTTCCAGCGTGTCGGCGATCTCATCTGGGCTGCCGCCGATGCCCGGGCTCGCGGGTTCCTGCTCGGAGCCACAGCGGGACGGACGACCCTGCAAGGCGAGGGCCTGCAGCATCAGGACGGCCACAGCCTCGTCCTGGCGTCGACGGTGCCTGTATGCCAGGCGTACGACCCGGCATTCGCATACGAGCTGGGCACAATCGTCGAGGATGGGATTCGAAGAATGTACGGGGAAAACCCCGAGGACATCTTCTATTACCTGACCCTCTACAACGAGAACTACTCCCAGCCTGAACGTCCGGAGGGTGTGGAGGAGGGCATCCTCGAAGGTCTCTATCGGTGGTCCGACCGCAAGGGCGATGGCATACCAGCGACCATTCTCTTCTCGGGCACAGCCAACCTGGCGGCTCGTGAGGCAGTCGAGGAGCTGTCGGAGCATTACGGGGTCGACGCCGAGCTCTGGTCGGCGACCTCATACAAGAAGCTCCGGGAAGAAGCGGTTCGCATAGACCGTTGGAATCGACTTCACCCTGGGGAGCCTCCGCGTAAGGCACGGGTGACCGAGATTCTGGAACAGTCGGAAGGACCGATAGTCGCGGTGTCTGACTTCATGACCATGGTCCCGGATCAGGTCTCGAGGTGGGTGCCACGACGATTCAGCATTCTCGGCACGGATGGCTTCGGCAGATCGGACTCCAGGTCGGCTCTGCGGGACTTCTTCGAGATCGATGCCGGTCACGTCGTGGTGGCCACTCTCGCCTCTCTCGCAGCCGAGGGGACCATCGAAGCTGATCGAGTCAGCGATGGCATGGAGCGGTACGGAATAGAGCCCGACACGGTTGACCCGAGCACCGTCCACTGATGGTTGCGATTCGCCAGGTCCCGCCATCGTCCCGCTTGAGAGAAGAGACGCTGCTCATCGACGTGCGAGAGACGGGAGAAAGGCTGGCGGGCCATATCGAGGGCACCCCTCACATCCCCGTGGGCCGACTCCAGGACGACCTGCCGGCTCTCATCTCTGATCTAGACACCGAGCTGGTCTTCTATTGCGCAACTGGCTCTCGTTCCAAGGTCGCTGCGGCCTTCGCTACCGCCATGGGCTATACCGATACCGCCTCGATGGATGGAGGCTTCGAACGCTGGCGGAATGAAGGGTTGGATTGGGTCAGTCCCGGGCAGCTGACGGATGAGCAGGCCATGCGCTACGCGAGGCACATCACGCTTCCCGGTGTCGGGGCGCGAGGACAGGAGAGGCTTCTGTCGGCCAGGGTCGCAATCGTCGGCGCGGGTGGCCTCGGATCGCCTGTTGCCCTCTATATCGCTGCCGCAGGGATCGGGACTGTCGGGATCATCGACGACGACCGCGTCGACTCGACCAACTTGCAGCGCCAGGTGATCCACAGCCTCGACCATGTCGGGCAGTCGAAGACCGACTCGGCGCGCGAGCGGATCAGCGCACTCAATCCTGACGTGAAAGTCGAGCTCTACCCCGAGAAGCTCGATGCCGCGAACGCCTTCCGGATCCTCTCCGGCTACGACGTGATGGTCGACGCCACGGACAACTTCCCTACCCGCTATCTCTTGAACGACGTCTCTCTGAACCTGCGCATCCCGGTCGTCCATGCTTCGATCTATAGGTTCGAGGGCCAGGTATCTGTGTTCGACCCGTATCAAGGGCCGTGCTACCGATGCCTCTTCCCGCTTCCTCCCCCACCAGAGATCGCAGCGTCGTGCGACGCCGGCGGCGTGCTCGGCGTGCTGCCAGGGGTCATGGGGACAATCCAGGCGACCGAGGCCCTGAAGGTCGTCCTCGGACTCGGTGAGACTCTCGTGGGACGGATACTTCTCTACGACGCCCTCGCCCAGCGCACCTCCGAGCTCCGGGTCGCTCGAAATCCTGAGTGCCCGGCCTGTTCCGATGAGCAAAACCCACCGGAGCTCATCGACTACGACCCCTCGTGCCGACCGGCCTGAACTCGATCCGCCTTCCCCGTCAGACACTGCTGGCCATGGAAACCCATGCCCGAAACTGCGCGCCCTTGGAATGTTGTGGTCTGATCGCGACCGATTTCATCGGCGAGGTTCGCTTCGTCTATCCACTGACAAACTCGGAATCCTCAACGAGCTCCTTCAGCATCGCCCCGGAGGAGGCTTTCGGGGCATTCATGCATGCGGATCGCTCAGGTTGGCGAATCGGAGGCGTCTTCCACTCTCATCCCGGGTCACCAAGCACGATGTCGAAGCGCGACATCGCAGAGTCAGCCGATTCGCGCTGGCTTCACCTGATCATTGGCCGGGATGGGCTGCGGTGCTACCGGCTGGAAGAGAAAGAGGCAGTCGAAGTCGCGATAGAGACGATATGAGACTGGCTCATGCGATGCCACCTATGACCAACCCCAGCACCAGGAACAGGACATAGACACCCATCCCGCCGGCGAGCATCGTCCATCGGTAGGCAGCGGGGATCTGGCTCTTACCGAGCAGGTAATAGCCGATGACTCCGAGAAACGGGATCACGAGTATCGCCAACATCCAACCGACGCCGGCACCCGTGGATAGGTCATCTCTCCTGATGATCTCCCAAAGTGCGATCACGACCCATGCGGCGTAGAGCGCCAACGGGAGCACATAGGCATACAGCCCGAGAAACCCTCCGATCACCGATGCAAACGTGACTCCCATGAGATTGACCCCTTTCTGTTGGGTGACTTCGAGGCTTGCAGGGACGTCCGGCAAGCCGATCGATTCGATATCGGGCCTGGCTTCGGCAAATACGTTCACGGCAGGGCGCACATCAGCGGCATCGCCCCCCGGCATCTGAGGCTGGGCGTCGGGGTGTGGCATCTCCCCGTAGAAGATCTCGTCATCGAGCCCGAGATTCCTCTCCACGAGCCGGCCAAAAAGCGATGTCAGAGAGCCCACCTCGTACAGAGCAGGAAACCGGAGCCCGTCACATGGCTGAAGCGTCTCGAGGGCTGCAGGCATCGTGGCGTCTACCTCGTTCGCTTCGAAGCAGTTCCCATCCTGCGATGGCCCGGCCATCGTTATGTCCGCCAGGCCCGAGCCTGCGACGAGGTTCTCCTCCACGACGTTGTCCCCGGCCATCCAGACGTTCTTGTCGATGTTGGGATGCAGGAAGATCCCGTTCATGGGGTGATTCATGACGACGTTCCGGGAGGCGATCGAGTTCTCTGATCCCGTGAGCAGGATTCCGTTTCCCTGGACTATCCACTGCGCAGTTTTGTAAGGAAAGTCCGCCGTGCCGTTGTCGTGGATGAGATTCCCCACGATGACCACATTCTCCACCGGGGGCAGAAGCTCCCCGTCCCATGAGTTTGGCGAGATGCCTGCGCCGTTGTACCGGAATGTGTTCTTAACCAGGTAGAGCTCGGTAGAGGCGTTCGAGCCCGAGTATCCGAGGCCGCTGTACTCGCCAACCGAGTCGGTTATCACGGCATCACATGGATTGCACTGCCCTATGTAGAACGCGGCGTCTGGTGAGCCACTTGCGTAGGAGTGCTCGAACAAGCCGTCCCCGGAGTCGAACGCGTAGATGCCATAGTCACCATTGTTGATCGCGGTGAGATACGAGCCGCGATAGCCGCGAACGCCGGTCCAGAAGAAGCCATTCACCGTGTGATTCATCGACGTCAGATTCTCGATCGAGACACCATCCGCGAACAACACCTCGATGCCATTGCCACGCTCGAACTCACCGTCGATGACGACCTCGTTCCGATCGACTCCTCGAATGGTGATGCCGGGGGTCGTGACACTGACCGCTTCCCTGTAGGTTCCCCGATCAATGAGCACAAGGTCACCAGGGTCGGCGGCATCGACGGCGCTCTGGATCGTCGAGTAGTCAGCCGGAACCCGCCTCGTGACTCCTGTCCATTCTGCGGGGGCTTGTGTCGTCTCGTCACCCACGGCAGCCGGGGAAGGCTCTCCCCGTGGTGGCCCTGCGCAAGCTGCCAGGGCGATTGCCCCGGCAGCCAGCAGCAAAGCCCAGCGGAAACCCATCAACCCCCCGGCTCCTCCACGATGAGGGTTCCTGCCATGCCCGCTCCCTCGGCATTCCCGTGGAGAGTGCAGAAGAAGACATACGTCCCCGGCTGATCGAACGTGATGACGGCCGAGTCGCCTTCATACTGCTCGAGACTCCCGAACACGTCCTCGGTGGACCAGGAGCCATCGGCGGCAACTGCGTTGTGCGGATTGCGACCAGCTCCGTAGAAGTCGACAGAACCGCCCACCGGGATCCGCACCTCGGTGAACTCGAAACGGTTGTCATACATGTTCAGGGTCACGTCTTCGCCCTCGAGGACATCGGACGCGTCGGCACCGCCGCACGAAACCAGGGCGATGGCGGCAACGAGCACCGCCACCATCAACCTAACCGTCACTCGTCCCGACCTCCACGGAAGAGCCTCTTCAACCAGCTCCACAGTGACGCGAAGAACAGTGAGATCCCTCTGACTTCCTTGGCCCGAATCTCGCTCGCCGCTTCCTCGCTCGTCGCAGAGAGCTTTCCTTCCAGGCATTCGACGAAGTCGCCTATCAAGCGCTTGGAGATCTCGTTGATGAGGCCCGTTCTCCCGAACTGTGCCGCCGGGCCCGAGAGGGAGATGTCGGCATCGATATCCACCATGGACCCCGCATCTGAGCTCGTGATCGAATAGTTCAGCTTCACCTGACCCCGTGAGCCACCTCGCTTGTCCACACCCTTGCCTTCGATGATCGCTGACTTCTGAGCAGGATCGGGATCTACTGTTGCCTTGCCTTCGAAAGCTGCGGTCATCGGCCCCAGCTTGACCGACAGCCGTCCGCTATAGCTGCCGTCTTCGTTCACGTTCTCGAGCTCGGCGCCGGGCAGGCATTGAGCCACGGCAGGCACGTCCTGGAAAAACTCCCAAACCGTGTCGGTGTCTCGGGCGACCTCGAACTGCTGTGAAATCTTCATGGCCCTCCTGGGCACGTCTCTTGAGCGCTCGAATCGTAGTGGAGGGCAGGCCGGTAGACCGGATCAATGATGAGTGTCGCCTGCGAGTAGATCGCAGACGTGAGGAATCAGCCCGACGATCGCCTGCAGGCTCTCCGTCGCCCCCTTGGGAGAGCCCGGGAGGTTGACGATGAGGCACTCACCTCGAGACCCGACTCGAAGCCTCGATAGAGCCGCCATCTCCGTCGACTCCAGACCCCTCGCAATCATGAGTTGGCCCATCCCGGGAGCCTCCCGCTCGATGACCTCCAGAGTGGCCTCCGGGGTCACATCTCGGGGGCCGAACCCAGTGCCGCCGGTGGTCGCGACCAGCCGAAAGGACTCACTTGCCGTTCGAAGGACCGACGCGATCTCATCTCGCTCGTCAGGCACCACTTTCCGCTCAACTTCGAAGCCGGCGTTGGAGAGAACAGACTCCACTGCTTCTCCAGATCGGTCTTGGCGAGTCCCAGCGGTCACACCGTCACTGACGGTGAGGACCAGCGCCGGCAGCCCACTCACCCCCATTGCGTCGGATCGATCGACACGCCGTTTCGGAACAGGACGACGTACGCGATGAGAATCACGACCATGGTGGCAGCCAAGCCGAATGGCCACCCGTAGGACCGCTCATCCTCGGGCCCGATGACGCTCGACGTTCCTGGGGCTGCTGCCAGGGTCAGCAAGAACATGACAGCCGTCAGAGGCAAGGCTGGAACGACGCCGCTTCCCGCATCGGGGCTGAAGAAGGGAAGCGCGAGGAAAACCGAGGCCGCCGCAGGGACGACGACTATCCAGAGAACGAACATGAACCTCTTTCGCGGAGTCGAGATCCTCCGGCGATGCGGCGCAAATGAGAGGAACGCAGAGGCAGCTCCCAGACCGATGAGGACCAGACCCAGGCCGCCGGCGGCGGAAATCACTACGTCAAGACCGGGCGGAGCTTCGAAGGTGTTGTACGCCAGAGCGATCTGGCTCCCCTCGTCGAGACCGACGAGCAACGCATCCGACAACGCGTGTCGCAACAGGTGGAGCGTCATCCACAAGAAAGTGAGCTTGGACAGGTCGTAGATCCGCTGGGCGGGATAGGCGAACAGGAAGAGCAACCCGACCACCAGGCACAGAATGAACCCACCGACGTAGGCGAGATCCGTCGCACCGGTGAACTCCGCACGGTTGTTGAAGAGGACTGCGTCGCCGCCGAGGATCTCAGCCGCGACCCCGTCGCCAAGACTGTCGAGGAATTGGGCGAATACGACACCTAGCGTCGCGCCAAGAGTCGAGGTCAAGACGAGTGGCAGGCCGATGGATCGAACGGCATCACCGACGGTTGTCCGGTCGATGGCAGTTTCCGTGCTCACAGATTCCACAGGTTAAACGAGGTACTTGCGTTCACAGGTTGTTGTCGGCTGACTCGCCGTCCACCTTTAAGGGAGGATTTCTGGGGCGATCTGGCGGGTAATCAGAGCAAGAGTGTCGGATTCGGTACAGAATTGGGCACAGACGGAAGCAGCCACGCCTTGCTTGCGTTGCTCTGCATGTGAAATGAGGGCCCAAGCCATGATTGCTCTGTCGGCTCTTGCGCTCGTCGCAGCTGTATTGGCGCCAGAAGTGCAGAGACTGATCTCGGCGTCCGATGGTGGGGTGGTCGGGACTCAGTCACATGTCGACAGCCTCTCGATGCCCTTGCACACTTCTCATTGGATCAACCAGAGTGCATTTCTTCCAAGCGAGTGGAGGCGTCAGATCTCCGACGAATCCGACCCGGACCCGACTCGACTCGACATCGACGATGGAAGATCCGCCTCCTCCCTGACACGCAAGCCCCTTCTGCGCTGAAACTCGTCCGGCCCTGACGCAAAACGAGCCATAATGGCGTCATGCATCTCAGCACCGAAGAGCTGACACGTTCACTGCCGCAGATACTCGAAGCACCGCCGGATCAAGGGCGAATCGAGATGATCGTCGTTCGACCGGGAGAGGATCAACGAGAGGTAGTTCAGTCAGCCAAACTCGACCCCGATCTGGGCGTCGTTGGCGACAACTGGCACGATCGAGCCGGTGATCGCGACCCCGATCAGTACGTTCTCTCCCAGGTCACGTTCATGAGCTCTCGCGTGGTAGAAGCCATTGCAGGATCACGAGACCGCTGGCCCCTTGCCGGTGACCAGATCTATGTGGACATGGACCTCTCAGTCGACAACCTCCCTCCTGGAACGAGGTTGCAGGTGGGTGAGGCCGAACTGGAGGTCACGGCCATCCCGCACACGGGTTGTAAGAAGTTTGCGACGAGGTACGGGCCCGAGGCCCTTCGATTCGTCAATGTCGGCGAAGGACGGGATCGCCGTTTTCGCGGCATGTACGCCAAAGTCGTCCAAGCCGGGTCTTTCCAAGTCGGTGATCGCGTCGAGAAGCTGCCGGTCGCCGGCTCTTAGACATTGACCCGAACCACCGAAGCGGTGATCTTCGACTGCGATGGCGTGCTCGTCGATTCTGAGGACATCGCGAACAGGGTCATGACCGAGCTCCTCGGTGAAGCCGATGTCGAGATGACGTTCGAAGAGGTCGTCGACGAGTTTCGCGGCCGCGAGATGGCGTTCGTGTTGGAGACTGCAGAGCGGTTGCGAGGCGGGCCTCTCCCCTTTGATCTCTCCAAGCGCTACTACGAATCGATAAAGGCCGCCTTCGAGAACGATCTGCGGCCGGTTCCTGGCATCGTCGAGGCGCTGCAGCGGATCGACCTGCCGAACTGTGTGGCCTCGAGCGGCCCACATCACAAGATGGAGGTGTCTCTCCGGGTGACCGGCTTGTGGGATCGGTTTGAGGGGCGGATCTTCAGCGCAGAAGACGTGGGGATCGGCAAACCAGCTCCGGACCTGTTTCTCCACGCCGCCAACGCGATGGGGTTCGTCCCCGCGACTACAACGGTGGTCGAGGACAGCCTTCCCGGCGTGAGGGCGGGTGTCGCGGCAGGGATGCGGGTCGTTGCATATGCGAGCCACACGCCGCCTGACACCCTCAGGGCCGAGGGAGCCGAGCCGTTCCTGGACATGGTGGAATTGCCCGACCTGCTGTCGGCCGACCGATGAAAGGCCTCAAGCCACTATCAGGGTTCCCACCGCCCACATGACCAGGAGCCCGATCGAGACGATCAGGATGGGACCGGTGCGACGCCAGCTCACCACGGTCCAAGCTGCAGCTATGACCAGGGCTGCCAGAACCGTGAAAGTCCACCATGTGGGGGTGATGCCTGCGGCCGCAGCCCCGACCGTGAGGACCAGCACGACCAGCAGAAAGGCTGCCGAGACCAGCGCATAGAGCACCTGGCGTGGGGTCGGCTCTCCGCTCAAACCAACCCCGCCCTCTCTCCCACTTTTCGAAACCAAGCCGCCAGGTCGTCGATTTGGACGTGAGCATTCAATCCACTCGGGTTGGGTAGCACCCACCACTCCGCCTCACCCTCCCGCGCCTGCCGACCGACCGTCGCAGACGGTTCTTCGAACGCCGACCTGTAGGCCGTGATGCCGGCGACCGCCACGACTTTCGGGCGCAGGTCCGCGACCAGCTCTACAAGGCGCAATCCGCCGAGACGTAGCTCCTCTTTGTCGAGCTCACTTGCTCTCACCGTCGCCCGCTGCACGAGATTCGTGATCCCAAGCCCGCGACCGATGAACTTCGCACGCTGCTGGTCGGTCATCCCAAGATCGGTTTCAATCGAGAAGTCGATCAACCCCGCACCCCTCAGGGCCGGGTAGAAACGATTGGAGGGATGACAGAAGTGGGTCTGTGTGGCGGCGGTCCACAAACCGGGGTTGATGCCGACGAAGAGCAACTTGGTGCCGGGTCCGAGAAGGTCCGGGACCGTCTCGCCGCGGAATTCCTCGAGCTGTTCTCTGCTGAATCCCAAGAGTGGA
>ERZ869936.787-NODE-787-length-26789-cov-5.207526_pt1 | contig 26789 bp, 25 predicted proteins | sample MGYA00520876_ERZ869936 | MGnify/ENA primary metagenome ERZ869936 (study PRJEB32218, sample SAMN09650985) | biofilter metagenome | isolation source: enrty point of leading RO module | place: Saudi Arabia: Thuwal, RO plant located on Red Sea | collected 2016-02-17 ... | reverse complement strand
TCGACGAGCTTGCCCAGCGTCTCGGGTCGGAGCCCGGCGTCGCCAGCGTCTCCATGATGTCCGGCCTTCCGCCCGTACGGAGGCTGAACGCCAACGACACGGAGATCGAGGGCTACGTCCAGACCCAGGACTCGCCACCGCAGAACGTGGACTTCTATCAGTCCATCGATCACCGGTACCTGGAGACCATGGACATCGAGGTGGTGGAAGGCCGGGGCTTCGAGGCCACCGACGACGCGGGAGCGGTTCCCGTGGCGCTGGTGAACGAGACCCTCGTCCGGACGTTCTTCCCCGGAGAAAGCGCCATCGGTCGCCGGATCCGCCCGGGCTTCAACGGGCCGTGGCTCGAGATCGTCGGTGTGGTGGAAGACGTGAAGCAGGCGGGTCTGGACCAGCCCGTGGGCACCGAGCTGTACTTCCACATTCCCCAAGTGACGGCCCAGGGGACGGCACCGCGGACCATGAACTTCCTGGTGGAAACCAACGGTGAACCCACGGCCCTCGCGCCGTCGGTTCGTCGCGCGGTCTGGGATCTCGACGCCTCCCTCCCGGTCTCCGGTCTCCAGCCCATGACCGACGTCATGGGTGACGCAATGGCCCGCACCCGCTTCCTCACCAGCTTGATGGCCGCCTTCGCCGGGCTGGCGCTCCTCCTGGCGGCGGTGGGTACCTACGGCGTCATGTCCTACGCCGTGACGCAGCGGGGTCGTGAACTGGGGATCCGCATGGCCATGGGCGCCGAGGCCGGACGGGTGCAGCGATTGGTCTTGGGCGAGGGCCTGAAGGTGGCCGCGGTGGGCCTGGCTCTCGGTATCGCCGGCGCGTGGGGGCTCACGGGAATCCTCGAGTCGATGCTGTACGACGTGGACGCCCGCGACCCCGTCACCTTCCTTCTGGGTCCGGTGGTTCTCACCGCCGTCGCCGTGGTGGCGTGCTGGATCCCGGCTCGGCGCGCGACACGCGTGGACCCGGTGACCGTGCTGAGAGAGGAGTAGCGACCCGGCAATGAAGCGGGGTTCGGGGCGTGGCCCGGCCGGTGAGCGGGCTGTCACCTACCCACGGTGGTCCGGCTACAGATAAGGTGAGAACAGCCGGGCCACCCCGTCCCTGACCTTCACGGGGACGGGCCGGCTGGCCAATTCCTCGAGGGTGACCTCACGAGAGGCTTCCCTGCGCTCCCGGAAGAGCTCGCCGAGTTGGGCCGCCATGGGAGGGTCGTACGCCTCGACGTTGAACTCGAAGTTCAGTTGGAGGCTGCGGGGATCCCAGTTCGCCGATCCGAAGAGCACCCAGCACGCGTCCACGAGCGTGAGCTTCGAGTGGTCGAAGGGATCGGGCGAGGCGAAGACGCGCACGCCTCGCTCCAGCATCTGGTCGAGCTGGGCGTTGCACGCCCACTGGACGAGCTTCTGGTTGCTCTTGGCGGGTAGGATCACCTCCACCTGAACGCCACGCATGGCGCACACGTTCAGTGCCGAAATGAGCTGCTGATCGGGGAGGAAGTACGGCGTGATGATGCGCACTGACGATCGTGCGACGCTCAGCGCGCCCATGAGCATGAGTTGGATGTTCTCGAAGTCGATGTCGGGTCCGTCTCTGATGCCCCGGGCCATGCTCGACCCCGTGGGCTCCGGCCTGGGGAACCAGAGCGTGCCCTCCAGTCGCTCTCCCGTGGTGAACGTCCAGTCCTCGGCGAAGGCTTCCTGGATCTCGCACACCACCGGGCCCTCCACCTTGAAGTGGAGATCCCGGGCACCGTACTCGTCGGCCGATTCGGGCCAGAACTCGGCGCGGATGTTCATGCCTCCGGTGAAGGCCACGTGTCCGTCGACGACCATGATCTTCCGATGGTTTCGCAGATTCACATAGGGCGTCCGCCAGGGAAACAGTGCCGGCATGAAGTGGGCGACGCGGACGCCGTGACGCTTGAGATGCCCGGCCATGCGGGGCACCGAGTAGCGGGCGCCCACCGCATCGATGAGGACCCGGACGTCCACACCCCGGTCCACGGCTTGCCCGAGAGCCTCGGCGAACCGCCGGCCCACACGGTCCGCGTCGAAGATGAAACTCAGGAGCGTGATGGAACGCTCCGCCTTGTCGATGGCCTCGAGCATGGCCGTGTAGGCCTGCGCGCCATTCACCAGCGGTTGGATGGAGCACCCTCCCAGGAGGGGGCGCCCGGTGACCCGATCTCCGAGTGGCGCCAGGCGCAGTAGGTGACGCCATTGGTCCCCGAGGTGAGCGCGGAGCGCGTCGCCCTGCTCCCCGGGGTCCGGAATCCACGCCTTGTAGTCGCTGCCGCCGGCCCGGACGGACCGCGCCTTCCGCTTGATCCGGTTGATCCCGAAGAGGGCGTACAGCACGACGCCGATGACGGGAGCCAGCCAGATGAGTCCCATCCAACCCGCCGCAGAGCGCACGTCCCTGCGTCGGATGATGAGGTGGTAGGCGGCGCTCGCCTGAGCGACCGGGATGGCGAGGGCCAGGAGCGCAGGCCACCAGCGGAGCAGGTCGCCCAATCAGCCGGCCTCGGGCCTTCCTTCGGCCGGCGAAGTGTCGTCCATCGACTCCCCCTCCGTCCGTCGGAATCTGCCGAGAACCGCTCCGGCCACCAGCGACAGCACGCCGGCGCCCAGCCCGGTGAGGATGGCTTCGGTGGCTCCGGAGCCGATCATGCCGGGGTGAACGAAGTAGTCCACCACGCCGGTAACCACCGCGAGAACTCCCGCGATGCGGAGTCGCCCAGCGGACTTCATGAAGCCCACGACGACGGCGGCGGCTGCTCCGGCGACGACTCCCGTCTGAAGGGCGATGGCCCAGTGGGCTGCCGTGACCGCCAGGATGTTGCCCTGCACCATCGCGACGAGGCATGCCGCCGAGGACTCTCCGATGTTCTCGGCAAAGAGGGCGGCTCGGTTCCTCTTCGTCTCGCTCGACATGGCGTAGCGGCCTCGCTTCGGGAGGGGAGTCAGATGGCAAGATCGGTCCCTCTCCGGTCTGCCGGTAGGGTGGTCCTCTTGCGGGTTCGGCCAGTGGAGCATAACTATGTCGGCCACCGACTGTCGATGGCCGATATAGTCGAGGATTACATGAACCAACCCACCGACCGACTCTCCCGAGGCTTCCGCCTCCTCCTGCGTCTCTACCCGGAGGAGTACCGGGACCGGTATGCGCTGGAGATGGAGGACGTGTTCCGCCGGGACGCACAGCGGTCGGGGGACGGGCTGGCCTTCTGGATCGGGGCGGTGCTGGATCACCTGGAAGCCGCCTGGTGCGTCAGGCGGCGGAGTCGAACGCGAAGAGGAGAGGGGCGGATGACGAGGATGGGGGAGGACGTCAGGTCGGCGGCGCGGTCGTTGCGGAGGGCCCCGCGCTTCGTTGTCTTCGCCGTCGGCACGCTGGCGTTCGGCGTCGGCGCCGTGACCGCGGTGTTCAGCGTGGTGGAGCGGGTGGTCATGCGCCCGCTTCCTTATCCGGACTCGGAGCGGATGGCTCTCATCGGCATCGATGCGCGCCACGACCCGGGGTCGCTCGGGCCCTTGAGCCCCGCCCTCCTTACGGCACTGCGGGCCAGTCCCGGGCCCGCCGAGGCCGTGGTGGCCGCCCGGGAGCGCGAGGTGGTGCTCCGAGGCGAAGGAGATCCCGAGCGGGTGCGACTCACCGATGTCTCTCCGGGTTTCCTCACGGTGTTCGGGGCTACGACGGTCTCCGGCCGGCTGCTTCAGCCCGCCGACCACGAACCGGGTGCCGAGCCCGTCGTGGTCCTCGGTCACGCAACGTGGCGCGATCGGTTCGCAGCGGACCCGGATGTCATCGGGCGGACGGTTCGATTCGACGACGATGTCGTGACGGTGGTAGGCGTCCTGGACCACGACTTCCACCCCCCGGCCGAGGTGGTCGAGACCGACGACTTCTGGGTGCCTCTCCGCACCGACGAGACGGTGACGGGAAGCTTCTTCCTCGCCGGCCTCGCCCTGCTGCGCCCGGGTGCGACCATCGCCGAGTTGGACGCCCACGCCGACGACGTGGTGAGCGCGGTGTACGAGCGCGACGCGCGACCGACCTTCCTTCTGGGCGCGTCGGTGTCCGAGTATCGGGAGGCCGTGGTGGGGCACGTATCCGCCAACCTCAACCGGGTGCTGGGTGCGGTACTCCTCCTTCTCGTCATCGCCTGCGTCAACGTGGCGAGCCTGATGCTCACGCGCGGAGCGAAGCGACGGCACGAGCTGGGTGTGCATCACGCCCTCGGCGCTCCACGTGGCCGCCTGGTCTCCAAGCTTCTGGCGGAAGGGGCGATGCTCGCCGTCGCCGGCGGAGCCCTTGGCGGGCTCCTGGCGTGGTGGGCGGTCGAACTCTTCCGACGGAACGCTCCCCCCGGCCTGCCACGATTGGCGGAGGTCGCCGTCGACGGGACGGGGTTTGCGTTCGCCGTGCTCGTGGGGAGCGCGACGCTGCTTCTCTTCGGCCTGATGCCGGCCCTCCGCACTACGCGGAGCGTCGACGGCGTCACACGAGGATCTCGTGGAGCAACGGTGGGGCGCGGAGAGAGCCGGATGCGAGGCGCTCTGGTCGCGGCCGAGACGGCCCTGGCCGTGGTGCTCACCGTGGGCTCGGGTCTGTTGGCCCACGATCTGATACGGGTCACCCAAGAGGATCCGGGCTTCCGCCCCGAAGGCCTGGTGGCCCTGACCCTCAATCTCCAGCCCCGGTACGAGAGGGCCGAGTGGGCGACGGTGTGGACCGACCTCATCGAGTCCGCTGAAGCACTCCCCGGCGTCTCGTCGGCCGCCGTGGCCACCCAGGCTCCTTGGGACGGATCGCGAATGGCCTCCACCTATCGGCCCGAGGGGTGGGAGGAGGAGGAGGCCGCGTTCGTCATCTCCGTGGCCGTCGGGGGTGACTATCTGGGTACGCTGGGCACCGAGTTGGTGGCGGGCCGGCCGCTGGGTGAACTCGATGGCGAGGGTGAACCGGTGATCCTCGTCAACGAGACCTTCGCGGCGCGCTTCTGGCCGGGGGAAGAGGCCGTCGGCAAGCGCGTCGATTCGGGTCAGGACGACGAACCCTCGTATCGCGTGGTCGGGGTGGTCGCCGACGTGAGTACGGGACCCGGGCGCGATGTGTGGCCCCACGCCTTCCATCCACTCGAGGAGTCACCCTGGAGGGAGATGGAGATCCTCGTGCGCGCGTCGACGGACGACGCATCCGGGATCGCCACGGCTCTTCGCGACATGGTCCGGCGCTTCGACCCGAGCCTTCCGGTGACCTCCATCCAGACCATGGAGACGCTCTCGTCCCAGGCGTTGGCGGCTCCTCGCTTCTACGCGGCGCTCTTCGCGAGCTTCGCCGGACTGGCGCTGCTCCTGGCCATCGTGGGCGTCTACGGAACCACGGCCTACGCCACCCGGTCGCGGCTGCGCGAAGCGGGCATCCGCCTGGTCCTGGGAGCACGACGCGAACAGGTGGTGGGTGCCCTGGTCGTTCCCAGCGGCCTCGCCGTCTCGGTGGGAATCGCCCTCGGGCTCCTCGGAGCGGCGGCCGGCTCCAACGTGCTCGCGGAGACGCTGCGGCACGTGGAGCCGAGGGACGGTCTCACGTACGCCGTCGTCGGCCTCGCGGTCGCTGCCACGGGCCTCGTCGCGGCATGGCTTCCCGCGAGGCTGGCGTCGCGTGCCGATCCCATGCAGACCCTGAGGGAAGAATGAGTCAGATGACGAAGCGCACGCTGCAGATTCTCCTGGCCCTCCTCGAGGGGCCCCTCCACGGCTACGGAATCAAGCAGGCCGTGGAGGATCGGACCGATGGAGCCGTCCGCCTCGGATCCGGTACGCTGTACGAGGCCATCAACCGCTCGGTGGAAGCGGGTCAGATCGAGGAGGTGGCTGCGCCGGATTCGGAACCCTCCTCGGGCGGCCCCCCACGGCGCTTCTATGCCCTGACGCCGGGCGGGCGCGCCGCCTTGGCCGACGAGATCCGACACCTGGACTCGATGGTCGCCTACGCCAAGGCCCGGGACCTGCTGTCGCGCGGCTGAGGACGGACCACTCCGCCCCGACGCGGGCTTGGTGTCGTACCCCGACGGAACCCGCTTATCGCTGCGATTGGCACGCATCCTGCATTCACTACGTAGTGAATGATTGACGGGTCACGTTTACCCGAAACAGGAGGATGCAATGAACCGCAACGAAATCGAAGGAAACTGGAAACAGCTCAAGGGTCGCGCCAAGGAGAAGTGGGGCGAACTGACGGACGATGATCTCGATCAGGTGGATGGACGCCGTGAGCGTCTCGTCGGGAAGATCCAGGAGAAGTACGGCAAGACGGCTTCGGAAGCGTCCGAAGAGGTCGAGGAGTTCTTCGACGAACTGACCGAGACGGTCACGACGGGCTGATACGCCCTACCCGAACCCTTTCACGAACACAACCCAAAGGAGGACATAGATGTTGGAGCTCGCTCTTGGACTGCTGCTGCTCGCCGTGATCGCTGCAGTGTTCGGATTCGGTGGAGTTGCAGGCGCCTTCGCCGGAGCCGCGAAGTTCGTCTTCGTGATCTTCCTCGTACTCGCCGTGGCCGCGCTGCTCTTCTAGGCCGCCACTGCCGGACGAAGGAAAGAAGGGCCGCTCCTCACGGACGCGGCCCCTTTTCTTTTTGAGCCTTCTTCTACTGGCCCCGAAGAGACGGATCGTCCACCGGAACCCCGGCCGCATTGCGATACACCCACCATATGCGCTGGAACGCGGTCAGGTTGGTGAGGACGGCCACGACGATGATGACCGTCATGAGGACCCGGCCTCCGAAATCCAGGCCGAAGAAGAGGGACCCGGCGCCCAGGAGCACGACGCGCTCGGGTCGCTGCATGAGCCCGACCTTGCAGTCGAGGCCGAGGCCTTCGGCGCGGGCTCGGGTGTAGCTCACCATCAGCGAGCCGGCCATCGCCGCGAAGATCACGTACACCATCCAGACGTCGGCGAGGGCTCGACCGTAGCTGTTGTAGAGGGAGAGTAGGCCGGCGAAGACCACGATCTCGCTGATCCGGTCGAGGGTCGAGTCGTAGAAGGACCCGAACTTCGACGCCATACCGCTCACTCGGGCGACCTGTCCGTCGAACATGTCCCACAGGCCTCCGAGCAGGACCATGAAGCCCGCCCAGCGGACGTGGTCCAGGTGATACAGGTACCCGGCGCCCGCCACGCAGACGAACCCCAGGGTGGTTACCAGATTGGGATGGATCTCGCGACGGACCATCCACGCCACCGCCGGATCGATGATCCCGTAGACGGGGCCGCGCAGGCGCTCGAGACTCACGGTGTACGGTCCATGGCGAGAATCATAACGGACCGGCGCCGCCTGTGGGTGCTGCGGTCAGCCCATCTCCCAGATGTGGGCCGCGATGATCTCGCCCCGACCGATCCACCTCTGAACGATCTCCCGGACGGTGTCGCCCAGCTCGCTGACGTGGACGGGCTTCTTGAAGACGGCCTCCGCTCCCTGCTCCAACGCCTTCATCTCGTCCTCCACGCTGGGCGACGCCGTGAGCACGACGATGGGGGCGGCGAAGCCGTCTCCGCGAGCCCGAGCCCACTCGAGGACGGTGAAGCCGTCGGCCTCCGGCATGTAGAGGTCGAGGATCACGAGATCGGGCATGGGATGGTCGGCGGCGCCGGCGACGGCCGCCTCGAGGTACCGGATCCCCTCGTGACCGTTGCCCGCCGTGTGCACTTCGAGACCGGGGTGGGCACGGCGAGCCGCAATGCCCACGAGGACCGCCTGGTCCTCAAGGTCTTCGATGACCAACAGAGTAGGTCCGCGCATGGACGGCTGGTGTCCTCCCCACGGGCCTGACGCTCTGGGGTCGGCACCGGGCATCGGGTCGGGGGCTGGAAAGGAAGATTCGACGGATGCCGTGGGGGGACGACGAAAAATGGGAGGGTACAGGGTCGAGAAGCCAGCTTCACGTGACTCGCGCCCCTCGTTCCGGGTCGGGTGGCGATGCCGAAAGCGCCCGCTGCAGCCATCGTAGGTGAGAAGACAACCTCCACCATGGCCGGCGCGTGGCTGCGGTCGCGCCGGGCCGAACCACGGAGACGCATGAGGCGGCTCTTCATCGTCCTCGCCCACCTCGTTTGGGTGGCTTCTTCGGCCCAGGGTGTGGCGGGACAGCTGACGGTACGGGCCCTGGGGGCTCCGTCGGACCGGCCCCTTCGAGGCGCCCTGGTAACGCTGGGCGACGCCGACGGTCACTTCGTCGGAAGCATGCTTACCGACGGGCGGGGCGTGGCCCGCTTCGACAGGCTTCCGCAGGGGACGCTAAGCGTTCGCGTCGAGATGATCGGACACGCCACGGCGTCCCGCAGCGCGACCATGACGCCGGGTCAGGGGCGGGAGGTCGTGGTGCGTCTGCCGGTGCGGGCCGTGCGGCTCGAGGGGCTGGAGGTCGCAGGAGAACCACGATGTGCCGTCACGGCGTCGGAAGGGCGCCTCGCCTCCGAGGTGTGGGACGAGGTCCGAAGAGCCCTGGAAGCCGCTCGTTGGACGGCCGATCGGGGCCTCTACCGCTACCGGGTACGTCGCTCCGTGCGGGACGTCGAGCTGAGGAGCGGGCGACTGCTCGCCGAGGAGGGTGGCAGCGGATCGGGGTGGGGGACTCGGCCGTACCACAGCCTTACCACGGAGCGGCTGCACGCCGAGGGCTTCGTCCAGTCAGAGGGGGGCGGAGGCGACGTGTACTACGCGCCCGACGAGGAGGTCCTCCTCAGCGACCTCTTCCTGGAGAACCACTGCCTGCGGGCGGTTCTCGGAGACGGGGCCACGGCCGGGTGGGTGGGGTTGGCGTTTCGTCCCATCGGTACCCGCTCGGTACCCGACATCAGCGGTACGCTCTGGATCGAGCAGGACAGCTGGGAACTCCGGAGGCTGGACTTCGCCTACGAAGGTCTCCGTAGGGCGACTCCCGTCCGCAACGTGGGAGGCTCGGTGCACTTTCGCCGCCTTCCGGACGGGACGTGGATCGTGCCCGAGTGGACCATCCGGACGCCCCTCATGGGGTCGGGGACCGACCTCCAGGGTCGCCGTCAGGTCTTTCAGATGGGGGTGCGTGAGGAGGGCGGAGAGGTCCTCGAGGTACGCCAGCCCGGAGGTCGGATCGTGATGGCGTCGGGCACCGGGTTCATCGATGGGACGGTGGTGGACAGCGCCGGAACCCTGGGGATCCCGGGCGCGACGGTGATCCTTGAGGGCGAGGGAGTCGATACCCGGACGGACAGCCTCGGCACCTTCGTCTTCTCGCGCCTGGAGCCGGGGACGTACCGTGTCTCCTTCACCCATGAAAGCCTGCCCGGCGGGTACGAAGCGCCGGCGCGCATGGTAGAGTTGCGGGGCGGGCAGGTCCTAGCCCTCACCCTGGCGCTCCCCACCACCGCCGATATCGTCGCGCACCGGTGCCGGCGCGCCGGGGCCGGATCCGACGAGGCCGTCGCTGTCACTGGCCGGGTCATGGACGCATCGACGGGACTCCCCCTCGCCGGTGCCCGTCTCTCGTTCCGACGTGGCCGCGAGGCCGTCGACGTGGGCGAGGTCGTCTCGGGGTCCGCCGGGTGGTAACTGGCGTGCGGCGTTCGCGGAGCGGACGCCCTAACGGTTTCGGCGGAGTGGGGGCCCTTCGCCTCGGGTGAGGAGGCGGTGGCGTGGGGTGTCGACGACCACCAGGGGCGTCGGGTGGGTACCGCCGACGTGGCCATTCCGCTCCTCGGTTCGGGCGCGGTCCGGGGGCGGGTGGTGGAAGAGCCGGGAGGAGTACCCGTGGAGGGGGTCCAGGTGGAGGTGGTGACGGGGCAGGAGGGATCGGTACGGCGCGTGGCGGAGACCGACCCCGACGGGCGCTTCGTCGTGGAGGACGTGCCGGCGGGTCGCCACTATCTGGCCGTATCCCACGCCCGGTATCGAGCCGGAGGGGACTCGCTTGCCATCGGCGGTGGCGAGGACGTGGAGGTCGAGGTCGCCATGCCCGTCATCGACGCCGCCCTGGATCGACTCCTGCCGGGTCTCGCCGCCGACCTCCCCGGCCCTAGCGTCGAGGTGATTCGCCGGGAGCGCCCACCCGGGGGCTGACGCCGGATCGCTCCCCGAGCCCGGTCTGCGTCTCGCACCCAGCGCCCGTCCTCGCCTCGCTCCCGGCGCCCCTCTCCGTCTCGCCTACGGCGCCGGATCTGTCCTCCCCAGAGGACAAAACCCCTCCCGCGTCGCGCGCCGATTCCGGCGTAACGCGTTGTGGTTGCGAGAGATGGTACTCGGGGCACAGCGCTTGCCTTTTAGAGGCGTGCAATCGTTGAACCTTGGAGTCGGGGGGATCCATGATCCATAGAGCTACATACTTCGCTTTCGTCGCCGGACTCGCGCTGGCAGCCGTCGGCCCGTCCCCGGCAGAGGCGCAGCTCACCGGTCGGGTGATCCTCCGGGCGGGGCCCATCGGCGTGGACATCGTGTGCGGCCCCCGCCCCTCGGTGGTGGTCGGGTATGGGGACCGTCGCTATGAACCGCGCGCCCGACGGGGCGGCCGGGTCGTCGTCGTGGAGGACCGCCGACCCACCCGCTACTACCGCGGCATGAGCCTTCGGGACCTCGAGCGCTACCTGGCCTGGGTGGAAGGAGAGTACCGCTACTTCCGGCGACTCCATCCCTACGACGCGTACCACCGGTTCGGGTGGAACGAGCGCGAGCTCGATCGCTACGTCGACTGGCTGAAGGACGAACGCAAGTTCCTGAAGAGGGAGCGCAAGGCTCTGCGGAAGCTCTATCGAGGGCACCGCAGAGGGGACTGGGACGACGACGACTGGGATGATGACGACTGGGACGACGACGATTGGGATGACGACGATTGGGACGACGACGACGGGGACGACGACCGCCGCGATCGACGGCCCCGACGGCGTCCCGGCCGCTGAGGCCGAGGGTTAGCCGACCTGACAGCGGGCGCTTGCGCCCCTCCGAGGGCCATCCCTAAGATCGCCACCGTTCGGCGTCGGGGGATGGCCCTCCTCGGTGCCCTCTCCGCGCTCCTGACCCCTCGTCACTCGGCCCTCGACGGCGCCGAGGAAGGTTCTCCGCGATGGCTCCTCCCGAGACGGCGCTCCCGGTTGTGCGACCCTTCGGTTCCACCATGCGCAGGGATGCGTGGTGGCTTCAGCCTCTCGCGGTCTTTCTCGGTCTCGGCGCCTTCATCGTTTACTCGACGTGGGCGGCGTTCCAGGGGGAGCACTACACCTTCGGCAACTACCTGTCCCCGTTCTACTCGCCGGAGCTCTTCGGCGATTCGGGCCACGCGCTTTTCGGCGCACGCCCCCAGTGGTGGCCGGGATGGATGCCGTTCTCACCCGCCTTCCTGATTCTATGGGCCCCGGGTGGCTTCCGTCTCACGTGCTACTACTACCGCGGAGCCTACTACAAATCCTTCTGGGCCGACCCGCCCAACTGCGCCGTGGGGGAGCCACGAAAGAGCTATCTCGGTGAGCGGCACTTCCCCCTCATCATGCAGAACGTCCACCGCTACTTCCTGTACCTGGCGCTGGTCTTCATCGTCATCCTCTCCTACGACTTCTGGCGAGCCCTCTGGTTCGTCGACCCGGCCACCGGTGCCGAGACCCTGGGGCTGGGCGTGGGTTCGCTGGTCCTGGGCATGAACGTGATCCTTCTGGGCAGCTACACCCTCGGATGCCACTCCCTGCGCCACCTCGTGGGAGGCCGGCTCAACACGATCTCCGACAAGCCGGTGCGGAAGACGACCTACTCGTGCGTCACGTGCCTCAACAAGCGGCACATGCTCTTCGCCTGGCTCAGCCTCTTCTGGGTCGGCTTCTCCGATCTGTACGTCCGACTCTGCTCCATGGGTGTCTGGACCGATTGGAGAATCTTCTGATGGCCGAGTATAAGACGGTCGAACACGACGTCCTCGTCATCGGGGCGGGAGGCGCGGGCCTGAGGGCCGCAGTGGAGGCGGCCAAGGAGGCCCGCGTCGGTCTCGTCTGCAAATCGTTGCTGGGTAAGGCGCACACGGTCATGGCCGAGGGTGGCATCGCCGCGTCTCTGGCCAACGTCGACGAACGGGACAACTGGCGGGTCCACTTCGCCGACACCATGCGGGGCGGCGCCTACCTCAACAACTGGCGCATGGCCGAGCTCCATGCCCGGGAGGCGCCCGACCGCGTGCGGGAGCTGGAGGCGTGGGGTGCGCTCATGGACCGAACCCCCGACGGGAAGATCCTCCAGCGGAACTTCGGGGGGCATGCGTATCCCCGACTGGCCCACGTGGGCGACCGTACCGGGCTCGAGATGATCCGGACGCTCCAGGACCACGGCATCCACCAGGGACTCGACGTCCACATGGAGGTGACGGTCACGACGCTCCTCATGGATGGCGGCCGTGTGGCTGGTGCCCTCGGCTACGACCGGGAGCGTGGTCGCTTTACGGTGTTCAAGGCCGGTGCGGTCGTCATGGCCACCGGTGGAATCGGAAAGGCGTACAAGATCACGAGCAACTCGTGGGAGTACACCGGCGATGGCCACGCCCTGGCGTATCACGCCGGCGCCGAACTCCTGGACATGGAGTTCCTCCAGTTCCACCCCACCGGCATGGTCTGGCCCCCCAGCGTACAGGGGATCCTGGTGACCGAAGGCGTCCGGGGAGAGGGGGGCATCCTGAAGAACAGCGAAGGCCGCCGCTTCATGTTCGACGACATCCCACCCCTCTATCAGGATCAGACGGCCGATACGCCCGAGGAGGGATGGCGCTACGTCACTGGCGACAGGCAGGCCCGTCGCCCTCCCGAGCTTCTGACCCGTGATCACGTTGCCCGCTGTATCCTGCGCGAGGTGAAGGAGGGGCGGGGAAGCCCCCACGGCGGTGTCTTCCTCGACATCGCCTGGATCGACGAGAAGGTCCCCAACGGGCCCGAGCACATCAAGCGCAAGCTCCCGGGCATGTACCACCAGTTCAAGGAGTTGGCGGGCATCGACATCACCAAGGAGCCCATGGAGGTCGGGCCCACCACCCACTACGTGATGGGTGGGATTCGCGTCGATGCCGACACCCAGATGTCGACGGTGCCCGGGCTTTTCGCGGCCGGCGAGTGCGCTGCGGGTCTCCACGGGGCGAACCGACTGGGCGGCAACTCCCTGTCGGATCTTCTGGTCTTCGGTCGGCGAGCGGGGCAGTACGCCGCCGAGTTCGCGAACGAGAAGGGCCAGCCCACCATCGACGAGGGTCAGGTGAAGGCCGCCGTGCGGGCTGCCCTCGCCCCCCTCGAGCGCCCCAGCGGTGATGACGATGTCGGTCCGTACAAGGTCCTCCAGTCCATCCAGGACCTCATGCAGGAGAAGGCCGGGATCATTCGCGACGAGGACCACCTTTCCGCCGCCATGGAGGGGCTGGAGCGCATCCGTCCCCAAGTGGACGGCATTTCGGTGGGCGGCAACCGGGAGTTCAATCCCGGATGGCACGCCGCCCTGGACCTGGCCAACATCATGACCGTCTCCGAGGCGTTGGTGCGGGCCGCTCGGGAACGGAAGGAGAGTCGGGGGGCGCACTCGCGGACCGACTACACCGGAAAGGATCCGGAATGGGGGAAGGTGAATCTCGTGATCCGGAAGGGCTCGGACGGCGAGATGGACATCCGCAGGGAGACCATCCCGGAGATGCGTCAGGACCTCAAGGACATCATCGAGGAGATGGGTTGATGAAGACCGTCGCGTTCAGCATCTGGAGAGGCGATCAGCAGGGCGGCGGCTTCACCGACTACGAGGTGGAGGTCCAGCCGGGCTACGTGGTTCTCGACGCCGTACGGAAGATCCAGGCGGAGCAGGCCCACGACATGGCCATCCGCTGGAACTGCAAGGCGGGTCGCTGCGGCTCCTGCTCGGCGGAGATCAACGGCATGCCCAAGCTCATGTGCATGACCCGGCTGGACGATCTCCCCCAGGAGAAGCCCATCCGCGTGGAGCCCATGAGAGCCTTTCCCGTCATCCGTGATCTCGTGACGGATGTCTCGTGGAACTACCGCGTGAAGCAACGAATCAAGCCCTTCAAGCCGCGCAAACCGGACTTCGAAGACGGTACCTGGGAGATGCATCAGGAGGACGTGGATCGGGTCATGGAGTTCAGGAAGTGCATCGAGTGCTTCCTCTGCCAGGACGTGTGCCACGTTCTACGGGACCATCACAAGCACGACGAGTTCATCGGCCCGCGATTCTTCATCTATACCGCCGGCCTGGAGATGCATCCGCTGGACGAGGAAGACCGCCTCGACGAGTTGCGGGAAGCCCATGGCGTCGGCTATTGCAACATCACGAAGTGCTGCACGAAGGTGTGTCCCGAGCACATCACCATCACGGACAATGCCATCATCCCGCTCAAGGAGCGGGTCGTGGATCGTGCCTACGATCCGGTGGCGAAGGTTCTCCGGGTCATCACCGGCGGATCGAAGAAGACGACGTGACGGGGCTGCGCCCCGGACTGGAGGAGGAAGCGTGGACATCGAACGACCCATCGAGCTGAAGAAGCTCCATACCGACGCGCTGGAGGCGGCTCTCGCCCGGGCGCGCCACTACCGGCTGCTGAACCAGCCCCACCTGGCCGAGAGCATCTTCCGGGACATCCTCGAGGTGGACCCCGAGGACGAGGATGCCCTGGTGGGTCTCATCATGACGCTGTGCGACGCATTCGTGACCGCGTCCAGCGCACCCGTGAGTGAAGTGCTGCGGATGGCGGGGGAGCTCGACGACGACTACGCCCGGTCGTACTACTCCGGCCTGGTATGCGAGCGGAAGGCTCAGGCCCAGCTGGACAAGGGCGGGCCTGGCGCCGGGGCCGTGGCGTACGACTGGATCCGCCAGGCCATGGACCACTACACCGACGCGGAGCCCCTGCGGCCCTCGGGCAACGACGACGCCCTCCTGCGCTGGAATACCTGCGCCCGCATCCTGAACAACCGTCCCGACGTCCGCCCCCGGATCGAAGACCCGGCGGTGCACTTGCTCGAGTAGGGCGGCTCTAGCCTTCCTCGCCCTTCTGACGACCGCGTCGGCGGGCGACTTCCCGTAGGTCGGCCACCTGGTCCACCTCGTCGACGATCTCACGCCCGATGAGGGACTCGAAGACGTCCTCCAGGGTCACGACGCCGGCCATTCCACCGAACTCGTCCACGACGGCGAAGAGGTGGGTCTGCTCCTCGATGAAGCGATGGAGGAGGAGGTGTCCGTGGGTGCTCTGCGGAACGAAGAGAAGCGGTCGGGCCAGCTCCTCGAGGCGTTTGTCGAGGTGCCCCTTGGCCATCTCCGCGAGAACGTCCGCAGCTCGCACGAGGCCGGTCCATCGATCGGAGTCCTCCGAATCGACGATGGGGATGCGCGAATGGTGCCACGCCTCGACGTGGTCTCCCACCTCGGCCAAGGTCATGGACGCCGGTAGGCGGAACACCACGGTGCGGGGCGTCATGACGTCGTGGGCCGTGAGGTCGTCCAGCGCCAGGACGTTCCGGACCATCTTCGCTTCGTCGGGTGAGATGCTCCCTTCGTCGGCGGAGATCTGCGCGAGTTGCTTTACCTCCTCCTCGGGAGCGGCGAACACCGGTCCAGAGGGCTTCACCCACATGGAGGCGTGCTCGACGAGCCACACCAGGGGGTGGAGGGCGGTGATGGCCAGTCGCCAGGGAAGGGCGACGGCACGGGCCACCGGCCGGCTGTAGACCACGCCCAGGACCTTGGGGAAGATCTCCGAGAAGAGGAGCACCATGAGTGTGAAGGCCGCCGAGAACCAGATGAGCGCACCGTCACCGTAGAGGGCGGTGGCCTGGGCACCCGCCACCGATGCTCCGGCCGTGTTCGCCGCCGTGTTGACGATGAGGATGGCGGCGATGGGGCGCTCCATGTTGTCCTTGAAGGACTCGAGCACCGGCCCGGCGGCGCTTCCCGTATCACTGAGGGTCCGGATGTACGGACGCCGCACCGCGTAGATGGAGGCCTCGCTCAGAGAGCAGAGGGCCGACACCACGATGACCGTGACGACGGAGACGACGAAGACGGTCATGTCAGCGTTCCTCGGCAGGGACGAAATCGTCCTGGAGCAGGCTGGGACGCTCGGTGCGTCGGCGCCTGATGTGGTCGGAGAGATGGCCTTCGTACCGCGCGACGATGTCCAGGAGATAATCCTCGCCTCGCACGACCCGCCTGCACCCGGGCGCTCCGCACCCGCACGCGAAGGGGGGCATGCGCTCGTCGTAGTAGGTGGCGTAGTCCATGGTGATCTCCTCGCCGGCCCGGATGGGTCGCCGGGCGACGACGTCGAGGCCGTTGAGCCAGGCGTTGGGTTCGCAGGAGTGATTCATGGGCCGCCACTCCTCGGGGTCGGCGCTCCACATGACCCAGATCTCGTCGGTGAGGGGCCATGCGTAGCGGGCGAACCACTCCTTGTGTCGGTCGTCCCACGTCCGCTCCACCTCGGATCGGCTGACCAGATGGTGGGCCTCCTGCTCCCACTTCACCACCGTCTCACCGGCGTGGACATCACGGGTGGCGAACATGCCGTACTCGCCGGGCGCCTTCGGCAGGATCTGCCACGGCCACGTCCTCCGCCGGTGGCGGGCGAGGGCGGCGTCCACCACCCGGCGGGCGAAGCCGGCGTGGCCGTCCCCGTCCCAACGGAGAATGAGGTCGGCACTGGCCGGATCGGTCTCCGGGTAGAACACGCCGCAGTTGGGGTTGATCTCGAGCATCTGCACCCGCCCGTCCGCATCCACCCGCATGTCGCAGCGTCCGTAACCGGATCCGCGGATGCCCACGAAGAAGTCGGCCGAAGCGCGCCGAATCCGTTCGGCCAGGTCGGCGTCCTCCACCCGACGCGACGACAGGCCGTCGTAGTCCACCCACTTGAGGTCGTAGTGCTTGAAGCTCTCGCCTGGCGGGAACTGGTAGATGAGCGGGTCGTAGACGTGCGGCGTCCACGGGTCGTTGCCGTTCTCGACGACGAGGGAGGTGCATTCGTCGCCTTCGATGAACTCTTCGATGAGCGTCGAGCCGAACATGCCGATCATGCGCAGTGCCTGCTCGTGGAGCTCGGCGGGGTTGGTCACCCGTGACTCGCGCGTCAGGCTGTGACTCGCGTAGCTGTTCGGATGCTTGACGAAGAGGGGGAATCGTAGGACCTCGGCGGCGTGCTCGATGTCGACGTCACTCGACGCGTACCGATAGGCCGGGGTATCGATTCCCCACGCGGCGCAGACCCGTTTCATGGCCTCCCGCGTCGGTTCGAAGAAGCCCGCATCGGCGCCCGTGAACGGCGCGCCCACCGCTTCCAGCGTCTGCACGACTTCGACCCCGACGCGTCCTTCGTCCCAGGCGCCATCGCACAGGTTGAAGAAGAGATCGTACCCGGCGTTGGCGGCGCGCAGGATCTCGGCGACGCACGAGTCCTTTTCCAGCGTCAGGAGCGTCCAGTCCGCCTCGGGGATGTAGGGCCGGGGATCACAAGGCCAATCGTCTTCGGGGAACGGGTCCAGGTCCAGTTCCTGGTCCGTGAGGAGGCAGATCCTCTGCGTCATGGGGCCGGGGCATGTGGGTGGATGGCGATGTCGTCGTTGCTCGAATCGAGCGGGAACATCCCGAGGCGCCTGGTCGGGGGCAAGTTCCCGCGACGGTGCGAAGGTTTTTCTGTATCCCCGCGTGCCACGCAGCACATATTCGAAGGGTATCGCCGAGGGCCTGTCCGGTGCCCGCGGCCCCCTCGACACCCACCGTCGATCATGCGTCCACTCGTGACTGTCGCGACCATCGTCGCCCTGACTGCGCTGCCGGGCCACCTGTCTGCCCAGGACGTCGCCGCTGCGCCCACCTACGGCTCCATCGAGCTTTCCAGCGGCTCCATGCCCGACCCCCACGTGGTGGAGCTCACGGCGGGAGGCGACATCGCCGTCAACGAAGGGGGGTGCGCCTACGGTCAGGTGGCCGAAGCACCCGACTTCGATCTCTACTACACGGCCACCGAGGCCAACACGCTCTACATCTCGGCCATCAGCGACGAGGATACGACCCTATTGGTCAACGGCCCCGACGGCCGCTGGTACTGTGACGACGACAGCTACGGCGACCTGGATCCCATCATCGCCATCCCGAAGGCCCAGTCGGGTCTGTACGACATCTGGGTCGGGACGTACGGCGAAGAGCTGGTGTCGGCCACCCTCTACATCTCCGAGGTGGACCCCCGGCGGTAGGCGCCGGGGTCAGATCACCCCGTTCTCGAGGGTGCGGGCCAACTCCTCTTCGGCCAGGTGCGCCAGGTCCCGAAGGAGCGCCCGGTCCCGCGGAGAAAGATCCCGTGCCCGGCGGTCGATGACGCACAGGCTTCCCACACGATGGCCGTCGGGAGCCCTGAGCGGATAGCCGGCGTAGAAGCGCAGGTGGGCGGGGCCGGTCACCATGGGGTTGTCGGCGAATCGGTCGTCGACGGTGGCGTCGGGTACCACCATCATCTCGTCTCCGAGGATGGTGTGGGCGCACAGGGCGGCATCACGCGACGTCTCGCGCATGTCGACGCCCTCCGCGGACTTGAACCACTGCCGTTGGTCGTCGATGAAGGTCACCAGTGAAACGGGCACACCCAGCAGCGCCGCCGCCAACCGGGTGATCCGGTCGAAGCGCTCCTCGGACTCGGTGTCCACGACGCCGAGTCGATCGAGGGAGGCTTGTCGTTCGGCCTCGTTCTCCGTGGCCGGGGCCGTCACCCACCGGACGGGGGTTCCCAGCAGCCAGCCGCGAATCCGCGTCTTGGCGTACTCCGGCGAGAAGGGTCGGATGAGCCAGTCGTCCACTGCGTCGTCTTCGCCCGCTTCGTCGGCCACGGCGACGACCGTCGCGTCCTCCGTCCACTCCTCTTCGAGCCGGGCGATCCGGCGGGCGGTTTCCAGGCCTTCGGGGTCGGTGGACACGATGACCAGGGAGGGATCCCCCGGGGCCACCCGCGCCTCATCGCCCAGCCCGGGGCCGCGCCGGCGCACCTCCGCACCGTCGGAGGTTGCCACGTCCTTCACGATCTCGGCGTCGCGGGAGGGGGGCAGGGCCACGATGAGCCGGTGTCCCGAGATGGACCGGTCTTCTCGGAGGGCCGATCCGGCAGCCTGATCGGAGGGCGTCTGGGATCCGGTCGCCCGGATGTCAGGCGACGAGGCTTTCTCTGCGTCGCCCCTCAACTCCAGGACCGTGCCCTCCGTCGCCATGATGAGCTCGCCCGGGTAGTCGTGTTCCTTGGCGCGCTCCCGGAGTCCGGCTTCCAGGGTGGCGAGCTCCTCGTCGGAACGGGTCGGCTCGTGGTGACTCAGGGCCAGCGTGTGCACCCCGCCTTCGCCGGCGACGCGCATGGCGTACTCCATGGGGCTATGACCCCACCCGATGCGGTGGGGATACTCGGCCGCGGTGTACTGGGCGTCGTGGATGAGGAGGTCGGCGCCGGCGGCGAAGTCGGCGTGGTCCTTGTCCTTCCCCTTCAGCGCCTCTTCGCCGTCCGCGGCGCTCCTGCGGAAGGGCTCGTGGTCACAGGCGTAGACGAGCGTCGCCCCGTCCACGTGGAGGCGGTATCCCAACGTGAGCACGGGGTGGTTCAGGTATCGGGCCTCGATCTCGATGTCACCGACACGAAACGAGCCCTCCACCAGATGGTGATAGCGGAGCTCCGCGCCGAGGGCGTCCAGGGTGATGGGGAAGTACGTGTACTGCATCTGCCCCGAAAGGGCGTCGCGGAGGGACTCGCCCAGGCCCCGCGGTCCGTACACGTCCCAGTGGCCGCCTTCGACGAACAGAGGCGCGAAGAAGGGGAATCCCTGGATGTGGTCCCAGTGGGTATGACTGAAGAGGATGGTGCCGTCCCGTGGGCCGCGACCGTCGGCGGTGAGCGCGCGCCCCAGTGCCTGAGCACCCGATCCGCAGTCGATGACCACCAGATCACCTGCGTCGGATTCGACCTGAACGCACGAGGTGTTTCCGCCGTACCGGATGGTGGACGGCCCTGGAACCGGCAGCGAGCCCCGGGTCCCCCAAAAACGCACGCGCACTCGGTCAGCCCCTGCCGTGTAGCGGAGCCCCCGGATCGGTCCTGCTTCGAGGGTGGTTGATCGTATTCACGTCGACTCCTCGGTGCACGCGTGCGTCATCATGCAGCGTGGGGCGTCGAATGGCCAACGAAGTCACTGCGCGACGGGGTACCACGACATTATCGTCGACGCATGATCTCTTCGCATCGCCTGGCCGTCATGCTCGCTCTCGTCTCGTGTTCGGGGTGTGCGAGTACCGGCACCGGAATGGCCGTACCCACGCCTGCCGAGATCCCCGCTCTCGAGGCGCACGTCGCGCGTGACCCGGGTGACGTCGAGGCCGGCCTCCGTCTTGCCTCGGGGTATCGCGATGCCGGGCGCATCGACGAGGCGCGCGGCCTCGTTGCGACCCTGACGGAGTTCGCCCCGGACGATCCGGGGCTGGCGGTCATGCAGGGCCTCCTTGCCGAAGACGCGGGCGAGTACGATGCGGCGGTGGGCTTCTATCAGTCGTTCCTGGATTCGGGTGCGGGCGGCTCCCTACGAACGGAGGTGGAACGCCGTCTCGAGGCGGCCCGCGTCGAAGCCCTCCGGGCCGACGTCCGGGACGCTCTGTCCAGGGAAGAGTCGCTGGCGCAGACGGCGCCGGATCCGGCCACGGTGGGCATCTTCCCCTTCGTCTTCGAAGGGGCGGACCCCCAGTACGAGCCTCTCGCCCTCGTCCTCCCCGAGCTGCTCACCACCGATCTGGGCATCACGGGTCGACTCACGGTCATCGAGCGCACCAAGATCCAGACGCTTCTCGACGAGCTCCAACTCGGAGAGTCGGGCCGAGTGGAGGAGGCCACGGCGGCGCGGGGCGGACGTCTCCTCGGATCGGGACACATCGTCCAGGGCCGCTTCCGCATGCGGGAGGCCACCCGCGTGGATGTCGATGCCTCGGTGGTCACCGTCGGCCCCCCGGGGCAGGAGTTCATCGACCCGTTGGAGGCCGAGGACGAGATCGAGCGCTTCTTCGAGCTGGAAAAGCGGCTCGCCTTCGGCATCTACGACGAGCTTGGCGTTCAGTTGACGCCCGCGGAGCGCGAGCTGGTGAACGAGCGTCAGACAGAGAGCATCGAGGCGCTGCTGGCGTTCGGTCGGGGTCTCGCCGCGGCCGACGCCGGCGACTTCGGGCAAGCCCGCCAGCACTACGCAGACGCGGCGGCCTTGGACCCCTCCTTCGCTCTTGCTCGGACGCGACTCAACCGGGCCACCATGCTGTCGATCCCCCCGCCGGCCCTCCGAATGGCCGGCCAGATCGCCCGCCAAGCCCACCGGATCGGGTCTCGACAGGCGGCAGTACGCCTCCTGACCAACGCTCCGGCCTCCATGAGGCAGCGCGTCCTGGCCAGCCTCGGGGGTCAGAAGCGGGCGGTCCTCGCCGAGCTCCTCGGACAGGATCGAGTTGGTCAGGCCATCCTCCTGGAGCTCGTCTTCCGCGGGCCGGGGGAAGAGCAGTGAACGGCGCCCACAGGCTCCGGCCGTCATGGACACGAGCCCCTTGGAGCGGGACCCTCGCAGGGATGATGCTGGCGTTCCCGGGATGCGCCCTGGCCCAGAGCATCGGCGCGGGCGTCCACGTGCAGAGCTACTCCTTTGACGATCCTACCACCGCCGGTGTCGAATCCGTACGGCTCTTCGTGACGCCGTTCGCCGCGGCCGCGGACGTGGGTCGCGTGTCCCTGGGTCTGTCCGGCGCGTACGCCCGCGGCACCGCCACGGGGCCGACGGGGGGCGAGGCCTCGCTGTCGGGTCCCACCGATACGGACCTCGTCCTCACCTATCGACCCGGCCCTGACTGGCTGCTGATCTCCGCCAGCTCGGCCCTCCCCACGGGGAAAGCGTCCCTCGATACCCAGGGCTCCTTCGTCGCGGCCTTCATCGCAGCCGAGCTCCTGCCCTTCGAGATCGATTCGTGGGGGAGCGGTGGCGACGTGGGAGGCGACGTGGCGGTGGCGACTCAGGCGGGCGCTTGGGGCGTCGGGGCCTCGGCCGGCTATCGGGTAGCGCGGGCGTACGAACCGCTTCCCGACCTCCCCTTCTCGTACAAGCCCGGCAACCAATTCCAGCTCCGCCTCGCCCTCGACCGGAACGTCTCCCAGTCGAGCACGCTCTCCTTCTTGGTCGGTCTTCAGCACTTCTCCGATGACGAACTCGCGGGGACCAACCTCTTCAAGTCCGGCACCCGGGTGCAGGCGGTCACGAGTTTCGCCTTTCCCCTGGGGCTCCGGAGCAGCGCGCTGGTCTTCGGTGGGGTGAACCATCGGGCCAATGGAGCGCTGCTCACCGACGAGGCCGCGTTGGCGGGGGCCACCGACTCACCGTCGCAGCAGCTCTTCATGACCGGCGCCAACCTGCGATTCCCGCTGGGCCGGGGATCCGCGATCCTGCCCAAGGCCGAACTCCACGTCTTTCGTGCGGAGGACGGTGCCAGCCAGGGCTGGGTGACGACGGTGGGTCCGGCCCTCGACCTCCGGGTATCGGGCAACGCCAGCACCCGCCAGGTCTTCCTTACGCCTTCGTTCGTGTGGAGGACCGGTAACGTCATCGTGCAGGAGGGCTCGGAGAGCGGTTTCCAGGGATGGGAGGCGGGCATGACTCTGCGCGTGGTGGCCGGCCGATGAGGCCCCGGGCTGCGGGTCGTATTCGCCTCGGGTGGATCGCCCTGGTCGTCGTCGCCGCGAGCGGTTGCGACGCCCTCCTCACCGATCCGGCACCGCCTCCGGTGACGGTGGACGTCTCGTTCCAGATCGAGCCACCCGTGCTGGGCGGCTCGGCCGCGGCGTTTCAGAAGATCCGGTGGGCCGCCGTCCGGTTCATCCGACCTGACAGCGCCTTCAGGGACACCGTGTTCGTCGCACTTCCGGTGGAGGGTCGGATTCGCATTCCCGTGGCCCTGGACGTCGAGGAGCGGGTGGACGCCCTCGGCATCGTGGCGACCCTGGGGCTGGGGCCATCGACGCTCTTTGAAGGGGGCGGCGTGGTGCAAATCGATCCCGGACAGCCGACATCGGCGGTCATCGACGTCCAACCCGTTCCGGCCGCCGTCTTCGCCGAGGCGCCCCTCGTGTTCATCCCCAACGTCGGCGAGTCCGTGGTCATCGGGTCCGCCGCGTTCTTCGCCACGGGCGACACGGTCTCTGGGCTCCAGGGGACGTGGCTCTCCGAGGACCCGTCGACCATCTCCGTGACCGTGGACGGTACCGCCACGGCCCAGCAACTGGGACAAGCCCGCCTCGAAGTCCGTGCGGCGACGTTCGCCGACACGGTGGTGGTGGCCACCGCACCAGTGGACACCGTCCTGGTGTCCCCACCGGACACCACCCTCGCCGTCAACGAGACGGTGCAGCTCGCCGCCGAGCTCCGGGACGTGTCGGGTAACGCTCTCGTGGGACGGGCGGTGACGTGGGGATCGCAGAACGGTGCGGTCGCTTCGGTGAATGCCACGGGATTGGTCCGCGCCACGGGAGTCGGCACGACGAACATCGTCGTCATGTCGGGCTCGGCCGTGACTGCGGTCCCCATCACCGTGGTGCCCGCACCGCAGGACGAGTAGTCGGCTCCACCCAGCCCCGGGCGTCAGGCTCCGGCCAACGCTCCCAGCGCGCGGGTCTTGCCCAGGTGGCGGGCCCATCCCTCCGGCGTCGAATCGAAGGAGCGGTCGCGAACGCCGGTGTCGGCACCGGCCTCGAGGAGAACGCGCACGGCCCCGGGTTGGTCTCCCATGACGGCCCAGTGCAGGGCCGTACCCCCGTGGTCGAAGGGTGGGCGATGGTCGGGGTCGGCGCCGGCTTCCATGAGCATCTCCATGGCCTCGACCCGTCCGTGGAGGGAGGCGTAGATCAGCGCCACGCCCAGACGCTCGCGCCGGTCGGCGTCGGCGGGCCAGGCGGCTAGACCGTAGTGGGCAAGCCGGTGCGAGGCCGGATCGCCCTCCTCGAGGCAGCTTGCGAGGCGCTCGGTGTCGCCCAGGCCGGCTGCGGCCACCAGGTCGGTTCGGGCGCCCCGCTCGGCAAGATGACGGGCCGCCTCCGACTCGCCGTAGTACAGAGCCCCGATGAGGCTGCCGCCGTTGCGCGCGTCGATGTCGGCGCCGGCGTCGAGGAGCAGGTCGAGGAGCGCCCGTTGTGACCCCGAATGGCGCGCAGCGGCACTGGTGGCCACCAGGCCCAGCGTCGTCCACCCGATGTCGTCGGGTTGGACCGGACCCGGGAGCGTGACGACGTCCACGTCCGCGCAGCGTTCCAGGAGCAGCCGCGCCAGCTCCACCACTCCTTCGGGCAACGCGGAGATGAAGGGGTTCCCCGCCACGTGGTGCAGGAGGGTGGCGCCGTGGAAGTATCCGTCGTACGGGGCTTCGGTGGTGGAGAAGCGGCGCTCCACCAGGTCGGGCGCGTCGTCCAAGGCGGCGCGAAGCCCCTCGCCGTCACCCGCGAGCAGGCGGTTCCGCGCCTCTATGAGAGGTGTGTCCCGGTTCGCCGTTTCGTCGACGTCCACCGCGGCTCCTTCGGCCCAAGCCCTCTTCTAGTAAGATTTACGGACCCCTCGTGGGGGAGTGCCCGGATTGTAGAGAATCCGCGCCGTGGCAATAGTCCTGAGCACCGAAATTCAGCGTACGGCCCCCAATTCATGCCCGACGAAGAAAAGCCGATTCTCGGCCATTTCGCCACCTACCGGTTCTCGCTCGACTTCTGGGATCTCGACGCGGACGACCGGCGGGACGAGGCCCTCGCCTGGTTCCAACGCATCGGATCCACGGCCGATGTCGCCCAGTTGTATCTCACGCAGGGCATCGAGTCCGACAGCGACGTTCTGGTATGGACCACGGCCACGGTGGACGACGTGGGGGTGCCCGCCCGTTTCTTCAAGGACCGGGCCGCGGCGGACAACGCCGGTCGCCACGTCGCCGAGTTGGATCACGTGCTCTGGGGAATGACCCGTCCCTCCCAGTACAGCCGGGCCAAGTCCGCTCAGGAGATCGATCCGTACGCCGACGACGAGCGGACCACGTATCTGGTGATGTACCCGTTCACCAAGACGGCGGACTGGTACTTGAAGGGGCGCGACACCCGTCAGGGGATGATGAACGAGCACATCCGCATCGGAAAACAGTTCACCGACATCAAGCAGCTGCTTCTGTACTCGTTCGGTCTGCAGGACCAGGAGTTCGTCGTCGTCTACGAGACGGAGGACCTCGAGCTCTTCTCCAAGCTCGTGTACGACCTCCGGGACACCGAGGCGAGGATCTACACGAAGGCCGACACCCCCCTCCACACCGCAGTCCGGCTCTCCCCGGACGAGTGGGCCGCAGGCCTGGGCCCGGCGGCGGACTGAGGGCGGCATGAACGGGCAGGAGATCTTCGTCATCGGGACCAGCCAGTCGGTGGCGTCTGCGGCCATGCGCGAGCAGATCTTCGTCGACCTGGAGGAGCTGTACCAGACACTCGGCGATCTCCTCACCTGCCGGGGCCTCCTCGACGAGGCAGTTCCCCTGGCCACGTGCGGACGACTGGAGCTCTACTGCGTCGCCGCCGACCCGGATCGTGCGGTGAAGGTTCTCGTGCGGATGATGGAGCGACGCACGGGAGTCGGCCGCGACGCACTCCGCGATCACGTCTACGCCCTGCGGGGCGACCAGGCCGTGCGGCACCTCTTCCGCGTGGCCTCGGGGCTCGACTCGGTGGTCCATGGCGAGGCCCAGATTCTCGGGCAGGTCCGTGAGGCCGCTCGGGACCGCCGGGCCGTGATGACGAAGGGACCCATCCTCCACCGCCTGTTCGAGATGGCACTCGCTACGGGCAAGAAAGTGCGGACGGAGACCGAGATCGGTCGCGGGGCGGCCTCACTGGCCGGCGCGGCCCTCCGCATGGTGCAGCGCGAGATGCCGTCTCTCGGCACGTCCACGGCGTTGGTCATCGGCGCCGGCGATACGGGCGCCCTCGTCGCCCGCCTCCTCTCCAAGGCGGGCGTCGGTGCGTTGATCGTGGCGAACCGGACGCTGGCCAAGGCGGAGGCGGCCGGCCGATGTGCCGGCGCGGAGGCCATCGGTCTCGACGAGCTCGCCGACGGAATCGCCCGCGCCGACCTCGTGGTGGGGGCCGTCACGGCCGAAGACTACCTGGTCACCGCCGACACCCTGTCCGGCATCGAGCCGAAGGCCGACGGACGAGCGCGGTACTTCCTGGACCTCGCCCACCCGAGGAACTTCGACCCGGCCCTCGGCGACATGGACGGCATCGAGCTCTTCGACCTCGACCACGTGTTCGAACGGGTGGAGGCGGCCAAGGCGTCGCGCGCTGCCCAGGTTCCCAAGGCCGAAGCCATCGTGGTGGATCAGGCCGACGGCTTTCGACGCTGGCTCACGTCGAGGCAGGGGATCCACGTGCTGCGCGCCGTCCGCGCTCACGTTCTCGACGTTGCCCAGGAGGAAGCGGAACGCTTCTCCCGCGGCAGGACGGACGAGGAGCGTGAGCAGATCCGACGATTCGCCCGGTCCATGGCGCGGACCCTCCTCCATCAGCCCACGGTGGCCTTGCGCGACGCGGACCCGGGAAGCGACTCCGGTCGCTCCATCCTGAACGCCGCACCCGCCCTCTTCGGCGTCGATGTGGACGAGAGCGACGATGCGAAGTCGAGATGACGGGCGCGGGCGGCACACCTCCCGCGGGGAAGATCGGCGT
>ERZ869936.786-NODE-786-length-26832-cov-6.431378_pt1 | contig 26832 bp, 20 predicted proteins | sample MGYA00520876_ERZ869936 | MGnify/ENA primary metagenome ERZ869936 (study PRJEB32218, sample SAMN09650985) | biofilter metagenome | isolation source: enrty point of leading RO module | place: Saudi Arabia: Thuwal, RO plant located on Red Sea | collected 2016-02-17 ... | reverse complement strand
GGTCGATGCGGTCGAGCCGGGCGAGGAGCTTTTCGAGGAAGCCGGACTTCATGGGCAGACGGACGACTTCATGACGGAAGACTGGAGGAGAGCTTCGTTTCGGAGTTTGAGGGCGGGGCGAGAGTCGTTAGGAAGAAAGGGTGAATGATGAAGTTCTGGTGATTTTGTGCACCTTTCCGGATGAGGCGGTGGCGCGTCAGATTGGCGCGCTGTTGGTGGAAAAGCAAGTGGCGGCCTGCGTGAACGTGGTGCCGGGGCTGCGCTCGATCTATCGCTGGCAGGGCGAGGTTCACGACGATCCGGAGGTGCTCGCGGTGATCAAGACGACCCGCGAGGCCTATCCGCGGTTGGAGGCGGCGCTGCTGGAAGCCCACCCCTACGAGGTGCCCGAGGTGCTGGCGCTGCCGGTGGCGGCGGGGGCCGAGGCGTATCAGCGTTGGGTGGCGGAACAGTGCCAGTCTGCGTAAAGCTGCGTATTACTTCGCTTCGGTAAGCATTTCGCCAGCGGAGCCGCGGGGGTGGTGGGTGCGGATTTCCTTCGAAACCGTGGGAATTCCCGCGAATCAGGCGGAAAATTCGACCCGGCGGTCTTGACCTCGATTCCAAGATTCGGGCTTGTTGGCAGTTATCATGATGCCGAAATGGACTCGTTTCCCCGGGTGGAGCCTGATGGTCGCCGCCTCCCTCCAAGCCGCCGAGGTGCTGCCCGACCAGGATCGCGACGGGCTGCCGGATGCCTGGGAAAGCGCGAACGGACTCAATGCGGCCGATCCGGGTGATGCGGATTCCGATGATGACAAGGACGGCCTGGGCGCGCTGGTCGAGTACGGTCTCGGCGGTTCGACGACGAACGACGACCGCGGGCTGCTGCCGCAGTTGGAGTTGATCGAGACGGCCGATGGCGTGCGGGTGCGGCTGAGCTTCAACCGCCGACGCGACAACCCGCTGGTGGCGGTGGTGCCGGAGGTCGGCACGACGCTCGGCGACTGGTCGGGCGAGGCACTGGAACTGGTCGATGAGCCGACGCGGCTGCCCGACGGAATGGAGGCGGTGACTTACGAAAGTCCCGACGCGGTCGAGGACGAGGAAAGGCAGTTCCTGCGGGCGCGGCTGCGGGTGATCCTCGGCGTGCTGGAATCCGGGCTGGGGAGCGGGTCGGAGATCACCTCGCCGTCGTTCGGCACCGGTGGCACGACCACGCTCCTGCCCGCCGACTTTTCCCCGGGACGCGACGGCGATGCGGCCCGGGTCGAGGGCGGCGGGATGATCCGCTTTCCGGCGGGCGGCGGCGGGTTGAACCTGGAGCGCGGCGAGGTGGAATTCTGGTACCTGCCGGAGGTCGATTCCGATGCCGACACGACGGCGCGGGTGCTGTTCGTGGTCGGGGCCTACGGCGGGATGCCGTCGCTGGTGCTGGAGGAAACCGACCGGCTGACCTTTGCCCTGACGACCGCGACGCGCACCGAGAAGGTTTCTTCCGTCCCCGGACTGCGTTTGTGGTCGGCGGGTCAATGGGTGCACATCCGGGCGGCTTGGGACAACTCGAGCGCGGCGGACTCGCTGCAGGTCTTCGTCAACGGCAAGCGGATCAGCGCGGGCGGGGCCGCCGGCGGCTGGTCGCTGGCGGAGGGCGGGGCGCCGACGCATTTCTGGCTCGGCTCGGCGAACGATGCCGGCGACTCCCCGGCGGGCGGGCGCTTCGACCAGCTCGTGGTGCGCGATCACCGCCAGCTCTGGGAAGGGACCAACTCGGCGCCGACGCTTTCCCCGATCGCCGGCGTGTGGGTGCAGGAAGGCGGCACGATCGGCTTTTCGGCGATCGCGGCCGATGCCGACGGCCACGATCTGACCTTCTCGCTCGAGCCCGGGGCGCCTCCCGGTGCCACGCTGGATCCTGCGACCGGCGCCTTTTCGTGGACCGCGCCCGCGGCGTCGGCGCCGTCGTCCTACACCTTCGGCATCCGCGTCACCGACGACGGCACGCCGTGCATGAGCAGCGTCGCGCGGGTGGTGCTGGGGGTCGTCGGAAACAACGCGCCGGTGCTGTCGAACATCGCGCCCGCCAGCCAGAGCAGTTCTCCGGAGGGAAGCCCGGCGGTGAGTTTCGATTGGTCGGACGCCGACCACGACATCGTCGGCGTGCAGCTCGATCTGGTGAACTCGATCCAGAACGTCACCTCCGACGCGCCGCTGCCGGACGTCGATTTCGGGGCCGCCTCGGGCACCGCCCAGCTCGACCTCGATCCGTCGAAGCTGCCCTTCGGCACCACGACCTTCACGCTGACGCTGGTCGATTCGCAGGGCAACACCTCGACCGGCGGCAATTTCACGCTCGACGTGCTCGGGCCCGGGTCGAGCACCACCACGCCGAGCATCAACCTGTTCAACAGTTTCGCCTCGCAGATCACCCAGCCGCTCGGGCCGCTCGACGTGCTCTATCCGAGCCTCGAGACGCAGATCACCGACGCCGACCAGGATCTCGAGCGGCTGCGGGTGACCGTCGAGCGCCCCACCGGTTCCCCTGAAACCTTCGAGATCCCGTATGCCTCGATCCTGGGTGCGGAATATGCCGGGACGCTGCACACCTTCACGCTGCGACCGGTCAAGATCACCAACACCTCGCCGACCGGAACCTACCATTTCCACCTCGTCGCGATCGATGCCGACGGCAACCAGAGCGCGCAGGGCAGCACCTCCTTCACCCTCACCGGGCTGAACTTCTTTTCCGCGAAGACGGTGCGCATCGAGTCCTTCGACCCGATCGACGGACCGTGGGGCGGGAGCGTCGAGATGTACGGACAGTTTCCCGCGGCCGCCGACGAGACGCTCACCGTCCTGCTCAACGAGGCCGAGTGCCCGGTCGAGTTCCAGGGGACGAGCGTGCTGCGGGTGACGATTCCCGACGGCGCGCGCAGCGGTCCGTTCGTCGTCCGTTCGTCGCGCGAAACGGCGGCGATCTCGCCCGATGAGTTCGAAGTGGACGACACCGTCCGCGTCGAGCCCGAGCAGGCGGCGGAGTTCGACGATGGCGGCGAGGCGGTGACGGAAGCGGACGTCGAGGTCACGGCGGGCGGGACGATGCGGTTCGTGGCGCTGGCCAGCCGTCTGCCGGTGGATGGCGGGGAAATCGTGTGGGCCGTGAACGACATCGAGGGTGGCAATGCGGGGATCGGCACCATTTCGGCCGACGGCCTCTACGCCGCGCCGGCGAGCATCGCGGGGCCCTTTTCGGTCGAGATCACGGCCTCCTTCGCCGACGATCCGGACACCTCCGATTCCATCACCGTGTTCGTCGTTCCGGTGTCGATCCCGCCCGGTGGCGGTCTGGTTCCGGCGGTCTCCGGCGGCGACCTGGTGTCGGTGGACGGGCTCACGCTCCTGTGGGTCCCGCCGTCGAGTCTCGCGGCCGACACGACGATCACCCTGCGCACCTTGCGGCCCGACGAGTATCCCCCGGCGAACCCCGGCGTGCGCATCGTCGGCGCCGCCGAATTCGGGCCGGACGGGCTGGTCTTCGCCACGCCGGGGGAGGCCTACATTCCGCTCCAGCGCGTGATGGAGGCGGGCACGCCGGTGACCGTGCGCCTCTACGATCCGGTGGGCATGAGCTACGACCCGACGCCGATCGCGGGTGAAGTCTCCGAGGACGGCCTGTCGGCGGTCTTCGAGATCGGTCATTTCTCGATCGCGGTGGTCGAGGAATCCGACACCTATCCGGGCGCGCCGACCGTCGCGCCGACGATCACCGGACTCGCCACGGTGGCCAAGGGCAGCCTGTCGGCGTCGATCTCCGATCAGGAAGGCCGCGCCTTTCCGCTGTTCATTTCCGGCACCGACTTCTTCCGCGACCTGCAGGTGAAGTTCCTCAACGAGGCGCCCGACGACACCGAGACCGACCGCTTGTCCGCCGGTCCGCTGGTCGTTTCGCAGGACGGCACCGAGGCGGGGCTCACGCTTTTCATGAAGCCGGACACCGGCCTCGACGCGCCGGACACGCAGGACTACCGGCTCGTTCTCGAGCGGCCCGGCGTCGGCAGCGCCGAGGCGGTGATCACCGTCGAGGGCCTCGACGAGCTGATCCTGCCCGACAACCACACCGAGCCGTGGAACAACATGGCGCCGGCGACCTTCTCGACGCTGGTCGTGCCCGCCACCTCGCGCATCGAGGTCGAGCAGGGCGAAATGGACATCACCTGCACCGGCCCGATCGTCGTCGATGGCGTGATCGACGCCAGCGGCGCGGACGGCGCGGACGGCGTGCTCGGAAACGGCGCCGCCGGCGGCCTGACCGGCGGCGGGGGCGGCGAAGGGGTGGTCAAGAACGTCGCCCGCGACATCGAGCACATCAACAACATCACCGACCTCAACATTCGCATTCCGAATTATGGCGAGGACGCCAACGTCACCAGCACCGCCGGCGGCGTCTCGCGCGGCTTCGGCGGTCGTTCCGGAGTCAGCATCGACCTCGACCTGGTGGAGTTCGCCGAGCGCGTCGGGCGATGCTACCTCAATGGCGGGGTCGATTGCATCGACTTGGTGATCGAGATCATCGAGACCGCCAACCAGATTGACGATCTGGCCAGCGGCGACATCAGCGGCAAGTTCGGCGGCGGCGGCGCGCCCTTCACCGGCCCGGCGCCCGACGGTCACGGCGGCGGTGGTGGCGGCGGCAGCGGTTCCTTCACGATCAAGGGACCGAACCCGTTCTTCCCGCTCGGGCCTTCGAAGGTCTTCATCCGCTGCCTCGGCGGCGGCGGGGGCGCCGGCGGCGAGGGCGGTCGCAGCGTGCGGCTGGAAACGGAAAGCTCGATCACCGTCAACGGCCTGATCAGCACCGCCGGCGGCAACGGTGGCGACGGCTCGGGCGAACACTACTACAAGCTCGGCTTCGACGATGGTCTACCGCTCACGCCTGACGTGGTCGGAGAGACCAACTATTCCTCGCCCTGCTTCCGTGGCGGCGGCGGTGGCGGCGGAACCGGCGGCATCCTGGCGCTGCTCGGCCGCCAGGGGGTGTTCGCGGATTCGGACAGGATCCGGTATTTCGGCGGCTACGGCGGGCTCGGCGGCGTGGCGGACATCGACCCGGCGGCCCGGACCTCGCGCTGGGGCGACACCCGCAGCATCTCCTCGCGCGGCCACACCCATCCCGCCGTCTATCGCGGCCCGATCTTCGACCCGGCGATTTTCCGGGCGAAGGCGACCGACCGTTTCGTGCTGCCGCTCGACGGCATCCCCGGGCGCCTGCTTTTCTCCGGCGCGAGCCGGTCGCTGGTCACGTCGGTGACCGTCTATTACGACCCGGCCTCCGGCGGCGGATCTCAAAGCTTCGACGCACGGCTCAACGACGACGAGCGCCGCTACATCGGTCACGCGCTGCTGCGTCCGGGCTTCAACCAGGTCGTCCAGGGCGCCGAGCCGCCGTTCTACATCCTGTGCATCGGCAGCGACTCGGACGGCGACGGGCTTTCGGACGGCGACGAGGAATACTTCGGCACCGATCCCAACGACCCGGACACCGACGACGACGGCCTGAATGACGGCGACGAGATCGCCATCGGCACCGATCCGCTGTCCTCCGACACCGACGGCGACGGGATTTCCGACGGCGACGAGGTGAACCTCGAGGGCACCGACCCGACGAAGTTCGACAGCGATGGCGACGGCTTCTCCGACAGCGCCGAACTGCTGCTCGGCACCGATCCGACCGGGCAGTTCGACAAGCCATCCAGTCTCCCGGTCGGCACGCTGCTGGTCGCGCTGAACGGCGACAACACCGACGGCACCCGCCTGGCGATCCTGGATGTGGACAACCAGCGCGTCGGCATGCTGGGCCATCCCGCCGACGGCTTCGGCTTCGGCCTCACCTTTGATCCGACCGGCGAGATGTTCGTCCTCAGCGGCAGCTCGCTTTCGACCTACGATCCATTCGAGGACGACAGCGATCCGGTGGGCACCCTCACCGGCGGCGTGCTCGGCGGGCCGCTGGCCTACAATCCGGCCGACGGGATGCTGTATTCCGCGCAGCTCACGCTTTCCGGTCCGGACGTGGTGAATACCGGGCAGCTCCTGCGCATCGATCCGGCGACCGCCGCGACAATCCTCGTCGGCACGCCGCTTTCCAGCGCGATCCACTCGCTGGCCTTCGGCGGCGGCATGCTGCTGGCCTGTGTCGAGAACGCGTCCGGTGGCGACGACCTCGTGGAGATCAACCCGGCGACCGGTGCGCTGGTGCAGACGATCGGCCAGGTCGGCGAGACGCCGCTCTTCGGTCTCGCCTTCAACCGCTCGGGTACGCTTTTCGCCTCGCAGGCGGTCGGCGGGCCGGGCGGCGAGTTGTGGACACTCGACACGGGCACCGCCGCGCCGACCTCGGCGATGAGCGACATCCGCGACCTCTTCGATCTCGCGACGATGCCCTGCCCGCTGCCTTGCCTCGAATACTTCAACAGCATCACCGCCTCGGGCGGACCGGTGCTCGACATCCGGATCGCGAACTTCAACGGCGACGCGAATCCCGACGTGGTCAAGCTGCAGTCGGACTTCATCAGCCCGCAGAACACCCTTGTGGCGCTGTTCATGGGCGACGGTGCGGGGAACCTCACCGGCAGCAGCGGATTCACCATGCCGTGGCTGCAGGGCGGGCCGTATCCCGAGTTCCTGGATGTCGGCGACCTGAATGGCGACGGCTTCGACGATGTCGCCGCGGCCAACTCGCGGGAGGACGGAAAATCCTACGTCTACATCTCGTCGGACGACGGCATGGGCGGCTACGGCAGCCACGCCTCTTCGGTGGTCACCCATTCCGGCTCCAGCCACCGGATCGGTGTCGCGAGCATGAACCCGTCGGTCGATTCGCACCTCGACCTGGTGATCGTCACCGACTCCGCGGTGCTGGTGAAATTCGGCGACGGCAGCGGCACGACGTACCCGACCAGCGTATCGTTGAGCCCGCCCGGCGTCGATGAGGACTTCGTTCCCGATCTGGCCGATCTGGACGGCAACGGCGCGCCCGACATCGTCGGTCCCGGCAGCATCGTCTTCAACAATGGCGACGGTACCTTCGGCACGCCGCAAGGCTTCGCGATCGGCGACACGCCGGGCTCGACCCGCGAACTGGCGCGGGCGGTGGACATCGACGGCGACACTGACATCGATGTCATCATTCCGTCGATCTACTACGGTGAGGAGGACACCGATCCCGAGGAGATCCGCGTGTTTCTCAACGACGGCTCCGGCAACCTCGCCGCGCCGCTGGTGCATCAAGGTCGCGACACCGGTGCCGGCAGCGACCAGATCGAGTGCCATGACTTCGACGGCGACGGCGTGAAGGACCTGATCTTCGGTCGCTACGAGACCGGTTACAGCGTCATGCTGCGGGCCGGCACCTCGAATCCGAAGACCATCGTCATCGATCCGGAAGATTCCGGCGGCGAGGGCGGCGGCGAAAGTGAGTCGTCGATCAGCATGCTCGGCGTGAACTGCCTCGACATCGGCAACCTCGACGGCGACGCCGCGGCCGAGATCGTGGTCGGCGACGACTTCGCCAACGAGATCATCCTCTACAAGCAGGGCAACCCCTTCGAGGAGTAGGAGACGGCGTGTCAGCCCGTGATGGTGAAGCCCTTCACGCCCTCGAGGGGCTGGATGTTCTTCACGTGCATGCCCTTGATGTTGTGGGCCATCGGGCTCTCCTCGGCGATTTCCTCGATGAAGGACTCGACCTCGTCGGTTTCACCCATGACTTCGAGCTCGACGGTGCCGTCGGGCAGGTTCTTCACCGTGCCGATGACCTCGAAACCCTTGGCGATGTCCTTGCAGGTGTAGCGGAAGCCGACTCCCTGGACCCGGCCGTCGAAGATGACGCGTCGTGCGATCACGGGGCGAGGGTGACGCCGGACGGGCGGTGCCGTCGAGACTCATCTCAGCGCCTCACTCCGGCCCCAGGTGGGTGAAGCGGACGCGATCCGGTGCCGGGCGGGAAACGGTGATCCGTCCGCCGATCGGGGAAACGGCGGTCTCGTCGAGCGCGGGGTCGTTTTCCGCATCGGCCAGCAGCCCGGCCATGGCGAGGGCGGCGTCGGTGACGGCCCCGGCCGTGGCGGCGTCGGCGAGGACGATCTCCCAGACGAGGTCGAGCTGGGTGTCCGAGCGGGCGGTGAGCTGGTAGCGGTCGCCGCGCCAGGCGTCGGCATGGACGGCGAGTTCCGGATCGATGGTTTCAAGCCACAGCCGCAGTCCGAGCCAGCCGGCGGACTCGTCGATGACCGGATCCTCGCCGGACAGGTCCACCGCCACCGGTTCGAAATCCTTCGCCTCCGGTGCGAAGCGGGCCGTGAGACAGGGCGGGTCGTGCAGGGCGGCGGGCAGTTTCTCCTGATCCATCAAGCGGCTGGCGAAGGGCGAGCCGAGCTGGGAAGGGAAGGTGGCGAGCCCGCGGATGAAGGCCGGGAGGTTGTTGAGGAGGTCGGCGGCGTCCGACCGGTCCTGGGTGCCGGTAAAGCCGATGCCGAGTGCCTGGCGAGCCAGGAAGCGGTTCTCGATGGCGATGGCGGCGCCGTGGTGAAGGGCCGTGCGGGCGCGCTCGGCCTCGTCGCCGGGATAGCCGGGCGGGGGGGGATGGTGCTGGTGGAGAAGGATGCGGACGAGCGCGCGCAGCAGCGCGCCCTGGTCGGGAATGCTCTGGTCGTCGAAGCGGTCGGTGACCCACGCCTCGCCGGTCTGGTCGTCGAACCACGACCGGGCGCCGAGCGCGTAGGTGGCGGCCAGTTGTCCGGCGAAGCGGTCGTCGGGCGCCAGCAGCCCCATGGCTGCCCACGCCCTCTCCCGGTGGCCGAGTGAGTTCGGGGGGAAGCGGCTTTCGATCGACGCGGCGACCCGTTCGAGCAGCTCCTCGCCCGCGATGCGGTGGACGACCGGGTTGCTGCGGAAATCGAGTCCGATCGAGCTTTCGGTGAACTGGATGAGGGCTTCCGGCACCTTCAGTTCCCCGCCTCCCTGGGCGAGCGATCGCAGGCTCTCGTTCTCCCTCTCGAGCAGCGCGACCTGATCCTCCAGCGAGGAGATGGTCTCGCGCAGTTGGGCGGCATCCGCGCTGGCCGCCGCCTTGCGGGTCTTCACGCCATGGAGGATGCCGGCCGCGCCCACCGCGGCACCGACAAGGATCGGCAGCAGGGTCTGGGGACGCATGGCCGGGAGATCAGCGGTCGCCGACGGGGCGCGCGTTGGGATTGGCCGGCTCGGCCTTTTCGAGCTTCTCCAGATCCGGGAGGGCCTGGCTTTCGTAGCCTCCGCCGAAGATCTCCTCGGCCTTGCCGCCGGGAACCAGGGTGATTCCGACCGGCCTCTCCGGCGAGCCGTCGGGCTTGTACTTGTAAAAGAAGACATGCACCGGAATTTCCTCTCGGGTGCCCGGCTTGAAGCGCTTCACCCGCGCATCGAAGAGCCGTTCCTGGACGAGCTTTCCGAAGGTCACGCCGGGCCGCTTGCTGTAGCCGAAGGAGGTCTTGAAGAGCTTGGTGCCGAGACCGTCGAAGATGTCGCATTTCAGCGGGTTGCCGCGCTTGTCGAGGCGGTAGATGGTCTTGGTGCTGATGTTTCCGCTGGCGGTGTAGGTGGTCTTGATCAGCGTCTGCTCGTCGTTGCCGCGCTCGAAGACGGTGCGCGATCCGTCCTTGTTGCGCTGCACCCGGACGAACGGGCCCTCGATGCCGATGCCCGGCAGTCCCTGGGCGGGGACGGCGGGGACGAGGCAGGCGAGGATCAGGCCGAAAAGTGCGAGGCGGATCATGGGCGGCGGACGGTAGGACTTGGCGGAGGGCGGATCAAGGAGCCATTTTGGCCCCGCCGATGCGCTGGAAGACACGCCGCTCAAGCCACGACCTGACCCGACGGGGGATGATCATGGGGATCCTCAACGTGACTCCGGATTCGTTTTCCGACGGGGGTCGTCACGCCGATCCCTCGGCGGCGCTCGGGCGGGCGCGGCAGATGATCGGCGAGGGAGTCGATATCATCGACGTCGGCGGCGAGTCGACCCGGCCCGGCGCCGAACCGGTGGGGCGGGACGAGGAAATCGCGCGGGTGCGGCCGGTGGTCGCGGCGCTGCGGGCGGAGTGGGACGGGCTGATCTCGATCGACACGATGAAGCCGGCGGTCGCCCGGGCGGCGCTGGAGGCCGGTGCGGATATCGTGAACGACGTGTCCGGCCTGCGGGACCCGGAAATGATCGAAGTCTGTGCCGCCTCGGAGTGCGGCGTGGTCGCGATGCACATGCGGGGCGAGCCGGGAACGATGCAGGACGCTCCGGCCTACGACGATGTGGTGGGCGAGGTGCGGGGGTTCTTCGAGGAACGCTTCGCCACGCTCACCGCGGCGGGTATCGCGGCGGAGGCGCTGTGTTTCGACCCGGGCATCGGCTTCGGCAAGACCATCGGGCACAATCTGGCACTGCTGCGCGCGTTGCCGGATCTGAAGGTGGAAGGTCGGCCGCTGCTGGTCGGTGTTTCGCGCAAAAGCTTCATTGGACGTCTGCTCGAAAGCGACGCGATGGCCGACCGCGAGTGGCCGACGGTGGCATTGACCGCATGGACCCGCGAGAGCGGCGCGCGGATTCATCGTGTGCACGAGGTCCGCCCGAACCGTGAGGCGCTGCGGATGATTGAGGCGGTCATTGAAGGCCCGGAATGGATGGCCTCCTGAAGGAGGAACTACATACCAAACAGGCAGGCGAGTGGCGTACGTCGTTCCTCCCTCAGGAGGTCCAAGCGCCACGTTGGTCGCCTCACTTCCTGCCGAGTGTCTTCCGCTTCTCGTTCTGCACAGGGTCGGCCTTTGCCGTGATCGCCACGTGCCGGTCGAGCACCGTCTTGAGCTTGGCATGGACGGCCCTCAATTCGTCAGGCACCCCGTTCTCGGCGAGGTCGTCATCTTCCTCCGGATCCTCGACCGTGTCGTAGAACCCGCCGCTCGCGTAGAGCTTGTATCGGGCGTCGCGGGTGTGCTGCGAGGCCTTGTCCCGGACGCCGTTGCGCTCATACCAGCAGTAGATGGCCTCCTTTCTCCGCGCCCCGGGCTTGCCGCGGAAGACCGGCATCAGGCTCACGCCGTCGATGTTGTCGGGCGTCGGGATGCCGGCGGCGTCCGTCAGGGTCGGCAGGACGTCGGTGAAATCGACCAGCGCTTCGCTGGCCTGGCCGGGCTCGATCACGCCGGGCCAGCTCGCGATGAAACCGACGTGGGTTCCGTTGTCCTTCGGGCTGCCCTTGCCGCCTCGGTAGGGCTTGCCGTTGAAATCCGAAACGATGTCGGTGTAGGTGCCGTTGTCGCCTGTCCAGATGACCAGCGTGTTCTTGCGTTGGCCGGTTTCCTCCAGCGTCGCGACCAATTGCCCGACCATCTTGTCGGTGTAGCGCACGAAGGCGTCCCAGTACTTCTGCGAACGGTAGCCGCCGGGCTCGCCGGTGGCGTCGCGCCACATCGCCGGGTCCCAGTCGGGATGGTCGGGTGTCGGCACGAAGGGCCAATGCGGCAGCATCATCGGGTAGTAGACGAGGAAGGGCGGGTCGCCGTCCTTCCGTGCCTTGATGAAGTCGCACAGGTAGGCGTTCACGATGTCGGGGCCGAACTCGCCGTTCTTGAAGTCCTTCCGCTCGCCGTCGATCTCGAGGCCGGGATTCGGGTAGCGGCTGGGGCGGCGGTTGAGCTGCCACAGGCAATGGCGGTCGAAGCCGAAGTTCCTCACGCCCCCGTAGTCGCCGAGGAGCTGCCACTTGCCGCCGATGGCCGTGGCGTAGCCGGCATCGCGCAGCAGGTTGGCGAAGGTAACCTCCTCGGGATCGAGGATGCCGAAGCGGACGTAGTTCCGGTTGTTGTGGATGCCGGTCATGATCTGCACTCGCGAGGGCGTGCAGATCGGCTGCGAGTGGGCGTGTTCAAAGCGGATCCCGCTGGCCGCGAGCGCGTCGAGGTGCGGTGTCTCGTAGATCTTCGAACCATAGCACGAGAGATTCTCCAACCCGATGTCGTCGGCCATGATGACGACGATGTTGGGCCTTTTGGTTTCGGCGTGGGCTCCGCCAAGAATCAGACAGCCAGCCAGGGAGACGATGAGCGGACGGGTCGGCATGGGGACTCATACTCAGGGATCGGAGGCGATCATGCAACGACTCCGGGGCTTGAGTCGTCGGAACGGTCGGGCATGATCCCCGCATGGACCATGTGAGCCGGGGACGCCGGGTGATTGAAATCGAGGCCGATTCCCTGCGGGCCCTCGGCGAGCGGTTGGGCGGGCCGTTCGACGAGGCGGTGGCCGTGCTCAAGGAGGTGCTCGACGCCCGCGGGAAGATCGTGGTCGTCGGCATCGGCAAGTCGGGAAACATCGGCCACAAGATCGCCGCGACGCTCAACTCGACCGGCTCGACCGCCGTCGTGCTCAACTCGCAGAACGCGCTGCACGGCGACCTCGGCATCGTCTCCGACGGCGACGCGGTGATCGCGCTTTCCTACTCCGGCGAGACCGCCGAACTGCTCGACCTGCTGCCTCACATCAAGCGTTTCGAGGTCCGCCTGATCGCACTGACCGGACGTCCGGACTCGACGCTTTCCCGCCATTCCGACATCACCCTCGATACTTCGGTCGAGCGCGAGGCGTGTCCGCTGAACCTGGCGCCCACCTCGTCCTCGACCGCGATGCTGGTGATGGGCGACGCGCTGGCGATGGTCCTGCTCGAGGCGCGCGGCTTCACCGAGGAGGAATTCGCGCGCTTCCATCCGGGCGGCGCGCTGGGCCGCGCCCTGCTGCTGAAGGTTTCGGACATCATGCGCGCGGGCGACGCGCTGGCGAGCGTGCCGGAAGGCGCGACCGTGCGCGACGCGCTGGTCGCGATGTCGGAGAGTCGGGCCGGCGCCTGCGTGGTGGTGGCGGCGGACGGCTCGCTCGCGGGAATCTTCACGCACGGGGATTTCGCCCGCAGCTACCAGCAGGATGCCTCGGTGGGCGACAAACCGGTGGCCGGTCTGATGACCCGCGACCCGATCAGCGTGTCCGCCGACGCGCTCGCGGCGGAGGCGGTGAAAACGATCGGCTCGCACCGGATCGACGATGTCGTCGTCCTCGACGCCGACGGCCGCCCGGTCGGCCTGATCGACACTCAGGATCTGGCGCGGCTGAAGATTGTGTGACCCCGGTGCGGGCCCGCTGTTCCCGGCGGAGGAAATTGGAAATGGGTTTGCCGCGCCGCCGGTGCCACTTTAGTATCACTCCATGCGGACCGAGTTGGTGACCACCCTGAAGCGGAAGGCGACCGATCTCATCAGCGAGATAGCCGCCGACCATGAACCGGTCTTGATCACGCAGCACGGACTTCCGGCGGCGTATCTCGTGGATGTGGAGAGCTACGAAGCCATGAAGGCGAGGATCGGTCTGCTCGAGGGCATCGCGAAGGGCGAGAAAGCGATCGACGAGGGTCGGGTGCTCACCCATGCCGAAGCGAAGAAGCGCATGTCGCGATGGCTCGACTGATCTGGACCGAGCCGGCGCTACAGGATCTGGAGCAGATCGCCGACTACATCGCGCTTGATGACCACCGCGCTGCCTGCCTTCTGGTGCGAATGTTATTCGAGAAGGCGGAGTTGTTGGAGGCGTTCCCCGAGATGTGCCCGGTCCCCCATGACCTCCCCGGCTCCCGATACCGCCACCTCGTCGTCGGGCCGTTGCGAATCTTCCACCGGATCGACGGGGACCAGGTCTTCATCGTCTACGTCATGCGGTCCGAGAGACTTCTCGATCTGTCGGACCTCGAGTCCCGCGAAGGGGCCTGAGGGTTGACTACCTGCCCCGCCGGATTTCCGATCCCTGGAACTGGATCTGGATGCGGTGGACGCGCTTGATGCGGGTCTGGATCTTGAAGGTCTCCGGGTCGAAAGACTCGGGGATCTCGATGCGGTGGATGTCGACGATCGCGTGGTAGCCGCGCTCGGAAAAGATGTCGATGAACATCGCGAGGGCGGTGGGATCGTGAAGGATCGTGCTTTCGCTGTTGATCACCGCCTTGCCGGAGATGGCGTGGCGCTCGACGATCGGGATGAAGTCGCTCTGGATCAGGTCGACGACCTTTCCGAAGAGTTCGGCGTGGCGGATGGCGTAGGTGTCGAGGCGGTCGACGAGGTTCTGGCGGGCGTGGAGTGACAGGGTGGCCGCGACCGGGATGGCCGAGATGCGGTCGTAGGTGGCCTCGGCCAGTTCGAGCGAGCCCTGGTAGCGGAGTTCCTCGTCGATGCGCTGGCGGACCTCCTCGAGGGTGCCGTGGGCGTTGATGAAGTGATAGAAGAAGATCTCGCGCAGGTCCTTCAGGGCGCCGTAGGTCTTCTCCTTGAAGGTGCGGTAGCGGTTGAGCGCGGCCTGCGGGTCGAGGTCGGTGGCGCGGACCTCGACGGATTCGCCGATGCCGCTTTCCTCGACCTCGGCGTTGTGTTCCTGCGCCTCGCGGCCTCGCTGGAGCTGGCGCTTCACGCTTTCCTTCTCATCGACGAAGAGGACGACGATGTGGAAGTGCGGCTTCTTGAAATGATCGGCGTTGGGCGTGTCGCGGAACTTGGTGTGAAGTCCGTTGAGCTTCTGGTGGAGGAGCTTGACGCACTCGACTTGCACCTTGGTGCGCGGGAAGCCATCGACCACCGCGCCGGACTGATAGACCGGGTCGAGCAGCTTGCGCAGCATGATCTCGATGACCTCGCGGTCGCCGACGAGCATGCCGGCGTCCTTCATCTTCCTCGCCTCCGGGGTGTCGAGCAGACTGCTCACGACCAGCGGCGGGGCCGTGAGGTCGCGGTATTTCATGATGAACCCGGTGTGCGTGCCCTTGCCCGCGCCGGGCGCGCCGTTGAGCCAGAAGATCTCCTTTGGGAAGCGCAGATGGACTTCTCCGAGTTCCTCCTCGAGCTGGGACCAGACGGAGTTGAAGATGATCTGGGCGTCCTTGACCTCGAGGTCCTCGACGTTTGGGGAAGGAGGGGTGGTTTGGGTGGAAGCGGGCATGGTGGGGAAGGGAGGGCGGAGGCGGAGGACCGGGATGCTGTGGCCCGGGCTCCGCACTGAAGGGGGAACTACGTACTGAACTGGCGGACTTGGCGAGTGATCAGTCGATCCGGGGTCCGCGGGAGATCTTCTCCAGAAGCTTGGGTCCGTCCAGCACCGCCACGTAGGGCATCGGGTCGATGTCGTCGTGCTCCAGCACGAAGGCGGTCAGTTCGTTGCGGACCACTTCGGCGAGAGTCTGAGGATCCCAGGGCTTGGCGATGTAGTGGTGCAGGCCGCCCTGGTTGATGGCGCGGATGGTGTCCTGCTGGTCGGCCTGGCCGGTGAGCAGGACTTTCCTCACCGCACGGTGGTCCTCGTCGGCGTGGAGCTGGGTGAGGAAATCGACGCCGGTCTCCCCGGGCAGCCGGTGGTCGGCGAGGATCAGGCCCACGCGTCCGCCGTCGGCCTCGATCTGGGCGATCGCCTCCCTGGCGTCGGCGACGTCTTCGGCGGCCTCGATGCGGAACTGGTTTTCAAACGGTCGGAGGTCGCGGCGGATGGCTTCGCGGACTTCCGGTTCGTCTTCGATGGACAGGATGGCGATGGAGTTCATGGCTCGGATTTCGGTGGGATGATGGGAAGGACGACGGTGAAGACCGTGCGGCCGGGTTGGGAGGAGAAGGTGATGCCGCCGCCGTGCCGTTCGACGACGGTCTTGCAGATCGGCAGGCCGAGGCCGAGACCGAACTCGACGCGGCCGCTCTTGGTCGTGAAGCGCGGACTGAAGATGTGCGGTTGGGCTTCGGGCGGAATGCCGCGGCCGTTGTCCTCGATCTCGACGCGCACGCGGTCGTCGCCCTCGCGGGCGGTGGTGAGGGTCACGCGACCGTTTTCCGCGGTGGCCTGCGCGGCGTTCTGGATGAGGTTCGTCCAAACCTGCTGGAGCTGCGAGGGGATGCAACGGACCGGCGGGAGTTCGCCGTAGTGCTTGATGACCTCGTGGCCGCGCAGCTTGTTGCGGAGGATGACGAGCACGTCCTCCAGGGTGGTGTTGAGGTCGATGCCGTCGGTCCAGCTCTCGTCGGCGCGTGCGTAGAGCTTGAGACTGCGGACGAGCGCGGCGATGCGTTGCGAGCAGTTGTCGATGTTGCGCAGCGCGCTGCCGACCTGCCCGCCGTATTCGATCTGCTGGAGCAGCGCGTCGCGACCCACGCCGGGGTCGAGTGTCGCCAGCTTCTTGAAATCATCGACCGAGCGGATGCCCGCGGCGACGAGGCGGTCGGCGGGGAGGGTGCGATCGAGTTGACGGGCAAGTTCCCCCTTCAGTGCGCGCTCGTCCCGGGTCGAAAGCGGGCTGGCCTCGCGGGCGAGTTCAAGCGCGGCGGCGGCGGGCGCGAGTTCGCGGGTGGCGGCGAGCAGCCGGGGGACGTCGTCGAGCAGGTAGCGGGTCGCGTTCTGCATCGCGGCGACGGGATTGTTGAGCTCGTGCGCCATGCCGGCGGCCAGGGTGCCGAGGGTGGCCATTTTCTCCGACTCGATGAGCCGCTGCTGGGCGGCCTGCAGGTCGGCGAGGGCGCGCTCGAGGTCGTCGCGCTGCTGTTCGAGGCGGGTGTTGAGCTGGTGGACCTTGGTCAGAAGCTGGACGGCACGGCGGTTGCGGCGGGCCATCGAGCGGAGGATGACGGTGATCAGGCACGAGGCGAGCTGCGGGCTGCGGGCGACGGCGTCGCGCACCTGCTCCCGGCTGAGGACCAGGGCGCGGACCTCGGTGACGGCACGGCAACTGAAGAAGACCGGGTTCTGCAACGAGAGTGACATCAGGCCGACGATGCGGCCGGCGCTTTCCGAGTGGAAGGTGACGTCCTTGCCGTCGAGCGTGCGGAAGAGCTTCACCCGGCCCTCGAGCAGGATCCAGATGTGGCCGGCCTCGTCGCCCTCGCGGACCATGATTTCCTCCGGGGCGTAGCTGCGCCGCTCGGGCTGGTCGAGGAGGTGGTCGAACTCCTCGATCATGGTCTTCTCGATCTGGTCGTCGGTCATTTGCGCACCGTCGATCACCGAGGTCTGCACCTGGTTGAGGCGCGCGGCGAGCTGGTCGAGATTGGATTTTGCGGAGAGAAAGGCGGTTCCCATCGAGCGCAGGTCGAGGAGGGGGTGCAACTCGTCGATGCGGTGGGGCGCCGCCTGGATCACGTAGTCGGTGAGCTGGGCGCGAAGCAGGGCGTACAATCGCTCCGAATGGAAATCGGGATCGACGCGGGCGTGCAGGGCGCCCTGCTGGAGGAGTTCGTCGGCGCGGCAGCCGCCGGCGATGGTGTCCAGCAGCAGCCGCCGGGTGCCGCGCAGCAGGGGTTCCTCCCGGATTTCAAGGAGGGCCGAGGCACCGTCGGTGCCGTCCAGCTCGAGCCCGCAGAACACCATCGCCACGTCCTTGCCAGCGGTGCGCAGTTCCCTGGCCCGGCGAAGCAGTTCGTCGCCGCCGGTGAAGTTCTCGAAGCGGAAGGCATCACCCGACCAGCCGCGCACCTCCTCCTCGACCCTCGAGACGAGGTCGTCGTCACGGTGGGCACAGAGGATGGCGGGGCGGTGGGACACGGGGTGTGGGGATCAGGGGATCGGGATATCTGGGATATGAAACATGGATCGAATCTCTCAATTTCCCGATATCCAATCGCACAACGGCTCAACTGACTCCCGCGAGGTGGAGCAGCGGGCGGAGGAGGAGGAAACAGACGAGGATGCCGGCTGCGGCGAGAGCGGTGCCGAGGGTGAGCATCTGGCGGGCGGTGATGGTGCCCGTGCTGTAGGCGATCGCGTTGGGCGGCGTGCTGATCGGCAGGGCCATGGCGAGCGAGGCACCGAGGGCGACGAACGCGAGAATGATGATGGCGCTGGCTCCCGAGGCACCTGCGACGGCGACGGCGATGGGCGTCAGCAGGTTGCTGGCGGCGCTGTTGGAGATGAAGGTGCTCATCACCAACGCGGTGGCACAGATCGCCACGCCGATCGCGACGCGGTTCATGGCGTCCCACTCGATCAGGCCGACAAGCCAGGTGTCGAAGCCGGTGGCGGAGACGCCGACACCGAGCGCGATGCCGCCGGCGACGAGCCACAGCACGTCCCATTCGAGACCGCGGAAGTCCTTGGAGGAGACCACGCCGCTGGCGAGCAGGATCACCACCGGGAACAGCCCGACGACGTAGGAGTTGATGCCATGCAGGGAGCCCGTGACCCACATGCCGATCGTGATGATTGCGGTGGCGTAGAAGACGAACGCCGGGCGGGACTTCACCCACTTCACGTTCATGTCGATCTCGATCGCCTTGCGGGATGCCGGGAACATCAGCACGATCATCAGCCAGGTGGCGGCCAGCAGGATGATGGCGATCGGGACGGCGAAGATCATCCACTGCAGGAACGAGCACTGGCCGATGGGTTCGCCGGTGGCGGGGTTGATCTTGGAAAGGGCGCCGAGAACGATCGCGTTGGGAGGCGTGCCGATGGGGGTCCCGATGCCGCCGATGTTGGCGGCGAAGGGCACGCCGAGCGCGAGGCCGGCGCGGAAGCGGTCGGTGGCTTCGAGGCGGTGGATGATCGGCAGCACCACCGCCATCATGGTGGCGGTGGTGGCGGTGTTGCTCATCCACATCGACAGGACGCCGGTGATGAGCATCAGCCCGAGCAGCACCCGCGAGGGTTTCGTGCCGAAGGGTTTCAGCATGATCGCGGCGAGGTTCTTGTCGACGCCGAAGCGGGCGGCGCCGAAGGCGAGGAAGAAACCGCCGAGGAAGAGGATGAGGACGCGGTTGGCGAGGGTGTCGAAGAAGGCGGTGTAGGCGGGCGCGGCCCCACCTTCGGGAAACGCGGCCATGCCCCATGCCCATTCGAGTTGTCCGGAGACATCACTCAGGAAGAGGATGAGCAGCAGGATGACCATCGCCGAGGTGGCGAAGAGCGGGATCGCCTCGCTCACCCACAGGATCACCGCGAGCAGGAAGATGGAGAGGAGCCGGTGGCCGGCCTCCGAGAGTCCCGGGATCTGGATGAAGAACGGGACGAGGAAGGCGACGAGGGCGAGGAGGAGGGAAAGGTTTTTTCCGGTGGCGAGTCGCTTGATGGCGTGCATGACGCCTGTCGTTGAAAACCCTCTCCGCGAATTTTCGCAATCACGGAAGAGGATGCGCGGAGATAATGGCAACCGGAGTCCCGGCCTCCGGTGCGGTCATTGAAACCCGGCGAGAATGGCGTCAAGTTCGTCGTCCCGCAACACGCCCGCGACGTAGTGGCCGGCGGCTGAGCGGAGGATGGCGGCGTCGCTGGCGGTCTTCCCGAGATCCATCACGATCTCCCTCGCCACCGCCGCGAAGCTGTTTCCGTTATTGAAGCAGAACGGTGCGAGGCGGTGGCATTCTCGAAGGAATTCGAGCATTTCACGGAAGGTGGATTCCTTTTGGTGTTCTCGCTGCCAGCGCTCCCGGCACGGAGCATGACCATCGCTGGTTGGTCCGTGAAAGGATCCTGTCTTCTCACAGATCCGAAGGTTTAACTCGATGATCTGAGCCCAGTCGAAGTCACCGAGCCAGTTGCGCCGCTCGTCACCGAGATTGCTCATCTTCCGGCAAGTCGTTCAGGATGGCCTCGTCCTCCCGAAGTCCCTCGACGCCGACACTTCGATAGTAACCTTTGCCCGTCGGCCCGAAGACCGGCTCTCTGGCGAAGCGGCCGGAGATCCGGATGGCGTCATCGACCATTCTCTCGAAGCGTTGTTTCGGGGGAATGCTCGAAGCTTTCTTTCCCTTTTCTTCAGCCATGCGCGCAATATGCTTCATGAAATGGGGAGAGGCAAGAAGGCTCACCTTGAAACCTGCCATGCTTGCCCCGTTTTGACGAAGGTTCCGACTCCTCACCCGGACTCCGGGATGAGGCGGAGGCGCGACGGACTACTCACCCATGCCGGCCGCCCACGGGGGCTGGCCGTTGCGGATCTCGTGGGCCATCACCCGTCCCTCTTCCATGCCGCTGCGGCTGTCGAAGAGCTGGACGGTGGCCGGGCCGTGGTTGCCGCGAGACTTCACCACGATCTGGCGCTGGCCGTTGACGAAGCGCACCGTTTCGACCCGGGGCATCGCGGTCTGGCAGACGGCGACGGTGCGTCCGCCCTCCTTCAAGGACACGTTGCCGAGTCCCTTGACCGGCGTCAGCGCCCCGCCCGCGGCCGGAGCGCCGCCAGGCTGGAGTGCAAGGCTGTAGCCCGCCTGGTAGCCGCGGTTGAAGGCATCGGTCTGGGTCGCTGGGAAGGTGCCGTAGTGGCGTCGCGGCTGGCGTGATTTTCCGGTCGAGCCATCCGCGCGGCCGTGGCTCATGCCGAGGTCGTAGGTCCCTTGGTGGGGGCCGTCGTAGGGCTGGTGCCCGGGAGGCAGTCCGGTGATCGGGGCGAGACCCGCCCCGCCGGTGTCGTCGATCGGGGTGCAGTGGCAGAACAGGAACGGCGTGGCGAGGAGAAGGGGACGGAGTCTCATGAGTGATCTTGGTTTCGGCAGCACGATCCACGAATCCGGCCGATACTCCAATCCTGATTTGGTGCTTCACCGGTCGAGGAAGGTGCCGGTGAGACGATCCTGGAGCGGGCTGCCGCCCTCGAGTTGCCCGGGGTCCATTTCGGAAAAATGCCGGGCCGAGTCGTGCTGGAGGCGGGTGATGGTCCGGACAAGCTGCAGCGCGATCACGGACAGGGCGATGCTGATGCCGCTGGTCGAGGTCCAGACCGCCGCCGAGACGTGGGCACTCCAGGAGCTTGCGAATGAGGAAGAGATGTTTCCCGTCAGCCCGTCGCCCACCGACGAGAGCAGCCAGAGGGTCCACCAGAACGGCAGCAGGTAGCCGGGAAGCGCCTGGCCGGTGGTGGAGGCGCGGACGATCTCGCGCATCGCGACATACGGCTTCCAGAGGTTGGCGATCGGAATGAAATACCAGCCGACGCACCAGCCGGGCGTGGTGGTGATGACCTCGTGATAGCGTGCGCCGCTCCGGGCCGCGGTGCGGCGTTTCAACTGATGGAACAGCCACGCGTTCTTGCCGCTGCGGACGATCCATACGCCGAACAGCACGAAGGTGGCCAGCGTGACCCAGGAGGCGCCTTCGACCACGGTGACGATCCGCTCGACGAACTCCGACGACACCGCCGTCGTCGAGTAGGCGTAGAGCAGCGCGATCACCGCCCAGAAGACGACGAAGCCGGTGTACATGAGCAACGCGCCGACGACCCAGCGGGCGAGCGCGCGGTTGTCACGATAGGGACCGTAGGGACCGTCCGGCAGCGAGACCGGCCCGTCCGGCTCCTCGATGGGAATCGCGTCGGGAGTCTCGTAGGGGTTCAGAGGGCCGCCGTCCATCCGCCGCCAGTCTTGTGGGAGCGCATGGTCTCGGGGAAGCGGATTTGTTTTGAATGTCTCCATCGTGGCTGCTTCTTTCTACCCTAGGCATGAAAGGCTATCTCCCGCATCCGGTCGTCAAATCGGTCGTCTTCTGGATCCTGACCTTGTGCATCCTGTGCGTCACCGCGGCATCCGTGTTCATGGTATGGGACGGCATCGAGAAGGAAGTCGCGGGCAGTCTGATCGAGACCGCCCTCGTGCTGGCCGCCGGGTCCGTGGTGTTTCTCCTCGTGAACCTGGCCTTCGGCAGCCTGTTCCGCGAATGGTTCTCGCCGCGTCCGTCGCAGCCTCTTGATCCGGCGTTCGCCGAGCGGCTGCAGCGTGCCAAGGACTCGAGCCGGTCCGAGACGTCGCGGAAGGCCGAGTGATGGGACGCCGCAATGCTGACGCGGAGTTTGTCAGACGGATGAGCGGGCCGTATGGATGGCGGCGATGAAGCGCGGGGGGACACGGACATACTGACTTCGAACGGCGTGCCTTCGAGTTTTGGGGCGTCGCTAGCCTTGGGCTTGGCTCTCGCTTTTCTGGGCCGATTTTACAATCGCGTCGCCGGATTGCTGAAGCGGTCGATGAAGGAAGAGGATGAGCACTGAGATGGCGGTCTGGACTTCTCTACAGCCTCTAACTCCGCCCTTCACAAAACCCACGGCTCCGCTTGAATCGCCTTTGAAATGGCAGAGGCGAATCCGATCCTGAACAACCCCTACGAGGAGCCGGCCAGCCACTACGCGACCAATCCGGAAGGAGAACTCGACTACGAGACGGTCCGTCCAGGCCGCCGGATCTTCACCGGGCAGGTCGCGGCGATGCCGGTGACCACCGGCCCCCAGAAGGAGTTCGAGGCGATTTCCGAAGATCTCTCCCGCGCCTATGGGCCACTGCTCGTCAACCGCGTCCGCAAGGAAGTCGGTGCATGGCGGGATCAGGGCTACCCGAATGTCACCCGGGTCACCGCCGGTCTCCTCCGCTTCTGGTTTCGCAACCCGGAACGTCACGCCATCGAGAAGCTGTTCTTTGCCCAGCGCGAGGCCATCGAAACGGCGATCTGGCTCAACGAAGTGGCCGGGAGATCCAACGCCGGGAGCTACGTCCTCACCGAACTCCAGAAGGCCCACGCCACCATCGGCCCGAATCCCGACGACCAACTCCCGCGCATCGCCTTCAAGATGGCCACCGGCACCGGCAAGACCGTCGTGATGGCCGCCCTCATCCTCTACCATTTCTTCAACCGCCAGGAATACCCGAGCGACACCCGCTACGCCGACAACTTCCTCGTGGTCGCTCCCGGCGTCACCATCCGCGACCGGCTCTCGGTCCTGCGCGTGGAAACCAACCGCGACGCGCTCGAAGCCGACTACTACACCCAGCGCCGGCTCGTCCCGCGCGACCTCCAGCCGCGCCTGCGGCAGCTCAATGCGAAGCTCGTCATCGCCAACTACCACCAGTTCGAGCCGCGCCAGCTGTCGGGAAACAAGCGCGGGGCGATGGACGGGAAACGGGACTCCGAGGGCAAGAAGCAGGAAGCCAAGGAGGACTTCGCGCTCGTCATCCGCCGCCTGATGCCGGCCTTCAAGTCCGGCACCCGCCTGCTCGTCCTCAACGATGAGGCCCACCACTGCTACCTGCCGAAACCCGGCGACAAGAAGAAGGCCGAGGGTGAGGACACCAAGACCGAGAACGAACGCGCCGCCGTCTGGTTCTCCGGGCTACGCGAGATCCACCGCCGCTTCAAGGTGCGCTCGGTCTATGACCTCTCGGCCACGCCCTACTACCTCACCGGCTCCGGCCACGAGCCCTACTCGCTCTTTCCCTGGGTGGTGTCCGACTTCGGCCTGATCGACGCGATCGAGTCGGGTTTGGTGAAAATCCCCTACCTGCCCACCCGCGACGACACCCAGTCGCTCGACATTCCCGTCCTCCGCAACCTCTACCATCACGTGAAGGATGACCTGCCGAAGGCCGGCCGGACCCGCCAGCGGAAGCGGGCCAGGGAAAAGGGCGAGAAGCTCACCGAGGCGCCGCCCAAGCTCCCCGACCTCGTCCAGCAGGCGCTCGATCAGTTCTATCAGCACTACGAGGAGGAGTTCAAAACCCGCGCCCACACCGCCGGCGCCCGTGGCGATACCCAGCTCTCGCTCGACGACACCCCGCCCGTCTTCATCGTGGTCTGCAACAACACCGGCGTCTCCCGCGAGGTTTACAAGTTCATCGCCGGATACGAGTTCGAGGACGCCGAGGGCGAAACGCACGTCGTTTCCGGTCGCTACGATCTTTTCTCCAACTACGACGAAGCGACCAAGGCCGCCAAGCCGCGACCGCCTTCGCTGCTGATCGACTCCGACGCCCTCGAACACTCCGGCCAGATCGACGCTTCCTTCCGCAAGATCTTCGCTCCGGAGATCACTCAATTCCGCCGGGAGTATGCGATCCGCCACGGCCAGGGCGCGGCCGAGGCCCTCGGCGAGGCCGAGATCCTCCGCGAAGTGGTCAACACCGTCGGCAAGCGCAACGCCCTCGGTTCCCACGTTCGCTGCGTGGTTTCCGTCTCGATGCTCACCGAAGGCTGGGATGCCAACACCGTCACCCACATCACCGGCCTCCGCGCCTTCGGCTCGCAGCTCCTGTGCGAGCAGGTCGCCGGGCGGGCGCTACGCCGGAAGTCGTACATCCTCCAGCCCTACGACCCCGCCACCGGCAACCGCCTCACCGACAAGCAGGCGAAGCAGCGCAAGGAGGAAAACGTCCTGTGGAAATTCCCACCGGAATACGCCCACATCATCGGCGTCCCCTTCAAGCTCTTCAAGGGCGGCTCCGCCTCACCGGTCGATCCGCCCGCCACCACCCGCATCCACGCCCTCGACGAGCGCGACCACCTCGAACTCACCTTTCCCAACGTCGAGGGCTACCGCGTCGAATCCCGCGAGGGCGGGCTCAAGGCCGACTTCGCCGGCATCGACGACTACGAGGTCCGCGGCGACCAGATCCCCACCGAGACCGCGCTCGCCACCGCCTTCCAGATCCACGAGATCCAGCTCTCCATCGACGACATCCTCGACGACACCCGCGACCAGGAGATCGTCTATCTCATCTCCAAGGACCTGCTGCGCGACTACTTCCAGGACGAGAAGACCGGCGCGCCCTCCTTCGAGCACTTCCATTCGGTCAAGGCCATCGTCGCCGACTGGTACGACCGCCGCGTGCGCGTCATCGGCAAGGATGCCCGCTACAAGAAGCTCCTCTACTACGGCGACCGCGACGGCGGCCGCTCGCGCATGGTCGCCCACATCCACCGCGCCATCAGCCAGGGCAGCGACCGCCGCGACGCCATCCGCCCCATCCTCAACTACTACAACCCCCAGGGTTCCTCCCGCTTCGTCCTCGGCATGACCTCCAAGGACACCTGGACCACCCGCCACTCGCACGTCAACCGCGTCGTCATGGACTCCGGCTGGGAAGGCAAGGCCGGCAAGACCCTCGACGATCTCGCCGACGAGGGCCACGTTCTCGCCTGGGTGAAGAACTCCTTCCTCAACCTCGAGATCCCCTACCTCGACAAGGCCGGCGAGCAGCGCCGCTACCTGCCCGACTTCCTCGTCCGCCTGAAAGGGCCCGACGGCTCGCAGGTCAACCTCGTGCTGGAGATCACCGGCATGAACAAGGACAAGGCCGAGAAGAAGCACACCGTCGAGACCCGCTGGCTTCCCGCGCTGGAAAGCGTCCGCCACCTCCACGCCCGCCCCGGCCAGTGGGGCGAGCACCCGTGGACCTTCCTCGAACTCGACGGCGAAGCCGCCCTCGCCGACCTCCGCAACCGCGTGCTGGAGCACATCGGAGCATGATCCCCGACGAATTCCAGAAGACCTTCGATCGTCTCGTCTCCCGCTGGGAAAACGAATGCGTCGAGTTCAAGCAGGCATCCAAGGACTACAAAACCGACGACATCGGTCGCTACGTCACCGCCCTCGCCAACGAGGCCAATCTCAAGTCCCGCGACAGCGCCTGGCTCGTCTTCGGCGTGAACAACAAGAGCCGCAAGGCGATCGGGACCGACTATCGGGAAAACACCGAGCGACTCCATAGCCTCAAGCATCAGATCCACCAGGACACCAAGCCCGCCCACGGACTCCGCGAGATCCACGAGGGAGAGATCGGCGGCCACCGCGTCCTGCTCTTCGAGATCCCCCCGGCCCCGCGCGGCACTCCCGTCGCATGGAAGGGACACTACTACGCCCGCAGCGGCGAAAGCCTCGTCTCCCTCGACCTGAACAAGATCGACCAGATCCGTGCCCAGTCACCCGCGGAGGACTGGTCCGCCGGTATCTGTCCCACCGCCACGCTCGACGATCTCGACCCGGCCGCTCTCGCGAAGGCGCGCGAGCAGTTTACCAAACGTTATCCCAAGCAGGAGCTTCCGGAGGATGACCTCGTTTTCCTCGACCGGGCCAAGCTGACCATCGAGGGCCGCATCACCCGCACCGCCCTGCTGCTGCTCGGGAAAGAGGAGTCCGTCCATCACCTCCTGCCATCCATCGGTGAGATCACCTGGAAACTTGAAGGAGAAGAGCGCTCCTACCAGCACTTCGGCCCGCCCTTCCTCCTCACCACCAGCCTCGTTTTCCAGCGCATCCGCAACCTCCGGCTCAAGCTCCTTCCCTTCAACGAACTCCTCGCCGTCGAGGTGGACAAATACGAGCAAGGCTCGGTCCTGGAAGCCCTGCACAACTGCATCGCCCACCAGGACTACTCGCTCCATTCCCGCATCATCCTCACCGAGCGGCCCGACCGCCTCGTCTTCGAAAACGCGGGCTCGTTCTTCGAGGGAAGCCCGATGGACTACATCCTGAATGAGCGGTCCCCCGAGCATTACCGCAACCGCTTCCTCACCGTTGCCATGCGCTCGCTCGGCATGATCGACACCATGGGCTACGGCATCCGCGACATCTACCTCAGCCAGCGCCGTCGCTACCTGCCGCTGCCGGACTACGACCTCTCCGATCCCGCCAAGGTCCGCCTCATCATCTATGGCCGCTTCATCGACGAGAACTACAGTCGCCTCCTCTTCGCCAATACCGAGCTCCGCCTCGCCGACGTCTTTTCCATCGACCTCCTGCAGAAAGGCCATGGCCGCGACCTCGACGAGGAAACCCTGCGTCACCTCCGCAAGGAAGGTCTCGTCGAGGGCCGCAAGCCCAACCTCCACGTCGCCGCTTCCATTGCCGCCGCAACCGACGAAAAGGCCGACTACATCCGCGCCCGGGCCTTCGATGACCAATACTACCGGGACCTGATCGTCCAATATCTCCAGAAGTTCGAAACCGGCACCCGCACCGAGCGGGAGATGCAGGAGCAGGTGCTCGACAGCATGGACCTGGAGCGAGA
>ERZ869936.785-NODE-785-length-26878-cov-5.931663_pt1 | contig 26878 bp, 25 predicted proteins | sample MGYA00520876_ERZ869936 | MGnify/ENA primary metagenome ERZ869936 (study PRJEB32218, sample SAMN09650985) | biofilter metagenome | isolation source: enrty point of leading RO module | place: Saudi Arabia: Thuwal, RO plant located on Red Sea | collected 2016-02-17 ... | reverse complement strand
ACAAGAAAACAAAAACAAGGGAAATAACGGGGTTTGTGGCAGATACAGTTTTCATATTTTTTGTTGTGTTAAAAAAAAAAGAAAAATTACTTACATATTTTACGGTGAGAAAACCGACTATTTTATCATCTTTGGAACATGAAAGTACTGTTTAAGGAAATCAATTGTCTTTTCGGGGCTTATGAACAGGCTATCATCTCACCCTTAAAGGGCGAAGGCCTTCAAAAAATTGAAAAAATTGAAGGTGCCTGGCTGGCGGTAGAAGACGGAAAGGTGGCTGATTTCGGCAGTATGGATAATTTCCCCGGTATCAGCGACTGGAGCGGTCTTGATGTTATTGATATGGCCGGTTCCAACATTTACCCTGCTTTTTGTGATTCGCATACCCATCTGGTTTATTCCCATACCCGTGAAGAGGAATTTTCCATGCGACTAAGGGGCATGAGTTATCAGGAAATTGCTTCCCGTGGCGGAGGAATATTAAACAGTGCCGGACGAATGAAGGCGGCTGATGAAAACGTCCTGTTTGAAGCCGCCCTTGCCAGAGCCAATGAAATGATTGCTTTGGGAACCGGATCACTTGAGATAAAAAGCGGGTATGGTCTGGATACAGCATCTGAGCTTAAAATGCTCAGGGTGATTAAACGCCTGAAGGAAACACTTCCCATTCCCGTTAAAGCTACATTTCTGGGAGCTCATGCGGTTCCCACCAACCTGAATAAGGAAAAATACATCGACCTGTTGTTGCATGAAATGCTACCCGAAGTAGCGGCTCAAAATCTGGCCGACTATTGCGATGTTTTTTGCGAGCAGGGTTATTTCAGTGCCGAAGACACGAGAAAAATTCTTGACAAGGCCGCCACATTGGGCCTCAGAGGAAAGGTTCATGCCGAACAGCTTTCCGATTCGGGAGGCGTCTTGGCGGGAATTGAATCGGGAGCCATTTCGGTCGACCATCTTGAATTTTTAAGTCCAGGAGGGATTCAGGCCCTAAAAAATTCCAACACCATTCCCACCCTGCTACCCGGGGCGCAGTTTTTCCTGGGATTGAAAAATCCGCCTGTAGCTGAAATGCTTGCCGCGGAACTACCGATTGCCCTGAGCAGCGATCATAACCCCGGAAGTTGCCCCTCTTTCAACATGGCCTTAATGGTTTCGCTGGCCTGCATCCTCTACCGGATGTCGCCGGAATCGGCATTTAATGCTGCGACCCAAAACAGTGCCTGCGCCATTGAACTGGGGAATGAAACCGGCACTCTATGCCGGGGAAAACGGGCTAATTTTTTTACTACCGGGGGGAATATTCAACCGGCTCACCTGCCCTATTTCTTCGGAAATCCCATCATCCGGGAAACCTATATTAACGGCTTAAAATTCTCCTGAGATTTTGATTTTGCCCTAAGTTGCGGTATGTTACCTTTGCAGGGCGATAAATCCCATTAATATGAAGCAACTTATCGAATGCGTTCCCAATTTTTCCGAGGGAAGAGACCCTGCGGTAATTGCGCAGATTACAGCCGCCATTGCCGGTGTGGATGGCGTAAAGCTATTGAATACCGACCCGGGAAAGGCCACCAACCGAACCGTGGTTACTTTTGTGGGCCCACCGGATGCAGTAATTGAAGCCGCTTTCAGGGCCATTAAAACTGCGGGAGAGCTTATCGACATGAGCCGCCATAAAGGTGAGCACCCCCGGATGGGAGCTACCGATGTTTGTCCACTCATTCCCATTCAGGGCATCAGCATGGAGGAGACGGCGGCTTACGCCAAAAAACTGGGCGAGCGTGTTGGCAAAGAATTAGGGATTCCGGTTTACCTATACGAAAATGCCCAGGCCGATAAAAAACGATCCAATCTATCCATAATCCGTTCGGGTGAATACGAAGGGTTTTTCAAAAAAATAAAATTACCCGAATGGAAACCTGATTATGGCCCGGCCGAATTTGATGCCAAACGCGGCGCAACGGTAATCGGAGCCCGGGATTTTCTGGTGGCTTATAACATTAATTTAAATACCACTTCCACAAGGCGGGCAAATGCCATTGCCTTTGATGTGAGAGAAGCCGGAAGAACCAAAAAAGATGCGAAGGGCAATGTTGTAAAAGATGAAAAGGGGCAGCCGGTTAACATACCCGGCACCTGCAAATCGGTAAAGGCTATCGGGTGGTTTATTGAGGAATACGGGGTTGCCCAGATTTCCATGAACCTAACCAACATAAATATTACTCCCGTGCACATTGCCTTCGAAGAGGTTTGTAAAAGCGCCGACCGTCGCGGACTGCGTGTAACCGGTAGTGAGTTGGTGGGATTAATTCCTCTGCAGTGTTTGCTTGATGCCGGTAAATACTTCCTTAAAAAACAAAATCGCAGTCTGGGCATCAGCGAAGATGAAATCCTGAAAATTGCGATAAAATCACTTGGTCTGGATGAACTGGCTCCGTTTAAACCGGAAGAGCGAATCATTGAATATTTACTTTCTCCACCCAAAAGCGGAAAGCTCGGAAAAATGAATCTTTATGACTTCGCCGGTCTCACCGCATCCGAGAGTCCTGCTCCCGGAGGAGGATCGGTAGCTGCCTATGCCGGAGCACTGGGAGTTGGATTAGGAACCATGGTAGCCAATTTATCTGCACATAAGCCGGGATGGGACGATCGCTGTGAAGAATTTTCAAAACCTGCCGAGCAGGGACAAAAAATAATGCAGCAATTGCTGGAGCTTGTGGATGAAGACACACTTGCCTTCGGAAAAATCATGGCTGCCTTCGGACTTCCGAAAGGAACAGAAGAGGAACAAAAGATCCGCAGCCAGGCCATTCAGGATGCCACATTATATGCCACCCGTGTTCCTTTCCGGACCATGGAGCTCGCCCTTGAGTCGATGACGGTTATAAAGGAGATGGCCGAAAAAGGAAATCCAAATTCCATCAGTGATGCCGGAGTTGGTGCTTTGTGTGCATTGGCTGCTGTTAAAGGTGCTTATTTGAATGTGAGAATAAATGCCGCCGGACTCAAAGACAAAAAAGCAGCAGAAGAATTTATCCAAGGGGGAAAGGAAATCCAGGAAAAGGCTGTAACCATGGAAAATGAAATACTAAAAATTGTGGAGTCGAAGTTGTAACCCCTGCCACTTAGATTCGTTGAAGGAAGAAGGATGCCATTCAGAAAAATAAGAGACTATCTGCTACGGAATAAAGCAACCCGGGGAATATTTTTTTCATTTCCCTTCCGGTTGGTTTTGCTTCATTTCAAAAAGAACATCTTTTTTCTTTTTTTCTGGATTTTCTTTTTTGGTATTATCCTCAATCTGGTTGCGCCCAAATACGGGGTTCCTTTTCTATTCTTAAGTCCGGAATACCTTGACCATTCCGGCTTTTTGGCCTATATGATATTGGGATTTTCATTCGGTGGTTTTGTTATGGCCTTTAACATTTCCACTTACATAATGAATTCATACCGCTTCCCATTTCTGGCAACATTAAGCCGGCCGCTTTGGAAGTTCACATTAAACAACTTTGCATTACCGGTTGCATTTATCATCACTTACATTATTCAGGTAACCCGGTTTCAACTAAAAGAAGGAGTTCTGAACGGATGGGAAATTGCCTGGGTAAATCTGGGTTTTCTGACCGGGATTGGAATTTTTCTTCTCTTTTCATTTATTTATTTTTTCAGAACCAACAAAGACATACACCGGCTTTTCGGCATTCGCCCTGAGCGGGAAATTCCAAAACCCTCTGCCAAAAAGCTGGAAGTATTCAAAAGGCTGGGTGTAAGGAATCCGAATCTGGTTACCGAAAGTCGTGACTGGTATGTGGAAACTTACCTTAATGCCCCCTGGTCGGCCAAGCTGGTTAGGCCGGTAAAGCATTATAAGCGCGCTATGTTGCGGGCCGTATTCAGACAAAACCATCGCAATGCGGTTAAGTTTGAAGTGGTGGCCATCCTGAGTTTGTTTCTTTTGGGCTGGTTTGATGATGTGGCCGTTTTTTACATTCCTGCTGCCGCCAGTCTGTTCCTGCTTATTACCCTTATTATGATGTTGGTGGGAGCCTTGTATAATTTTTTCAGGGGATGGGCCAATTTCATTTTAATTTTCCTGTTCATTCTTTTCAATCTGGCTTTCTCATTTAAAATTCTCAATCCAACCAACCGCTTATACGGACTTGACTACTCAAATCCGGTTCCCTACACCAATACCAAAGTAAACGAATTGAACAGGGATCCGGTTGCCAGAAACGAGGATTTCATTAATAATCTTGAAATTCTATACAACTGGAAGCGAAAAAATGTACTTGCCTCCCAACAGGAAAAACCCTGGATTGTGTTTTTTAATACCAGCGGGGGTGGTTTACGATCGACTTTATGGACTTTCATTGTAATGCAGGAGGCTGAAAAGCAAACTGAGGGAAAGTTTATGGAGCACGTTCACCTGATTACGGGCTCGTCGGGTGGAATGATTGGGGCCTCGTATTACAGGGAACTTTACTACCTCAGCAAAGGCGGACATACCTTTGATTGCAATCATCCTACCTATCGCGAAAACATATCAAGGGATTTGCTAAACCCAATTTCTTTTACCCTGGCTACCAACGACTGGTTCCTACCCATTCGCAAGGTTGAAATAGATGGAAAAAAATACAACCGCGACCGTGGATATGCCTTTGAACGGAAACTCAATGAGGCCACCTCAAGGGTACTGGATGTTCCGCTTGGCTATTACAAAAACCCTGAAAGGAAAAGCGACATTCCCATGATGATTTTTTCTCCTGTGGTAATTAACGACGGAAGAAAGATGTTGATTTCACCCCAGCCCGTTTCTTTCCTTACCGGCTTACCTGAGGATAACAATATTGCATGGAAAAAGCTATCCAATTCAGTTGAGTACTCCCGCTTATTTGCCCAAAACAGCCCGGAAAAAACCCGGTTGTTGAGCATTCTCAGGGCCAACAGCACCTTTCCTTACATTTTTCCCATTGCCTCCTTACCTACAGAACCAACTGTTGAGTTAATGGATGCCGGTTTGCGCGACAATTATGGGGTTGAAACCGCTCTGAAATATTTTTACACCTTTCGGAAATGGATTGAGGAAAACACACAGGGGGTAATTTTTATTCAGATTAGAGATAAAAAGAAAGAGGGCCCAATTACAACTAATCCCGGGCAAACCCTTTTGCAGTCACTTTCAAAGCCCCTGGGCTCGTTTTATGGGAACCATTTTACCATTCAGGATTACAATCATGAAGACTTGTTATTTTTTGTGCGGGAGTGGTTTTCAGGAAAGCTTGAAATTCTGGATTTTGAATTAAAGAACGAAGAAACGGACAGGATAAGTTTATCCTGGCACCTTACCAATTATGAAAAAAAGAAAATCCTCAATTCCCTCGACTCGCCCGAAAACCAGGAAAGCTTCCGGAAGCTGGCAAAACTCATCGGATCCTGAGCGGTATTTGCACAGTATGTCCTTTTCGCCCCGTTTTAAGGATGTAGATTCCATGGGGCATGTGAACAATGCCAACCACCTGACCTACGCCGAAGAAGCCAGAATTGATTATCTGAACAAAATATTTGGTTTGAAAATGAGCTGGAAAAAACAAGGGGTTATTCTGGCGGCTGTGGAGATTAATTACCATTCCCCTCTGCTTTATCCCGGAAATTACCAAATTCAAACCCGAACAGAAAAAATCGGGACCAAAAGCTTCACCCTGACATTCCGGATAAAAGAAAACCGGAGCAGAAAGCTTATTGCCCTTGGTAAAACAGTTCTTGTGGCTTACGACTATGAGAAAGGACGAAGCATTCCCGTTCCGGCATCCTGGTCGGGAAAAATCAGGAAATTTGAAAATTCAGGGGCTCGGAAATGATTTATTATATTTGTTATAATTAAGACCCGACATGAAAAAATACCTGCTATTGATCCCGGTTCTGTTTTTTCTTTCCTGCGGACCGGGGGAAGAAAACCTGAATCCATCGACTTCAGAGGGGGATACCCTTACAGATTCGAACAAGGATACCGCCCGGTTTAAATCAACCCGTGCTTTTTTCTACAGCCTCCCCTCCCCGCTTTCAATGGCTGCCATCTATTCAAATATAGGGCTCAGATATAACGAGTCGCTGCCTCATGACCCTTTGAAAGCGGACAGCTACAGCACACTGCTTTCCCGCTCGGTCAATCTGGGAATTTACTCTTCCGATCTGGCATATTCTATTGTAAACAACAACACCCAGTCTTCCCTGAAATACCTCGAAGCCATTCGAAAGCTGGCGATGAATTTAAACATGGGAAATATTTTCAACTGGGAAGATTATTTCTCCAGGTTCAAAAACAACCTAAACAAAAAAGATACGCTGGCCTTTATCATGTCGGAATTGAAACAGGAAATGGATTGTTTTATGTACGACAACGAAAAGGAAAATATGTCCTTGTTTATTTTTTCCGGAGCCTGGATCGAAAGCCTGTACCTGAGCTCACAGTCGATAAAAGACAAACCCAACCGTTCGGTTTCTGTTCTTATTGCCGAACAAAAATACCTCATAGACAACCTGCTCAACATTATGAATGATTACCAGAACGAACCCGGCTTTGAAGATTTATTTCAGGGGTTAACGGATCTGAAAAAAAGTTTTGATAAAATGACCACCATGGTTGGAGATGAGGTATCTGTAACGAATGTAAACGAGCACAGCATTAAAGAACTCACATTAAAAGTTGCTTCCTTAAGAAACAAATTCATTTCAAGGTCATGAAAAAAATCCTGACACTTACCCTGTTTTTTTCCGGAATTATTTTTCCGGCGATAATATCTCCTGTCCGTGCGCAATGTAAAGCCAAGGCCATTGTTAAAAAATGTAAAGGAGACCTGAGTCCCTTTATGTATGATGCTTTTGTGTTAACGGAAATTTATTACAAGCCCGAAAAGCAGATTGTAGAAGTAGAGTTTACTGCCATGTCGGGCGAAGATTACAAGCTGGTTTTTTGCACTTCGGAACTTCACAAACCCATTGGCATCAGCATTTACGACAAACCCAAAACAAATAAAAAGCGGAAAGTGCTTTATTTCGATGAAAACAGCAAGGACGGGTATTTATGTACTTTCAAACCTGAGAAAACCGGAACGTATTACATTGAGTATGCCGTTCCTTCGGATGTCACCATCGGAAAGCCAAAATCAGGTTGTGTGGTAATGCTGATTGGTTTAAAATAAACCCAGCAGACGATCGAGAGACCAGGGATCAAAAACAGGAGAAATAATAAACAACAAAACGAGCAGGAAGAAGCGGGGGAAAACTTCACGCATATCCCAAACGGGCTTAATTAGTGTAAAAGCAAAAGATACCAGCAATAGGTCGAAGCCTATTATCGGCAAAACAAAGTCTCTTCCCAACCCTGCAATAAGAAAAAGTCCACCGGCAAACTCAATAATACTGCTTCCCAGGGCAGCTAACAGTAATAGCGGACCCGGAAAGTTAAATCGCCGGAATTCAAAACGGAAGGATTCGACGACTTTAGAGATACCGAGCACAAAGATTTTATCGAAACCCTGCACGATAAGAAGAAGACCCAGTAGAATCCGGGAAAAAAAGACAATCCATTCGGTATTTTCCATTTCCAAAAATAGCAAAAAGGGGACTCCCCTCCTAACGGAAGAGAATCCCCTTTGATCAAGCCCTTATTTTACCTTAATATCACGGGAAAAGGTTTTCCCGTCGGATTCCAGTTTTTCCATTGAAATCTTAAGAACTCCATTTTCCATGTGGGCTGAAATAGAGTCCTCCCGAATGTCATCGGGAAGGTAAAATGAGCGCTCGAGTGAGGAATAATAATATTCCCGCCGGTTCCAGCGTTCGTTCTTTTCGTCTTTTTCGTCACGAGCCTCGGCAGAAATAATAAGGTTTCCTTTTTCTACCTTTACATTAATCTGGTCGCGGGAAAATCCCGGCAGGGCCAGATCAATCTTATAGGCTTTGTCGGTTTCACGGATATTCGCCGAAGGCAGCGTGCTTTTGAATTCACGCTGAAAACGGGTAAAACCCGGAAACCGGTCGTTATCGAAGAAGTCCGAAAAGATATCCGGAACGCTTAACGAAGATTTTTTAACTAGTTCACTCATGGCTAAAAAGGTTTGAAGGTTAATATTTGTTTTCTGCCAACAAATTTTTCCGAAAATCCCAAACAAAACAATGATGCAGGAAATTTTAAAAATGATTTTTGTCAGGAAGGAAAAAAAAATCGGGGTTCTGACCTTTGGAAGGAAGAAAAGGCTTTCAAATTCAGATGCCTGGTAAAGAACCCATTTCAATGAGCCCCATTCACTTCAGGGCTTCCAGAAAGGACTTTACCTTGGCCAAATGCTCCTTTTGCAATGCTTCGTCGGCAATTTGTTCGTCCGTAAAATTCTTATTGAAGGAGGGGAGGGAAAAAGTTTCAATAATTTCAGCTCCGCAATCAGGAAAGAAAGAATGAGCCGCTTTCATCACATTTCCTCCTCCGTAACCACCCGGTGAGGTACTCATGAGGAGCATGGGTTTGGAGGCAAAAATTTTCAAATCAATCCGGCTGCACCAGTCGAGGATATTTTTGAAGGCCACGGTATAGTTTCGGTTGTGTTCGGCCATGGAGCAAACAATACCATCTGCGTCCGACATTTTTTCCCGGAAAGCCCGGGCTTTATTGGGAATACCATTTTCCTTTTCGCGATCGATTGAATATAAAGGCATTTCAAAGTCGTTCAGGTCAAGCAACTCATATTCAACATCACCCATAAGGGAAAGCGTATACTTAACCAGGCGTTTATTGATAGATTTTGTACTGCTGCTACCGGCAAATCCAATGATTTTCATAAAAAAAATTAAGTTCCTAAAACGGAAGAATCCCAGGCATTATCCTCGGTCTTTTCCAAAAATACTTTATCCTCCTGAAGCAGGCTTTCCTGAATTTCAATTTCCTCTCTCAGTCGCCCGATATATCCGGTTGTTTTGCGATGCCGGTATAATTTTGCGAGGGCTTCATTATCATACTTTATAAAATCCTGTGCTTTTCGATACAGGGTGTATTTACGGAGGCCAAGTTCAGAGAGCACATCTACGCCCATATACACAGAGTCGATCAAAGATTCCCGGTGAATATTTTCAACACCTAAGTCCATCAGTTCGTAGGCATCGTTACGGTTTTTGGCCCTTACAAAAAGTTTAAGGTTGGGAAAATGCCGGGGCAGTAATTCAGCGAGTTGCATATTCAGGTAAGGGTTGTCGAGGGCGGAAATCAGAATCCTGGCATCTTTGGCTCCCGCCGATTCAAGAAGTTCAAGCCGGGTGCCATCTCCATAGAAAACCTTGAATCCCATTTTCCGCAAAAGGTTTACCCGGTCGCTGTCGTTATCGATGATGGTGGCAGCCGTGTTGTTGGCTCTCAGAAAACGCCCGATGGTACTTCCAAAATGCCCAAAACCAATCAGGATTACTTTGTTGTGATCATCGATGGTATCGAACTTTCCAGGAGCAATTTCTTCCTTAACGCCAAAGCGGGGAGCAATAAGTTTTTCATTAAGGAATAAAAGCAAGGGAGATACCATCATGCTTATGGTAACAGCCCCCATTAACAAATCCAGACTTTCGCGGGGTAAGATGCCGAGACCACCTATTGCAGTAAGCAGGACAAAGGCAAATTCGCCTACCTGACAGAGGAGAAAGGCGAACAACAAATTCTGATCAGAGACAAGTCCGAATTTTTTTCCGATAAAAAACAAAACCAGCCATTTTACCAACATCAGGGTAAGAACCAAAGATGTAATTCGCAAAGGATCGAGGGCAATAATATCGAAGTTGATAGTAGATCCAACGGCGGTAAAGAACACACCCAGAAGCAAACCTTTAAAAGGATTGATATCCGCTTCCAGTTCATGCCTGAATTCACTGTTAGCCAGTAGAACACCTGCCATAAAAGCACCGAGCGCTGCGCTGATTCCGGCCATCTCCATAAGGTAAGCAATACCAATAACAAAAAACAATGCAGCGGCCGTAAAGAGTTCGTGCATTTGCACTTTGGCAATGATGCGTAAAAAAACCGGGAGGAGGTATTTGCTTAAAAAGAAAATAAAGACAACGGCAGCCAACAGCATCAGGCTGGGGTAATCTTCAAGAAAGGATAAAAACTCCGGCAAACGATGTTCGGCGGTAGCGGCAGCGGAAGTATTTAAAGCAAGAAGGGGAAGCAGGGCAAGCAGGGGAATAACGGCTATGTCCTGAAACAATAAAACGGAAAAAGAATTTTGTCCTGCATGGGTTTTATCTATGCCTTTTTCCTTAAGCGTTTGGAGGACAATCGCCGTGGAAGACATGGCGAGGGTGAAAGCGAGGGCTAATGAGGCATAAAAAGAAAAAGAGAAAACAAAAAACAAAATGGGAAAAAGGAGAATGGCCGTAAGGAGCATTTGCAAGCCCCCGAGGCCCACAATTTTAGTCCGCATTTTCCAAAACTGGGCCGGATTAAGTTCCAGTCCGATAACAAAGAGCATCATTACCACACCAAATTCGGCCGTGTGCATAACATCATGCCCTTCGGTTCCAATAAGTCCGATAACGAATGGCCCCACCAGAATGCCACCTATAAGATAACCCAGCACACTGCCGATGCCCAGCTTTTTAGAAATGGGAACACAGACAATGCCGGTGCCGAGATAGATAAGTGCGTTTTGAAAAAGATCAGAAGCCATGGTACTCAGATTAAATCATTGAGGTATGAAATTTCGGGTTCCGTTTCAGTTTTGTTTTCGGATGTTTTGAGCCAATCGAGGGCTTTTTCAAAATTCACCCAGTGATTTTTCAGCACCTCGGGGTCAATTTTGTTAGAGCCGGGGATAATATAGGGTGGCAATTGCTTCATCAGGCATAATCTGTAGGTAAGTTCCAGGGGTCGGAGCAATTCCCTGTAGGTATATTTATTTCGTCCGGTATTATTATAAGCTTCAAAAGTTCCACCGCTACTGATGAGGTGAAGAATCTTTTTGCCTTTAAGCTTATCCCCTTCTCTGCCATAGGCCCATCCGTGTTGGAGTACGAGATCTATCCATTGCTTCACCAGGGGAGGCACCGAGTACCAGTAAAAGGGATGCTGCATAATAACCAAATCGGCCTCGAGGAGATTCTTTTGTTCGAGCGGGATATCGATATTAAAATCAGGGTAGAGTTCGTACATATCCCTGAGGTAAATATCATTGCGGACGGACAGGTTTTCAGAGAAAAATTTATTCACCTTACTTGATTCAAGGCGGGGGTGAAAGAGCAAAACAAGGATTTTGTTCATTGGCATCAGCTTGAAGGTAAAAAATAATCAAAAGCCTTGGGCAAACAGATATGGGAATTCCGGGTTGGAACCCAATAATCACAATCGAGTAAAGCAAATAAAATGATGTGGCTCGATCGACTTTTGACCTATAGCCAAAAACTAAACAGGTTGTGGCTTTGTTTATCGTGGCAGGTATACCTTGGTGCCGATATAAAATATCGTTTAGTTCCAACACTACCAATACATATCAATAGAACAATTTCGAACTAACCTTTAATAACAAATTTGCCGGGCCCTTTTAGCCCGGCAAATTTGTTTTTTTTGTAGCGAGGGAGGGAGTTGAACCCTCGACCTCAGGGTTATGAATCCTGCGCTCTCACCAACTGAGCTACCTCGCCATTTTTACCTGCCCTGCTTAAAAACCTTGCTTTTATGGATTACTCCGCTTTCAAAATTATCAACAGGCAGGAACTGGTAAATTCCCTCATTTTCAGGTACAAACCTCAAATTTGGGAGCGCAAATATAGCTTTTTAAAAAATAAAAACCAGTGGAAAAATTGGATGTATCAAAATTTTATATATTGGCAAACCAATTTGAAAATCATGGCTAAAAAGCCTCAAAATAAATCGAAAAAGAAAGCCGGCTCCAAAGGGAAAAAGAAAAGCCCTCCAAAGCCTAAAAAAACTTCCAAAAAACCGGCTAAAAAAGCTGCAAAAAAGCCTGTGAAAAAGGCTAAGAAAGTGGCTAAAAAGGCGGCCAAAAGCCCAAAAAAGGCTTCCAAAAAACCTGTTAAAAAACAGGTAAAGCCGACCCCGAAAAAGACTCCCAAGCCCCCTAAAAAAGCAAAGGAAAAGCCAAAAGCGGTTCCCACCCCGGCTCCTGCTCCTGCCCCAATCCCGGCTCCAAAAGCACAATTACCAAAAAAAGGAAAAGGAGCCGATAAAAAGAACCCTGCTCCGGAACAAGCCCTTACCCCTCCTCCACCTATAAAAAAGGTGGTGACTATTTTCAAATCTGAATCCGGTGGCAAAAAGAAACCTGAGCCTCCCGGAAAATACAGCTTTGAATATGTAATCAATGCCTCACCCTCCCATATTTTTGAACTTGTTTCCTCACCCAGCGGGCTGTCGGATTGGTTTGCAGATGATGTAAATGTGCGCGATGGCTTGTTTATTTTTATCTGGGATGGCGTCCCCCAAAGAGCAAAACTGGTAAATTACAAAATCGAAAAAGTGGTTCGATTCAATTGGGTAGACCGCAACGACGATAAATATTTTGAATTCCGGATTGAAGTGGATGAACTCACCAACGAAGTATCACTCTTTGTTACGGATTTTCTCGAGGAAAAAGCAGACCTTGTTTCAGCCCGCCTCCTCTGGGATAAGCAAATCTCTAACCTAAGGCGGGTACTGGGCTCATAATTGGAAAGCCATAGCCCTACATCAGTATCCGGATTTCTAAAGGCGCATTACGGTTTTTTCCTGCCACTCGTTTTTTTTATTATTGGTGCTGCGTTGCTGATTCTTGCTTTTCCCTCAAGGGAGCTTCACCTTATTTTTAACCTTTTTCATTTTCCTTTTCTGGATGCATCCATGCCCTACCTAACATGGCTGGGTGACGGAATTTTTATTTCCGCACTATGCCTGGTGTTGCTTTTTCTAAAAAAGTGGCTGGGTATATTTTGCATTTGTGCCAACCTGTTGGCTTCGGGAATTGCCCAAATCCTTAAAAATTTTGTCTTCGGCGAAACCCTCCGGCCCTTTGCATTTTTTGAAGGCGGCCAGGGACTGCACCTGATCCCGGGTGTGGAAATGTTCAGCTATTTCAGTTTTCCTTCCGGTCACACCACCCTTGCTTTTGCCACCGCTTTTTGTCTTTCCCTCGCCGCAAAAAAACAAGTTTTCAAAACCCTGCTTCTCACCTTGGCCCTGTTTACGGGCTATACCCGGATTTATCTTAACCAGCACTTCTTTGAAGATGTTTTTGCAGGGGCTATGGTGGGAACCGTAACTGCGATGGCAGTATATTTCCTGCTCCTGAAAACACGCTGGAGAACTCATTTTTTGTCGCTTCAACCATGAAACTTTGGAATACATATCCGGAAGCCATTTTGCTTGTTTTGGGAACCCTTTTTTTTGTTCCCTTTCTGGGAAGCGCACCCCTGTTCGACTGGGACGAAATTAATTTCGCAGAATGCGCACGGGAAATGATTGCCAGTGGTGATTACTTCACCGTCACCATCAATTTTGTTCCCTTTTGGGAGAAGCCCCCTCTTTTCATCTGGATGCAGGTGCTTTCCATGAAAACTTTTGGAATTACTGAATTCGCTGCACGTTTTCCAAATGCAGTCTGTGGGATAATTACCCTTCTTGTTTTATTCAAAATAGGATCCCGGGTCTATGGAAAAACCATGGGCGGATTTTGGGCCCTGTTTTATCTCGGATCCCTCCTGCCCCATTTTTATTTTAAGTCCGGAATAATTGATCCCTGGTTTAATCTGTTTATTTTCCTCTCTGTATGGCACGCGATCAGACTTTTTAACCGGGAATCAGAAAAAATGAATGCCGTCCTGAGTGGATTGTTTTTAGGACTCGCCATTTTAACGAAAGGACCCGTTGCGGGATTAATTTTTCTGTTATGTGCTGCGGCCTTTTTCGGATTGGGAAGAATGAAAGATATTCCAAAGATTTCCTCCCTGATGATTTTTTCAGTCCTTGCTTTATCCGTTTCGGGCCTTTGGTTTTTTATTTTATGGCTTTCGGGCAACGGACATATTATTTCGGAGTTTATCACCTATCAGATCCGGCTCTTTTCAACCGAAGACGCAGGGCATGGCGGTCCTTTCTTTTACCATGCGCTTTTATTGCTCGGCGGATGCTTTCCGGCTTCATTTTTTGCCTTGAAAAAATCAAGCCTGATGAACAGCACCCCTTTCAGCCAGGTGATGGGAAGAAGTATGTCGATTTTATTCTGGGTGGTATTGATTTTATTTTCGGTGGTAAAAACAAAAATCATTCACTATTCTTCCCTGGCGTATTTCCCGATAACCTTTTTTGCTGCACGGGCAGCCCTGGGAATAGCGGAACAGAAAACAGAAATAAAGCGGCTTTTGAGATCTTCTGTTTTTATTTTTTCGGTTTTGCTTGGTCTGGTCTTTTCCTCCCTGCCTTTCGTTAATTATTTCAGGGAGTTCATGAGTAACTCAAAGGATCCGTTTTTGGCTGCGGCGCTTACCACAGAAGTTTCCTGGCAGGGATGGGAATGGATAGGTGGGATTTTCCTGATTGCAGCAGGATTCATCTGGCGCTATGGAAAAGTTATTGACTTCCCAAAAAATCTAAGATTGCTGCTTATTCTGAATGCCCTGGCTATGTTCGTTTCGTTAGCGGCCCTTGCACCCCGGGTGGAACTTTATACCCAGGGACCGGCAAGAGCATTTTTCGAATCGAAAAGCGGGAGCAACTGCAGGTTGGGAACACTGGGTTACAAAAGCTATGCACACCTTTTTTACGGAAAGGTAACCGAAGGACCCTTTGATGTACCGTCTTTTTTAACCTATTACAAAAGCCGGGAAAAGGAAATAAGGGAGGGACTGAGTCTGCAAAAAGCCTGGGACGATTGGCTGTTGTATGAAAAGCCCGACAAGGAAGTTTACTTCAGTGCCAAAATCAACCAGGGTGAAGAATTAAAGGAGCATCCCAATCTCGACTTTCTATACCAGGAGGGTGGCTATTTATTTTTCCGCCGAAAAAATGCGGATCAGTAGTTTAAGAGAGCTTTCACCTTTTCTGCCAACACCGCATTCCCCAAAAATCCTTTTTCAAGATTCGGTGCAAAGGGAACAGGCAGGTCCATCGAGGCGCAGCGAACCACCGGAGCATCAAGATGCTCAAATACCTTTTCAGAAATCCGGGCTGCAATTTCGGCACCGATGCCACCCGTGATCGTGTCTTCGTGCAATACCAAAACTTTCCCCGTTTTTTTAACGGATGCAAAAACAGTTTCGTAGTCCAGGGGAAGCAGGGTTCTTAAATCGATAAGATCAGCGGACACATCTGGATTTTTATCCAGGTAAGAAAGCGCCCAGTGAACACCCATTCCATAGGTGACAATAGTTATTTGTGAGCCTTCCTTAATAAGGGCAGCTTTTCCGGCGGGAGTAATGTAATATCCTTCCGGCACAGGACCGGAAATACTCCGGTAGAGGGCCTTATGTTCAAAATAAATGACGGGGTTCGGATCTTCAAAGGCGTTCAGCAAAAGACCCTTGGCATCGGCGGGGAATGCCGGGTAAAAAATTTTCAGTCCGGGCGTATGAAAGAACCAGGCCTCATTGCTTTGGGAATGAAAAGGGCCCGCTGCTACTCCGGCACCCGTAGGCATACGAACAACAACATCTGCATTTTGAGCCCAGCGATAATGCGATTTTGCCAGGTTGTTACAAATCTGAGTCATGGCCTCGGAAACAAAATCGGCAAACTGCATTTCTACCATTGCCTTCATTCCCTTGATGCTGAGACCCAGGCCGGCTCCCACAATAGCACTTTCACACAAGGGGGTATTGCGAACTCTTTCCTTACCGAATTGTTTAACAAAGCCCTCGGTGATTTTAAACACACCCCCATATTCAGCAATGTCTTGACCCATCAACACTAAACCCGGATGCTTTTCCATCGCCAGTTTCATGGCTTCCGAAATAGCGTCTACCAAACGAAGGTCGCGGGTGTTACCGGTTTCAATTCCTTTGGAAGGTTCAAAGTGGGCATATACATCGGCTAATTCTTCCTCCGCGTTAAAAACAGGCTCAGGCAGGGCAAAAGCATAATTTAATCCCTGTTCAATTTTTTCTTTATGAGATGCCCGGATTTCGGCCCTGGCATCCGGACTGAGAATTCCTTCTTTCAGCAGCCAGTTTTCATAGGAAACCACAGGATCTTTTTTCCCCCAGATTTCAAAAAGTTTCGGATCAACATATTTAGTGCCACTGGCTTCTTCATGCCCCCGCATCCGGAAAGTAATCAGTTCTACCAGAACCGGTCTTGGATTTTTCCGCAATGATTCCGCAAGTTTTCTGATGGCGAGATAAACCTCAAGCACATTGTTTCCATCCACCTGAACCGCTTCCATTCCATACCCAATACCTTTATCAATAAACTGTTTGCAGCGGAATTGTTCACTGGAGGGAGTACTAAGGCCATAGCCGTTATTTTCAACAAGAAAAATAACAGGAAGGCTCCATACTGCGGCGGTATTCAGGCTTTCATGAAAATCCCCTTCACTGGCGCCACCGTCACCCGTATAAACCGCCGTAACTTTATTTTCTTTTTTGAGCAGGGTTCCCAGGGCAATACCGCAAGCCACACCCAACTGAGGACCCAGGTGGGAAATCATCCCTACTATATGATGTTCGTTGGAACCGAAATGAAAACTGCGATCCCTTCCTTTGGTAAACCCTTCTCTTTTTCCCTGAAACTGGGCAAATAATTTTCCCGGATCCATTTTCCGGGTGGTGAATACACCCAGGTTACGATGCATGGGAAGAATGTACTCATCGGGCTGAAGAGCCATGCCTACACCCACGGAACCCGCTTCTTGTCCGATACCGGAAAACCACTTGGTAATTTTCCCCTGACGAAGCAGGATGAGCATTTTTTCTTCGATCATGCGGGGAAATAAAATTTCCCGATACAGATCGAGTAATGTGGATTCAGAAATTCCTTCTTTAGAAAAACGCAGGGGAGTTTCGGCCGTAATCATGCGGAAAGGAGGAAAAGGTTTTGTATCTTTACCATTGAAATGACCGAGATAATCATCATAAGTATTCTGGTTGGGGCTTCCTTCTTTTGGTTAATTCGCAGGCAAATTTCCACAGGAAAAAAAGCCAGCTGCGGCTGTGCTGAAGGAAATTGCCATCCCCTTCCCGACCAGGAAAAAACTAAAGCTTAGGCGCTTCTTTTTTGAGGGGTTTTTTACCCTTTACCCTGGCCAGGGAATCGGCACGACGCGTACTGTCGAGTACAGCCTTCTGAATACTGTCGGCCCGGGCCTGATCCAGTGAGTCGTTCATGGCCATCATTTTATTAATTTCTTCCTCTTCCTGAACCCGCATAACGCTGTCAAGAGAATCCTGAATTTTTTTGTTCATACGGTCAATCTCCTCCTGGCTTGGGCCGCAGGCCACAAGAGCGGTGAGAACCGCAGGAACAGCAAGGTATTTAATGTTTTTCATGAGATGGTTTTAGGCTTACAAAGGTAGTACATTTTAGAGTGGCAATACTGTAAACTATTCCTTAATTTTGAAAATTATGAAAGGAAAAATTATTGTATCCCTGCTGTTTATTGCAGTTATTTTAGGCATGGCATCCTGCCGGAAAGAAGACTCCAAACCTCCGGTAATTACCCTTAACGGCAGCGACAGCATTTTTCTTCCCTTGCCTGCCGTTGCCGGACAGGGCAGTTACCTCGATCCGGGAGCTGTGGCGGAAGATGAACAGGATGGCAACATAACGGGCAATATTGTGGTTACCAATCAGGTTAACCCAAACCGTAAAGGAATTTACCAGGTGATTTATCGGGTAAAAGATGCGGCAGGAAACGAAGCCACAAAAATCAGAATTGTAAAAGTTTTTAATGCATCGGAAAAATACGCGCGCATTTATTACAATGCAGTAGATTCCTGCGGCGCCTCCGGCAATAACTTTATTTCCACCGTGGTAAGTTCCGATACCGTAAACCGTCTGGTATGGATTTACAATTTCGGGGCCTACAGTAATTCCATCCGTGTAAGGGCTACTATATCTGATACCGGGCTCACGGTTCCTTTAGGACAATACCTTGATGTGGGACAAACTACATGGATTTCGGCCATTTATTCACCCGAAACGGGAATCCTGAATGCCTCCGCTCCTTCTTTCCGAATAAAATATCAATGGAGCAACGGCAGCACCAACGGAGTTTGCACTTCCAGATACATTCCATGAAAAAACCCTATTTCTACGGTTTGGTTTTGCTTGCGGCCCTTTCATTTTCGGCCTGCAGGAAGGAGGATAAAATCCCTCCGGAAATTACCATGAACGGAAGCGCAAACATTCAGCTCACCCTGGGCGATTCATTTACCGACCCGGGTGCAACCGCCCATGACAACAAAAACGGGGATCTTACCCACCTGATTAATGTCAGCGGGGGAGTAAATCCGGATCAAACAGGCAATTATTATTTGACCTATAAAGTGTCTGACTTCAGCGGTAATGAGGCTGAAAAAACAAGGTTTGTAAATGTTAAAAACACGGCCGCCCAATTTGGAGGGACCTATTCAGTAAAGGACTCAGTATGGGCTGGATCTGTGATCACTTATCAGGAACAAGTAAAAGTTTCGAGCACAGTTAATGACAGATTATCGGTTTCTTTTTTCGGAGGGAATATAAACGGGGCGGTTTATTTTGAATTGCTCAGCAATCAAACCCTGATTCATGTACCTTCCCAGACCTTAATCTGCGGAAATCCGCCGCAGCAAAAAACATTTCAAAGCATCAATCCCGGCAGTATATTGACAAACCCCCTTAAATTTTCAATTGACTATACCGTCACCACAACTTCCGGCACCACAACCATCACCAGCACCTATACCAAAATCAACTGATTTTATTTCAGGCCGCGTTTTTTCCGGATGCGGTCATAAGCTTCGCCCAACATCTGGAATTTTTCCTTTCCCGCTTTTTGAACCTCAGGTCCAAGTCCTTCCAATTTATCGGGATGGTATTTTACCACCAGCTTGCGATAACTCTTTTTAAGTTCGTCGTCGGAACAGTTGGGGTCCACTTCCAGCACTTTATAATCACTGGCAATGTCTTTAAAATACATCGCTTTTAAAGATTCCAGATCGGCATGGTTTACCCCGAGTTGATTACCAATATCTTCTACTACGCTAACCTCGGACTCATGCACATCACCGTCGGCCATGGCGATGCCGTATAAAAAGTGAATGAGTTGTAATTTTGCCGGCATGGGCATGTGGAGGCGAATCTGCTCACAAACATCCCTCAGCGGGATATCCCGTTTCAAAATATCCCGGAGGGCAACCAGCATTTCAGAAGCTGCATCTTCACCATAAGATTTAACCAGGGTTTTCCTGACAAAGTCGAGTTCGCTTTTGAGCACTTTGCCATCGGCTTTCATTACGGCGGCAGAAAGCACGAGAAGGGACAGGGCGAAATCGCCAGGACGGGTGCTTCCGGGCCTACCTGCCTGAAACGATTTTCCGGCATTATCAAATGCAGATCCGATGATAAAGCCAAGGAGACCACCAAGGGGGCCACCGAAAGCCCAACCCAATCCACCACCCAGCCATTTTCCGAATTTCATATTAATTCAAATAGAAGCCCAAAATTGAGTAATTTTCCCGTGTGGAAAGGCGAATTCCTGAAAAAAAACAATCAACTTTTTTAAGTTCCGAAGAAACTTACCAAAAAGCTGAAAAAATATTGTCTGAAAAACCCGAAGTAGCACTCAAGATGCTCAAGGGTTTGATTAGTAAGCTGGAATCGGGAAACAACAAAACCCTTCTGGGAAAATGCCATTATTCACTGGGTCTGGCCTATCAGGCTCTGGGGAATTTTCCAATAAGCCTTGAGCATTTTGAAAAGGCAGGAAGCATTTTCCTGGGTATAAACCAATACCCGGATTATTTCAGTACCCGCACCAGGATGGCCAGGATTTTTTCAAACCTGGGCGATAATTCCAAAGCCCTTGCCATACAGTTTGAAGCCAAAAGAATAGCCGAGGAAAAAGAAATTGTGTCTTCTGAGGTTCAGGCCCTGAACGGGCTCAGCGTAATATTTACCCGGATGAAAGACGGTGAAAAAGCGCTGGAACATGCGGAAACCGCAGCGAAAAAATCGAAAGAAAATAATCTGATAATGCTTTTGGGAGTTTCCTACATAAATCTGGGAAACAGTTCCGGACTATTGAAAAAGTGGGAAGATGCCCTTTCCTACTGGAATAAATCGCTTGATATTTTTCTGGAATCAGGGGACATTACCTATCAGGGAAGCTGTTATGGCAATTTGGGAATAGGATATTTTCATTTGGGTGAAACCCAAAAAGGACTGGAATTATTGGAAAAATGCCTTGAGATCAAGGAAAAAATAGGTGAGAAATTCGACTTTGCCAAAACCCTCCAATACCTGGGAAATGGCAACCATGATCTTAAAAACTATGAATTAGCAGAAGACTATTATAAAAGGTCAATCGAGATTTCCGAGTCGATAAACGCGCATTCCATCTCTCATCTGGTTTACCGGGATATGGCAAAAAACAAATATGCCCTGGGGGCGTATAAGGAAGCTTATGACTTTTTCCACAAGTTTTTTGAATTGAAGGAAAAGATTTTCAGCGAGGAAATGCAGGCTCAGGTCCGCAACCTTCAGGTTCGGTCGGAGATTGAAAATTCGGAACGGGAAAAAGAAATTTTCCGTCTTAAGAATATTGATCTTGAAGAGGCCAACAAGGAAATTACCCGCCAGAGTAAATTGCTGGAAGAAAAAAACAAAGACATCACCGATTCTATCACCTTTGCATCTACCATCCAGCGGGGTGTACTTCAGGATCCGGAAGAAATTACTAAACTCAACCCGGGAATTTCGGTTTTCTTTCAACCCAGGGATGTTTTGAGTGGGGATTTTTTCTGGTACCACAATGCCTCTGGTATAGAAATTCTAGCCGTTGCTGATTGCACGGGCCATGGTGTTCCGGGGGCTTTATTGAGCATTCTGGGCATAAATTTTTTAAACCAGGCTGTAAAAGAGAAAAACCTCCTGCGTCCTGCCGCCATTTTATCTTTTCTGAACCGGGGCTTGCAGAACTCATTTAAAAATCTGAAAAGTCCGGCCGGACATGGTATGGACATTTCGATAATATCTTATTCGGCCAAAGACCGGAGTTTAAAATTTGCAGGTGCCAACAATCCAGCTTTGCTTTTTTTGGATGGACAGCCTGCGGAACTGCAAGCCGCAAAGGGTACTATCGGAAATTTTGCCGAAGACTTCAGGTTTGAGGAAACCAGCATTAAACTCGAAAAGGGGGATGCCTTGTTTTTGTTTTCCGATGGATTTCAGGATCAGTTTGGAGAAACCAGTGGACGGCGGTACATGAAGCGAAATTTCAAATCTCTGTTGGCCGGTATTTACGACAAAACACCTGCGATCCAAAAGGACATTCTTGAAAAGACCTTTTACTCCTGGAAGGGAAAAGCCGAGCAAACCGACGACGTACTGGTTGTAGGATTTAAAATGTAGAAAAATCATGCCTGTTTCTGAAACAGAAAACCGGAATTTCCTTCAGCTCATGGCCCTTTCCGGATTGATTTTCCTGGCCACTTATTTTGCCCACCTTTGGTGTTCCCGACCCTCCGCCGACGACTTCTTTTTTATAGGCAAATTGCTCCGGGAATCCCCGCAGGAAATAACCCTGAATTTTTATGAGAACTATGGTGGCCGATGGTGGGCATACCTGAGTCAAACTACATTCCTGAAGTTTTTTGGCGCACATTGGGGAAGTATATTATTTCCCCTTTGCCTTAGTTTTCTGTTGTTTTTTGGCCTTCGTTTAATCATGGGCGCATTGCTTCCCGGTTCCCACCGAAAAAATGAGATTTATCTTCTTTCCCTTTTCCTGTTTCAGTTTTTATTTTTTCTCTGCATCGACAAAGGAGAATCTTTTTTCTGGATGAGTGCCACCGCTTCTTACCTGCAACCCCTTTCTTTTTCGGTATTACTCATTGGCTTACTACTGCAGGCAGAAATAAAATTCTGGTATTACCCCTTATGCCTTCTTCTTGGCTTGCTGATAGCTCCGGGTTCGGAAATATTTTTCCTGCCGGTATTTATCATACTGCTGATGATGGTATTCCGCCTGGAAGAACATGAAAGAAAATTCAAAGGTGCCCTATTGCTGGCCACACTTGCCACATTGGTTTTGGGATTTATTACACAAATCTCTTCCCCGGGCAATGACCTTCGCCTGAATGCCCTCAACCGACCCGGCATGCTTACCCTTTTAAAAATTTCAGGAATGGAAACGGCCCGCTTCCTTTTTAATCTGGTTATTTATAAATGGGCTGAGCTATTGTTGTTTGGAGGAGTGCTTTTGATTTGGTTAAAAAAATATCCCAACCCGGTAAAAGGGAATTATTTCTCAGGTGTAAGATTGGCAGGCTTTTTATTTATTGGACTTAGCGCCTTAGTCCCGGCAGCGTATATTTTAGCAGGCCCACCCCCTGCCCGGGCTTTATTACCGGCTTTTGCATTTATTGTTGCCATGATAACTTTGGTAGGACTTCGCCAAATCCCCGGAAGAAAGTTAAAGTTTTTATCTCCTAAAATTATTTCGATTCTTGCCGGTGGAGCCCTATTGTTATATCAAACCTTTATGGCCTGGGACAATATTCCCAAGGCTTTTTTATATGCCGGAGAATACGACAAAGCCATAAGTCAATTAAAAATTTCGGATGCGAAAATGGAAAGTGGAATAAATTACCTTGAGCCCCTGCCCGATTCCGGATTTCTTTTCCCCTTGCAAATAGATTCAGATACCGGTTCCTTTTACAACCGGCACTTAAAGGAAGGATTACAATTAAAAAATCCTGTTCTTCCTAGTTCTGGTAGTAGTCGTATAGAAAAACAGTAATTGTCCGCGGGTTTTCATCCGCACCGTATTCCGTTTTACTTTTCAGATTTCCGGCGTCATCATACGAAAATTCGGCACGGTAAAAAACCGATCCGCTTTTATCTTTTTGAACCATTTGCGTATTGCGTCCGTTTTCATAAGAATGCTCCGAAACAAGTATGAGGTTCAGATATCCGTCGTATTCGGCAACGGACTCGCAATTACCCAGGGCATTGTATCGATACTCAACAACCCTGTCGAGTTCGCTATTGCCTGAATAATATTCTTCCCTGATTATTTTTCCATCAACGGTGGATTTTATTAACCAATATTCTTTGGATTGTCCGTCGGCATGATATTTTTTGATGATTCCGGTTTCGGGATCAGTTTCATAGGCCCAGTTGAAATACACAGGCTTGTGATTTACGAGGCCAATGTTTTTTGTGGGAAGCCCATTTTCGGAATAGGAGAAGGTCATTTCCGAAACAAATTCACCTTTCCCGTCAATATAGATCTCCTCTGTTTTTAATCCCCGGTTATCGTAAATCTCAAGGGATGACTTGTATCCCTTTTTTTCCAGTTTACCCTCCTTGTACAAATAGGTATAGCCGGTTTTTGTCCTTACTTTTTTTCCGGTAGGGTTACCCGTTCCTGCCCACAAGGCTGGCAAGGAAAAAAGAAGAATTGATGACAATATCACCGATTTAAATACTGGGTTCATCGATACTTTTGACATGTTTGTCGAATTTTTAAGGCTGCAAAATTATTCAAATTTCTTCCAAATTCAAGGCTTAAGTGCTTAATAGTGTGTTGTTTATTAACCTCTATTTGTTAATTTTAGGTGTAATAAAACTCATAATATGTTGTTTAGCAAGAACTTGCATCTTTTATTCCTTTGCCTTTTCGGACTGATTTCAGGTCTTTTCTGGTCATGCGGAAGTGTGGAAGAGTCCCCAAAAACACCCGAAAAAGGTTTGGTGGAGAGGCCTGTCCTGAAAGATGGGACGGTTGAGTTGGGGGGCGTTAAGGTAGATTTTATGTTTCCCGGGCGGAGCATTCAGGGAAGTTTACTGTTACTTCCGGGCTGGAATTTCAGCCGAACCGATGTTTGCGAAAATTCCTCCATTTGCAGAGTAGCCCTTGACAGCGGTTTTGTTTTGATACTTCCGGAGATGGGAAAGAGCATTTATCATTCTCAGATTTTTCCGGAAACCCGGGAAGACTGGAGGGAATATCCGGGTTTAAAATGGGTGACCGACACCCTGATTCCACGGGTTCAGGAAGATTATAGTCTATTGCTGCCCGGGGAAAATAATTTTGTGTATGGGATCTCAACCGGCGCGAGGGGTGTTGCGCAACTTGCCACCCACACCAAAAACATTTTCCGATGTGGTATTGCGCTTTCGGGAGATTACGATCAGCGGGATTTGAAATCGGATAATCTGATGACGGGGTATTACGGTCCTTATGAAAAATTCAGGGATAGATGGGAGGGTGAAGACAATCCGGTAATGAATGTTAAAAAAGTAGATTTCCCTGTTTTTATGTGTCATGGGAAAAACGACAAGGTAGTTCCGTATTCCCAGTCACAGAAATTTTTTGACGCTTTGCATGGAGCCGGGAAAATCTCGGGATTATCGCCGGTGGATACGGCCGGCCATAATTACGGATTCTGGGATTCTCAAACCGGGTTTGCCATGAAGATGATTTTTCTGCACAAGAAGAGCGATGAGCCGGGACCTTTCAACACATCGCAACAAGGAAAGCAATAGAAATTATTTCCGGATTCGTTTCAGGGCCTCCATGGCTTTTTCATGCCCGGGCATAACAATGATGGCCGCATTGAAATCTTTGGCAGCTCCGGGTTTATCACCCTTCTTTTCCCGGCAAATGCCCCGCATATAAACAGCATCGGCATATTCAGGATTTGCATTAAATGCACGGTCGAAATATGCCATTGCTTTGTCAATGTCCTTTCCCTGAAGAAATTCAATATATCCAAGATTGTAGAGTGAAAAAGAATGGGCGCTGTCGATACTGAGAATTTCTTCATACTGCCTGGCAGCATTTGAAAAATCGTTTTTGTTTTGAAAAAACATTCCTTTCAAATAACGAGCCTCGATACTTTTGGGTTTAAGGCGGATGGCATTATCAAAGTAATTCAGGCAAATTCCGTTTCCTTTTTTCGAGTGAATCCATCCCAACTGCACCTGAGGTTCATAATATTCGGGGTTTTGTTCCGTAGCTGTCTGAAAACTCTGGATTGCGTTGGCCGTATCACCCAGTTCTTTGAATACCATTCCCTTTTGAAAATGAATTTTGGGATTCATGGATTCGAATTCCAGGGAGCGGTTTAAATAAAAAATGGCACTGTCGTATTTCCGAACGATGTAAAACAGCTCCCCCAGTTTCCCGAGCACTTCTGCATTTTTCGGTTCAAGCCGATGGGCTTTACGGAGCGATTCAATAGTTACACCGGTTTGGTTCATGGCAAAATGAATATCGCCAAGGGCGAGGTGATATTTTACTTCACCGGAATTCAGCTTAATCGCCTTGTTAATGTCTTTTACTGCCTCACCTGCGTTTCCGTTTTTAAAATGGTACATCCCACGGTTGTAATAGGGCTCCGACTTCATGGGATCACGGGCAATTTCAGCGTTTAGCTGTTTGAGATCGGTGGGCGTAGTGTCCTTCTCTTTTTTTTCTCCGTCTCCACATGAAAAAAGGAAGAAAAAACAAATCGCTGTCGGAATTGCTTTAAGGTATGAATTCACAGAATAGAATTTTTGTGAGGGGATAGAGCAAATATAAAAAAAAGAAAGCCGCGATTAGCGGCTTTCTGAAAAAGAAGAAATAAAGATCAGGCTTCGGAATTTTCGACAGGACCCGAAAGTTTTTCGCGGATTCTGAATTCAATCTCCGCAGCCACTTCCGGATTATCATCGAAAACCTGACGCACGGAATCTCTGCCTTGTCCCAATTTGGTGCCATCGTAGCTAAACCAGCTTCCCGACTTCTGAATAATTCCATGTTCAACTCCAAGATCAATGATCTCTCCCACTTTCGAAATCCCTTCTCCGAAAACGATATCGAATTCGGCCTGACGGAAAGGAGGCGCCACTTTATTCTTAACCACTTTTACCCTTGCCCGGTTGCCTATGGCAGTATCCCCTTCTTTAATTTGCCCGATACGGCGGATATCCAGCCGTACGGAGGCATAAAACTTCAGGGCATTTCCACCGGTGGTGGTTTCAGGATTTCCAAACATAACCCCGATTTTTTCACGCAACTGATTAATAAAAATACAGCAGCAGCGGGTTTTATTGATGGTTCCGGTAAGCTTTCGCAGGGCCTGAGACATTAAGCGGGCCTGCAAACCCATTTTAGAATCGCCCATTTCACCTTCTATCTCTGATTTCGGAGTTAAGGCAGCAACCGAATCAATAACAATAATATCTATAGCTCCGGACCGGATAAGGTTGTCCACAATTTACAGGGCCTGCTCACCATTATCAGGCTGGGAAATAAGCAGGGCTTCCAGATCCACACCCAGCTTCTGGGCATAACTCCTGTCGAAGGCATGCTCGGCGTCAACAATGGCAGCTATTCCGCCGCTTCGCTGACATTCTGCAATGGCATGAATGGCCAGGGTGGTTTTACCAGACGATTCAGGACCGTATATTTCTATTACCCGTCCTTTCGGAAATCCGCCTACACCCAGGGCAAGGTCGAGACCCAGCGAACCCGTGGAAATAACCTCCACTTTCTCGATGGCCTCGTCGCTCATCTTCATGATCGTACCCTTTCCATAGGTCTTTTCCAGCTTATCAATGGTAAGCTGCAGGGCTTTTAGTTTTTCTTTGTTTACTTCTTTTGACACACCGTTGGTTTTTTCTTTCTCTTTTGCTGCTTCTTTTGTTGCTGTTTCTTTGCTC
>ERZ869936.784-NODE-784-length-26884-cov-5.459838_pt1 | contig 26884 bp, 14 predicted proteins | sample MGYA00520876_ERZ869936 | MGnify/ENA primary metagenome ERZ869936 (study PRJEB32218, sample SAMN09650985) | biofilter metagenome | isolation source: enrty point of leading RO module | place: Saudi Arabia: Thuwal, RO plant located on Red Sea | collected 2016-02-17 ... | reverse complement strand
GGACGGCACCGTCCTGTTGGTCGATCTCATGAATCCGCCGAAAGGCTGGAAATTCCCGGCGATCGGCGAAGAACGGCCGAAAAGGTATCTTGGACCCTCCGAGGAGCCTCTGTATGACCGGCCGCACGTCCTCTGGCCGCCCCATATCGAGACGCGCCCGGCGATGGACACGGCGGAACGTTTCATGGTCGAGATCCGCCCGCCTGCGGTTGGCGCCGCGATCCGTTACACCGTCGATGGTTCCGAGCCGACGGCGTCATCGTCGATCTATCAACAACCATTGACGCTGCCTGCCGGAACCATGGTGAAGGTCATGGCAACCTATCCGGACGGATTCGCGAGCCGCCACGGAGCCGCGACGGCCGGGGAATGGAAGGTCTCCACCCGCCCCGGCTCCTCGCGGTGAGCCGCTTCCGGCGGCTGTGCGTCGTGACAGCACCGATTCGGTTCCCGACGCGCTGGTGCTGCGTCTGGATTGAGATCATGGTGGGAGCTAACCGAAATTGGCCGGTGGCTGACGAGCGGAGCGACGTCACTAACGAATCAGAGAAAAAGTGGCTACCGCGGTCACGGGGCGGAAGAGGAAATCCACGATCGCAGTCGTGGACGCGAAAGAGCCGCCAGCCTTGCGGCCGACGGCTCGAACGAACCCCGCGGAAAAACCCATAACCGCGGAACCTCGAAGCGTTCAGTCGCTCCGCCGGCGGCGTAGCAAGGCCAGCAGACCCAGACCGCCCAGCAGCGCGGCCGGGGTTTCGGGGACGACCGTGATCACGTCGGAAACACCGTAGAGGTGGTGTTCGAGCGTGTTGTTCATATTGAAAAAGGCATAGAGATACTGATTGGCGCGGTCATACTCGCCGTGGCCGACATTGGCGTTTCCCAGAGCAGAGCCGTTGGAAGGGATTCCCCCTGACTCGGCGAGGCCGGTCCATACGTTTTTGGTGCCAACTGCTGGATTCAGCACAGTGCCGTCCTCGGTGACTGTTAGATTGGCGAAACCTCCCGGGGTGCGACTCGTGTTCCAAAAACTGTAGTAGTCATCGATCACGATCGTTCCATCCACTCGATAGATGGGCACGCCCTGGTTGTTCACATCGTTGACGATGCCGGTGTTGGCTTGCAAGGTAGTGCTGCCAATGTTCGCGAACGCATACCAGTTCACGCCCAGTGCCTGCAATTCGGGGACGCTGTTGGCCAAATCCGAGACGAACGTGTTGTAATAAGCAGGATCGGAGCTGGTGGCGGTCGTTGTTGTGCTTGTCGTAAAGATCAAGCGGTACTGGTCGCCGGGGTTCAAACCCGCCGGCTGGGTCATGAGTGCCGCCGATGCGAGGGAGGTCGTCATCGCCAGCATGGCGGTCAGCAGGGATGCCTTTCGGCCCGCCCTCGGGGTGGGCAGACGAGCGATTCGCGGCAACGCCGCAACTTCAGTCAAAGACCGGCCAGCCTTGGTTGCAGCCGGTTCTTCGGTGCTTTTGCGACTTTTACTTTTCATACTCGGCTTATTGGGTGTAGGTGTTGGTGGGAATTAGAGACCGTATGGCATCGAAAGTTGCAAGCCCGTCTCGCGATATGGACCTATCGTAAAGTCGGGGCCGGGCGGTCAAGAAAGGCGCGTGGTTTTCGTGTTGTCATCCAAAGTGACAAGTTGTCCTCGATGGGAAATTGAAACGGGTTGTAGTGCGGGCTGCCGGCCGGTGATCACGGCGGTCGGGATCTGGTCGGCCTTCGCGGGCCAGGGGACGTTACGGGCTCACGGCTTCCTCGGCCTTGACGCGGACGAAGAACTTGTCGCTGGTCGGGGGCGAGACGAGTTCGACCACGACGGTTTGCACGCCGTTGGCATCGGGTGGTCCGGCTTCTTCGAGCACGCTGACCGGCTCGGTCCCCCAGTCTTGCAAGTCGGTGGAGACCCAGACGGTGTAGGTGAGGCCGCTGTCGGCGGTGCGGGTGTAGCTGAAGAGGCCGTCGCTCTTGAGCGAGCTGACATCAGCGATCGGATTCGCCGAAGCGCCGCTGGTGGGATCCAGACCGAAGGCGAATTCGTCGAAGTTGGTCAAGCCGTCCCCGTCGTCATCGTCGTCGCGACCGCCGGTGAGGCTGTAGCCGGAAGCCCAGGTATCGTAGGGGTCGGCGGGACCGCCGGGGACGGTGATCACGTCGGAAACGCCGTAGAGGTGGTAAGCGTTCGTGTTGGCGACATTGAAAAAGGCATAGAGATACTGGTTGTTGCGGTCATACTCGCCGTGGCCGACATTGGCGTTTCCCAGAGCAGAGCCGTTGGAAGGGATTCCCCCTGACTCGGCGAGGCCGGTCCAAACATTTTTGGTGTCATCTGCAGGATTCAGCACAGTGCCGTCCTCGGCGACTGTCAAATTGGCGAAACCACCCGGGGTGCGACTCGTGTTCCAGAAGCTGTAGTAGCTGCTGATCACGATCGTTCCATCCAGGCGATAGATGGGCACGCCCTGGTCGTTCACATCGTTCACGATGCCGGTGTTGGCTTGCAAGGTCGTGCTGCCAATGTTGGCGAACGCATACCAGCTCACGCCCAAGGCCTGTAGCTCGGGTACGCCGTTGGCCAGATTCGAGACGAACCCGTTGTAGTAGGCGGGATCGGAGCTGGTGGCGGTCGTCGTTGTGCTCGTGGTGAAGATCAAGCGATACTGGTCGCCGGGGTTCAGTCCATCGGGCTGGGTGACGATGACCGGCTCGACAACGAACTGGGCGGTGACGCTGATGTCGCCGGCGACGTTGGTGTCGGTGCGTGGATTGGCGACGGAGTTGTCGCTCCACTTGGAGAAGATGTAACCGGAATCGGGCACGGCGGTGACGGCGGTGCCGCTAGCCCCATACTCGACGCTCTGCGGCGAATCGCCGGAGATCGAGCCGTTCGCGCCTGCGGTGTACGTCAGGGTGTAGGTGTTGATCGTCCACCCCGCGTAAAGCGTCAGGTTGCTGTTGACCGGCGTCGCGAAGTCGTAGCTGGAGGTCAGGCCCGCATCGGAGAACCAGCCATCGAAGGTGTAGCCGGTGCGAGTGGGCGCGCTTGGCTGGGTGGCGGTGTCGCCCTCGGGCACGGTCTGCGGGGAGACGGCCGATCCGCCGTTGCTGTCGAAGGTGACCGTGTAGGTCGGCGTCCAGCTCGCGTAGAGCGTGAGGTCGCCGTTCACCGGCGTCGCGAAATCGTAACTGGAGGTCAGGCTGGCATCGGAGAACCAGCCGCTAAAGGCATAGCCGGCGCGGGTCGGCGCGGCGGGCTCGGTGGCGGTGCCGCCCTCGAGCACGTCCTGCGGGGAAACCGCGGTGCCTCCGTTGCTTTCGAAAGTGACGGTGTAGATCGTGGCATTGGGGTCGGTGTAGGCGAGGATCACGACACCGGAACCGCCGGCCTTTCCAGCGCCACCGCCGCCACCCAGACCGTCAACTCCGTTCTGCCAGTAGGGATCGCCGCCGCCATTTCCGCCCCCGCCGAGTCCGCCCGATGCGCTGTTTTTGTCTCCAATGCTCGGAGGGTTTCCTCCGGTATATGAGCCACCTCCGCCGCCGCCATAGTAGATCGCGGTGCCGGTGATGCTGCTTTGCACGCCATTACCTCCCCAGGCCGCATCATTGAATCCCGGGGAGTTGCCTGCCTGGTTGGCTCCGCCACCACCGCAGTTCGGGCCGTCTTTGCCGCCCGAGAAGCCGGCTGTAAATGTGGAGCCTCCATCTGTGCTGAAGCCGCCTTGGTCGCCGCCATTTGGAAATCCGTAAGGATACTGTTCAGCGAGTGAACCGCTGGCCTGCGCCCGCTTGGCAAAAACACCAGGGAAGCCGCCTTGGACGACGATCTGCTCGAACTGGGAGTTCCCGCCGGGGTCTCCGGGGGAAGAATTCGCACCGGCGGGATCGCTGGGCGCCGCGCCGCCGGCACCGACGGTGATTGTGACCGATCCTCCGGGCGTGACGGCATAGGCGGACTCTTCGTGCAAGCCCCCGGCGCCACCGCCGCCGCCTTGCCATGCGCCGTCTCTCCATGCGCCGCCGCCGCCACCGCCGACGACGAGCACTTCGACCTCGGTCACCCCGTCCGGGATGGTCCAGGTGCCGCTGCCGACCTCGCTGAAGGTCGCGACGGTTTTGCCGTCGCCGCGCAACGCCAGGGAGGGCGTGAGGTTTTGCGCGGGTGCGCCGGCGACGAGACCGGCGGCGAGCAACAGAGCGCCGGTGAACTTGCCTGAGGCCCCGGCGGGCAGGGTGGGGGTGGCCGAGCGAAATCGGCCGACGAAGAGATGGGACATCTGGGTTTTCATCTGAGTTCTGGTTGGGTCGCGGTGGCGACGCATTTTGGATGGTGTGTGGAAGAGTCGGAAAGGCGGGACCGCTTCCGACCGCGGCAAAAGTTGAGGTTGCACACTCGAATAATGCCCCCCGGCGGGTCAAGGTGAGGACCGATTTCCCGGGTGTCAGAAAAGATTACAAGTTACGGGTTGGCTCCTGGAAGTCGTGGAGCGACGGAAGGCCCAACTGAAAGTGGTGCCATCCTCACTTCGCTGACTTGTGGATAAGGATCAGGGCCAGGAGCCCTGGGGTCGTCACGGCAGGGCGGCCGGCACGGAAGTCTTGAGTTCGGCCGGCTTGGCGGTGTCCGCGGCGAGAAGCACATAGCGCTTTCCTTTTTCGGTCGGGATGTCGATCAACTCGTCCCGAATCGTGCCCTGCTCCCGGCCATCGGCGAGGATCAGTACTTCCGAGTCCGGCCATGGGTTGCGAATCCGGCACTCGCCGCCGAGCTGGCTTTCGATTTCAACGAAGCGAATGGCGCCGCCCCTGAGCGAGGAGCTGACGAGAAAGCCGCCCTTCGCCTGCAGTTGGAAATCGACATTCCATTCCCGCGGCCAGCCTTCCATCACGCGGATCACCGGCTTGCCGGTGGGCGTCGGCGAGATGGAGAGGAGCAGGGCGGAGTGGATGGCCCGCGAAAAATTCCCGTAGCCCTGAAGGGTGTAACTCACTCCGGGCCCCCCCGTGCTGCGGTATTGGGCGGGCAGCGCGATCTTCACCAGATCCGCCCGGCCCATCCGCGCCGGCACCACGCAGTAGTAGCCGCTGCTGCGGATCCTGTCCTTTCCCGTACCCGGATGCTTGTCGAGCGTGGCCATCGCCACCTTCCATTCCTCGGGGTTATCGGATTCAAGGGTCAGCACGTCGAGAAAATCACCGGTCACCGGGCCCATGCGCGGGCTTTCATCGTTTTTATTGCCGCGCAGGGTGCCATGGGGAGCGAGACCCTGGCACCAGGTGCCCGGGCCGAGTCCGGAAATCGCTCCTTCCATCTCGGAGCGGGGGTAGGGCGCCAGGTTGTCCAACACTTCCCGCCACTCCGCCCGCTTGTCGGCATCCACTCCGTATTTCTTGGAAAGTTCGATCGCGAGCGGGAAGATACCGCGGATCGCCGCGAGGTCTTCGATGATGTCTTTGCCCCACCAGATGTGCTCATGGCTCATCGTGCCGTAGAGATGGTATTTGCCGTCATCGTCCTTTTTGAGGATGACGGTTCCCTCGGGGCCATAGTCCACACCGCCGGCATCCTGGCAGCCGGCCTTGAGTCCGCAGTAAAATTCCGCCACCGCACGGGCCGCGGGATAGGCATGCTCCTTGAGCCATCGCTCGTCGCCGGTGAACTGGTACTTTTTGTAGTACATCGCGGCAAACTTCGCCATGTTGTAGGTGTTGCGGGCGGTGAACTTGGCACCCACCGAGGACAGCAGGTATTGAGCGCGACGCCCCTCGGGTTTCGTCTGTCCCCGCGGCAGCGGCTCCGGTCCGTCGAAACTCGAGGTCTCGGGCAGATACCAGCCGCGGCTGTTCCAACTGCGCTGGGCGGCGTTGGCATAGGCCTCGCGGTTGCTCCAGTTCCAGCGGAAGACCGGTTCCAGCAGCTCGCCGCGATTGGCCTCGTACTGCCAGCCCTGCTGCGCACCCGCATTGTACCACCAGAACGGGGGACACCAGGTCCGCCGGTCCTGTTGGGCGAAAATCATTTCGTTGTGCTTCGGCGGCATGTTGCCGCGCATCGTGCAGGCCGCCAGATATTGGCCCCACAGGTAGAACCGCGTCATCTCCGACAGTTCGTCGGTTCCCGACATGCAAATGAAGCTCCGCGACCAGTATTCGCGCCAGTAGCTCTCGTTGTCCGCCAGCAAGGCTTCGAAGCCCGCCTTGGCCGCTTGATCGAGGGTGACGCCGGCTTCATGGCACAGGCGGTCAATCGAGACGTCCCGGCCCTGGGTCACCGCGATCAGGATCACGAATCTGCCCTTGCCCGGCTCCGCGGTCAGCTTGTCTGGCGACGAGGTCGCGTTTCTTCCGACGATCCGGGCGCGCGTCGCGGTGGCGGCCTGGAAGTCCTTCAGCAGCGGACGCTTGGTCTTCTCGGTGAACTCCTGGGTGAGCTGGACGTCGCCGTCCGTGACCGAAACCGTGGAGATCGCGTGGTGCGGGCCGGTGACGTTGCGGGCCTCGCGCAGCATCGTCAGGGCGAGGGAGATCGGCATCGGCTCGTCGCGCTCGTCGGTCACTTCCACCGCGACCACGTCCCTGCGATGCCATGCGATCAGCCGCGCGCTCACTCCCTTGCCGGAAACCTTTGCCACCGCATCGTAGAGGCTGAGCCGGTTGCGGGTGGTGGATTCCCCGAAGACCCCCTCGCCGAAGTCGATGGTCACCCCGGCGCAGCCGTTGGCGAACATGTCGTGAACGTCGCGGGTGGTCTCGCTGAAAACGGGGAAGGCATAGACATCGGTGTGATTGACGAGCATTCGCAGCGCCGGTTGCCCGCCGCCTTCGCCGGTCCAGATCCTGGTTCCGATCCGGCCGTTGCCGATCGGCAGGCTGGGCTTTTTCTCACCCACGCCGAGTTGGACCGGCATGTCGAGGTCGCCTTGGGAGATCAACCTCGGATAATCGACCTTGATCATGGTCGGCTCACCCGCAGGGGCAAGGGCCATGCCGCAGGCGAGGGACAGCAGGGGAACGATCAGGCGATGTTTCATGGTGTGGAAGCTCGATCCCGCAGGATTCGAAACCGAGGGTCGTTCGGTTGCGGCCATCCGGCCTTGCGGGAAAATCCCGGGCCGGATGGTGTCGTTGGTCGCGATCGTCGTTCACTCCGCCTTGACGCGGACGAAGACCTTGTCTCCGGCCGGCGGTGAAATCAGCTCGACGAGCACCGTTTCAACGCCGTTTCCATTGGGTGCGCCGGCTTCCTCGTTCACTGCCGCCGGTTCGGTGCCCCAGTCCTGCAGGTCGGTGGAGACCCAGACCGTGTAGGTCAGGCCACTGTCGGCGAGCCGGGTGTAGCTGAACTGACCGAGCGTGGCGAGGTCGGCGATGTCCACGATCGGGTTGACCGAAGCGCCGCTGGTCGGATCCAGGCCGAAGGCGAACTCCTCGAAGTTGGTGACCCCGTCGTTGTCGTTGTCGCCTCCCTGGTCGCTGAGGTCGGCGGGGGCAAAGTTGCCCGCCCATGTGTCGTAGGGATTCGTGCCGGTACCCGCCGTGAACTTCACTTCGAACAATCCGGTGCGGTCGCTACTGGAACTGTCCCCGTAGTTGCCGGTGCCGATGCCGCCATCGACCCGAATCAAGACCCATCGAGCGTTGTTCGCAGCGAGGCCGAAACTCTGGACGGGCTCGGGGCTGCCGGTCGTGGATACTCTGAGCAGTGTATGGTTGTCGATCACCCGAGTCCAATCGTCCCCACCTCCGAGGGCCAGCAGGTTGGCGTCCGAAATCGTCTGCCCTTGTGTGACCGTTGTTCCCGAGACCGTCGCGTAGGTCGGCAGCACGGGGGTTTCTAGGCTGGACACATAGACATCGATGTTCTTCATCGAGCGCCCGGCCCAATTGCTCAAATCGCCCTGACGGTAATTCCACACATGCGCATCCGTGAGGTTGTAGGAGCCTCCCAAGTCGAAGGCGATCCAGTTTCCGTCAACGGTGTTTGTGTTTGTCTGCCAGGTGAGATTGTTCTCGCCCCACGTGTGCGTCGAAGCCAGATCGTAAGGTGGACCCGACAATCCGGAGTTGTTGATCGCGTTCGTGGCACCACGTGCCGCGCCGTTCTGCGTTGACGCATACGCCGCCGTCGCGGTGATGAGCGTCTGTGCTCCGGCCGTTTGAACCAGCGCGATTCCCAAGCCGATCAAAGCTGATACGGCTGTTGATTTTACGTTACCTGTTTTCATGGGTTTGAATTGTGCATTGGATCTCCGGCATCCGATCACCACAAGGCTGTCGGACACTCAACGCCGACGCCGCAACAAGAACAACAGGCCGAGACCGCCTAGCAGGGCGGACGCAGGTTCCGGAACTGCGACACCCGTGAACTTCACCTCGAACAGCCCCGTGCGGTCGTCGTTCGGACTGTCCCCGTAGTTACCGATGCCATCGCCGCCATCGACCCGAATCAGCACCCATCGAGCATTGTTCGCGACGACGCCGAAATTCTGCACAGGTTCGGGGCTACCGGTGGTGGATACCCTGAGCAGGGTATGGTTGTCGATCACCCGCGTCCAATAGTCCTCACCTCCGAGGGACAGCAGCGCGGCGTCCGAGATTGTTTGCCCTTGGGTGACCGTTGTTCCCGAGACCGTCGCATAGGTCGGCAGCACGGGGGTTTCCAAGCTGGAATAATAAACATCGATATTCTTCATCGAGCGCCCGGCATAATTACTACCATCGCCTTGACGGTAATTCCACACATGCGCATCCGTGAGGTTGTAGGAGTCTCCCAAGTCGAAGGCAATCCACTGCCCGTCAATAACACCACCAGCTTGTGTCTGCCATGTGAGATTGTTCTCGCCCCACGTATGTGTCGAAGTCAGATCGTAAGGAGGACCCGATAACCCCGAGTTGTTGATCGCGTTCGTGGCACCACGGAGGTTGCCGTTCTGCGTTGACGCATACGCCGCCGTCGGCGTGATGAGAACCGCAGCGCCGGCCGTTTGAGCCAGTGCGATTCCGGCACCCACGAGGGCGAAGATAGCTGTGGATTTCACCTTTTTGGCTTTCATGGGTCGAGTCTTGAGGATTGGTGTTGATTGAGGAATGCGCAGGGTGGGAGCATGTGGAGCGCAGGGATCGGAGGCGCGGCTGTTGCCAGCCGCTTTCGGATCTGGGTTCGTTTTCGTTTTTTTGGGGATTGGCGTTTTTTCGGGAATTCGATCTTCGATCAGATTGGAGGCGAATCATCCAAACGCCGACTGCCCCAGTCCGAAAACCGTTTTCTGCGTGTCAGGAAAAGTGACAAGCGGCGGAGCCGGAGGCGAGGCACCCCGTTCCGGCATCGGCATTGCCGGTTCACCTTTGAGGTTCGAACAGCAGGATCGCGCCACCGGCGGGCTCGAGCGGGAAGGAAACGACGCCTCCCTTCACCGCGAGGTCCTTATAGGTGCCGCTCGCCCGATCAAAGATCCTCACCTTGCTGGGGCGGGCGAGTTTCAGGACGACGGCGCGCTCGAACAACTCAAGCTACTCCACGGCACAAGCTGCTGCGCCATGCGGCGGTCTTTTTGCGCCTGTGGCTGGCAAGGTTCTGCGCTTGCACCTCAACTCCATCCCAAATCCGCCCGTCGGTCGCCTCGCATCACTTCAGATCGTGGCTTGAATCCGGGGTTTTTCAGGATCGACTACATGCCGAAATTTGATGGTTTCTACCTCAGTCGGAATCCGATACCCTGGATTCTCAATCGCTCACGGTGGCGCGCAGGAAGTGCTTCGGCTCGGTGTGCGGCACGTCGAGATTGAGGGTCCAGCGCGAAACGGTGTCGGAGACCGTTTCCACCACGGGCTGGGGATCGTTTATCGTGCCCCATGATGAGAGGTTCGCGCTTCGTTCGAAGGTGATGTGCGGCTCGCGGTTTCTCGGAACGTCGAACGTGAGCGAAAGCCGCTGGTAGCCGCCGACTTCCTCGCTGCTGAAGACGACTCCCGGCTCCGTGTTGCTGGGGAACAGGGGATCGTAGCCGAGGACCCACTCCCAGGCGTTGGTGAAACGGTCGTGGTCGGGGTTGTCACCGGTATCCGCCTCGCCGGGAGGAAACGCAATGCCGGCGGCCCACTCGGCGTAGGTGAGCGCGGCGACGGTGACCTGTATGTCGTCATATACTTTCACTTCGCCATCGTCGGCTTCGAGCCAAAGATGATAGGTTCCCGGCAGGTCAAAGGTCGCGCTGGTGGCGGGCGCGGACGCGTTGATGAAATCCGGAGATCCCGGACCGGCGATCCTGCGCCAGAGGGTGGTGACCGCCGGCCCGTCGTCGGTAACCGTGCCGGAAAGCGAGGCTCCCGCGGTGTAGGTGACCGATTGATCGACGCCTGCGGAAACCTCCGGACCCACGTTGCCCGTCGTCTCCGTGGCAAGGGGATCCGCGTGCAACCCGGCCACATCCGCCGCGGAAAGAGCGCGATCGTAAAAACGCGCCATCGCCATCAGTCCGGCATAGGCCTGCACGGGTGGCGAAAGCAGGTCGTTGCCGCCGAGATGGTTAAACTGGGCGGAGCCGTCGGTGCCTGCTGCCGCCGAATCAATTTTCCCGAAGCCGGTGCCGCTGGGACCGCACCAGGTGGCGATGCCCGGAATGGCCTGAGTGTCGGCAAGCGAACCATCGAGATAAAGACGGATCTCGTCGTTGGTCAGATCGACGACCCCGACCGCATGGATGAAGCCATCCTGCCCGGGGTCCGGCGCGAGGGCCGCGGCGGCGGTCGCACCGTTGGCGACGTCCGAGGCACCGTCATCGACCAAGAACTTGATCGTCGAGCCGTCGAGGATGAACGATGAGCCGATGTCTCCACCCGTTTCCCAGAGAATTTCACGGCCGGAAGCGGGAAGCAGGTTCGGCTTGAACCAGAATTCGAACGAGGCGTTGCCGGTGCCGTATGCATTGAGGCTGGTGCTGACGCCGCCCTCCATGGTCGATCCACCCGGGAAATCCACTGCGGAATCGATGAAGTCAAGACTCGGCGCAGGATCGATCGGAGTCACGGACACCGCGGTCGTGACGGCGAATCGATCCATCACGCCAGCCGCCCCGTTGGCGTAAGCTGCGTGACCCTTGAATCCGCCGTAGATGGCTTTGCTCAGTTCGCTGACGGCGTTTCCGCTCGAGGCGCTGTCACTGGCAAAGACGGCGCCCAAAGTGCCGTCACCGGAGGCTGTGGCGATAAGAAACTCGTAATCGGTCGTGGAGCCGGCGGAACGGGTAAGCGTGGTCTCGAAGTAATACCACTGCCCGGTGGACAACGTGAAAGAATTCAACACGGGATTGCCCTCGTTATTCTCCCGCACCACGAACTTGGCCGCGCCGGTCGCCGGATTGGTCAATTCGATGGTACTGAAAGGCAGGCCGGAGAAATTGTCCGTGCCGCCATTGGTCAGGCCGAGTCGCAGGATCTGGCCGTTGACGCCCGTGCCGGTGCCGAATGCGCTCATCTTGAAATAGGCTCCCACCGTGAAGCTCTTGCCAATCGTGAATGCGTTGGCCGCATAGGACTCGCTTTGCGACCCGTCGAAAGACGCGACATTCGCATTCGCAAGAGTGATGGCGACGCTGCCATTCAACCCTCCGGTGGCGTTTTCACTGTAGCTTCCACCGTGAAACTGGGCGGCGAATTCACCCGTCGGATCGAAATCGACGACTGCCGACGGCGTGCCGCTGCCGGAAACGTTCGGAGTGACGCCGTTGCTGAAGGTGACATCGTCGCTTCCCGGAGCGGCCAGGTTTTTCCAAACCGAATTTCCATCCAAATCCTGCGAGGCATCGTACACCCGCGGAGGAGCGAATTTCAAACCGCCTGTCCCGCCGCCTCCGGTGGCACCGACATCGACGGAAAACTCGACGAATCCCGGCCCGCTTGCATCCGGGTGATCGGCAGTCAGGCGCAAGCGATAGAGCCCGTCCGCACCGAATGACAGGCCTGTTTCCGCAGCGGCCGGATGGGTGAAACCGACCGTCCCCGGCCCGGAAACCTTGATCCAGGCGTAGGTGGTGCCGGGCGGGTTGGTTTCCGCACCGACTTGCGCGCTGCCCTCCGCGACGAGCTTCACTCCGCTGCCCGCGATGGCCACCGGATCGCCCTTCGGCCAGACCAAGGACACACCTGTCGGAGGCGTCGTTTCATCACCGACAAAGGCGAACACTTCCCGCACATGGGTGATGTCGTTGGTGGTCACGCGGAAGGTCGCGCCGACGACCTGCGGCTGGGCACCATGGGCTGCGGCCAGCGTCACGGTTTGCGGAGTAGCCCAGTTCGACGCATCGAAAATCAGGCTCGCTCCACCACTCACCGAAAGATCAGCGTTTCCGCTGAAGCGGCTGGTGCTGACGGTCACCGCCTTGTTCGGGTTCGCGGAGAGGGATACCTCAAATGTCGTGGTGCCCCCGGTGGGGACGACCAGATCGTTCGCCGACAGCTCGACCTCGTAGGACGAGAACACGCCAAGGGGCGAGGTCTCGGCAGCGAGAGAATTCACGATCGCGGTCTGTGCGGCCTGCAAGTCCGCCACGACCGCAGGCTGCGCCGCAGCATGGTCGGTGGTTTCCTGGTCGTTCAGATCCCGCACGTCGTAGAGCTTGCCGCTGCGCAGTTTCCACTGGTCCTTCACGACGGCCTCGAGACCGCCGCCGTTGCCGAAATGGGCGAAACTGCGGGACACCGCCGCCGATTGCCCGGACCACACCGGCCACAGGTCGATGCCGTCGATGACGCGCCCTGATGGAGGTGTGGCACCCGCCAGGCCGGTGAGAGTGGGCAGGAAATCGGTGATCGCGCCGACTTGATCATTGATGATGGTTCCCGGCGTGATTTTGCCGGGCCAACGCGCGAGTAGCGGGACACGCACGCCACCTTCCCAAGTGCTGAATTTTCCGTCCCGCAACGGATAGGCGCAACCCACCGATCGATCTGTCAGGTTCGGGCTGCCCAGTCTGAGCCACGGACCGTTGTCCGACGTGAAAATCACCAGTGTGTCGTCGGCGATATCCAATTCATCCAGCTTGGCGAGCACGCGTCCCACGCTGTGATCCACTTCCTTGACGATGTCATAATAATGGCTCACCCCGCTACTCCCTTGAAATTTCGGCCAGATGGTGCCGTCGGCGTTGGTGAATTCGCGGTCCGACGGCCAGCACGGAATGTGGGTCATGATGTGTGCGAGCCAGAGAAAGAACGGCTTGTTGCCCGCCGATCTGCGCTGAATGAAATCGAGAGCCTCTTCGGTGTAGCGCCAGGTGAGTTGCGCCTGTTCAGTCGGCGAGTTGAAGTCCGCCTCGACGATGGTTTCGCCGCGAATCAGATCGAAGGATGCCATGTCGTTGCTGTGCGGGCTGCCGAAGAATTCCATGAATCCGTGGCGCGTGGGCATCATCTGGAACCGGTCGTGGGCGGCGGGCACGTAGCCGAGGTGCCACTTGCCGATCATGCCCGTCGCATATCCCCGCTCGCGCAGGATCTCCGGCAGGGTCACTTCGGTGGTATTGAGGCCTTTGACGGCCTCGCCGCTGCCGCTCGGGAAGAACACCTGATTCACGCTGACGCGCTTGCTGTAGCGCCCGGTGAGCAGAGCCGCGCGCGAAGGCGAACACAGGGTGGTGGCGTAAAACTGCGGCATCATCAAACCTTCGGCCGCCAGGGAGTCGATGTTGGGCGTCAGAAATCGCGCGTGGTTCGGGGCCGGGATGTCCGGGTCCGGATATCCCGGCTGCGGAGCGGGACCGGATACCGGATACTGGTTCGGCGGTGCCGGATAGGTCAACGCGCCGACATCGTTGTAGCCCATGTCATCCATGAAGATGAGGATGATATTCGGTCGTTCCGCCTGAGCGGCGACCACGGTCGCCGACGCAAGCGCCAGGACAAGCAGGACGAAGAGCTTTGCGCAGAGGTTCATGAATTGCTATGTGGATGCCGCATCGACGCAAAAGAACCCGTCGTGCGGATGACACGACACGACCGCTGAAATCGAGATAAAGGAGGGACGCCTCCAGGTCATTCACGAGCGACGGCGACGGAAGAGAATCCCCGCGAAGCAAAGGCTCAGGAGCGCCGTTGCCGATGGCTCGGGAACCAGCGTATAGGTGGCAGAGACATCATAAAGGTGGAAATTGCCGCCGGTGTTGGAAGTGGCGGTGTTGTCCCAGTAATAGAGGCGCACGCTGCCGGAGTTGACCGCAGACGGAAGATTGGCTCCGCTGTAGGAGAGAGTGTTCGCACCCGCGATGCCCGACCCGAACACAGCCGAGGTGACGACGTCGCCGGTGTCCCAACCGTTGTTGTCAGCGTCCACCGCGAGCAGGTAATTGTCGGGGGCTTGCGATCCGTTGCGCCATAGACTCACGCTGATCGAATCCCAATCATAAACATCGGAAGGGTTGAGCGTGGTGAGGGAAAACTCGATAAAACGGCCTCCGGAAAACGCGGCAGCGAGTGACTTCGCGACGACACCAGAGTCGGTTGCCTGGCGAATGTTCCACTCCTCGCCGGGATTGTAACTGCCGGCACTGTAGGAGGTGCTCCAGAATTGTCCGTTGGTGGTCGCCTTGAGCTCCACCGTGCTGTCGGCAACCGTGATCTGGGGAATGGTAACGTTATCCGCCAGCAACGAGTTGTTGCCCCATTGCATGGCGCTGTTTTCGGTCGAATCGGCGAGGCGGCCGTCGATGTTGATCGTGGCGGCGGAGGCCACCGTTCCGCAGGCGAGTATCGCCGAAATGGTGGTGGTGTGAATAGGGTTCATGATTGGTGGGGGTTGGCCGAGACCGGACCGCCGGTGGGCGGCTCCGGGACCGGGCGAAAGATAGGGGGCTTTCGAATTTTATCTGTGCATGCGCTTGGAATCAGAATGGCTGTCAATTTGGCAGCTACTGCGATAAAACGAAAACAGATCCTGCTTGTCAGCAGACATCACAAGTTGCGGGACAGGGTGCGACGGGACGTTCGAAACGTGGGTCCGGCGGCAACTTGGCGGAGAATCCATCTCCGCTGAGAGGCATTCCACCATGCCTGGCGTGGAGCGTCGGGATCATGAGCCTTGGGACTCGAACAGCAGAATCGCGCCGCCCGCGGGCTCGAGCGGGAAGGCGACGGTGCCGCCCCTCACCGCGACGTCCTTGTAGGCGCCGCTCGCCCGGTCGAAGATCTTCACCTTGCCCGGGCGGCCGAGTTTCAGGACGACGTTTTGTTCCGCGTAGGCGTTGTGGTTGGCGAAAAAGGCCGCCTGATGTCCCGTGTCGGCGTAGTTCGACAGGCCCATGACGAATTCGCCGCCGGCCGGTTGGATCCAGAAATCGCCGGGGAAGCCGTGGTCCTGCAGGCCGGGAGGCAGGACGCTCTCGCCGTCCTTGGCTTCCACCGGCCGGTTTTTCGAATCCATGGTCCACGGGGTCGAGTAGATCGCGGTGGGCAGGCCGAGCTTGGCGATTTCATTGCGCATCGGCGCGATCCACTCGTTCACTCGGGCGAGATCCTCACCGTTCTGGTTGAGCTTGAAGTTGCCCATGTCCATGAACCTGGAGCCGATGTGCCACATCGAGGCGCGCAAGCCGCAGGCGATCGAGGTGGTTTGCGTGTGCAGCATGCGGTTGAAGTTGCCCTTGCCCGCGATGCCGGGATCCGAAGAGCAATAGCGGCCGAGCCGGCTGTCGTGGGGCTGCGCGGCCTTCCAGCCATTGATGAGATTGATGAAGTTCTTGTGCGGTCCCCTCTTCCAGTGGAAGTCATAGAAGCTGATGATGTCGGATTTGGCGAGGAACTGCATGCCATCGCTCTTGTAAGTGCCGGCGAAAGTCGCGTGCGTGGGATCCCACTGGTGCACGTTTTCGATGTCGCGCGCCCGGCCCTCACCCTTCGAGCCGAAGCGGTCGGACCACAGGTGGTAGGCGGCGATAGTGGGATTTCCGCGCAGGCTTTTGAGCAGCTTCTCGGAGCCTTCGGGGTCCTTGTAAACGTGAGGCGTGTCGAGCAGGTCCACGACCATTCGGACGCCGTGCTTTTTGCAAAGCGCCTCCCGTTCCGGAGTGTAGGTGCAGAGGATGGCGTTGAAGTGTCCTTCGGTGGTGATCGTCTTGAGGAGCTTGTCGAAGGACTTCGGATCCTTGGGCAATGGGTCGTTGCCGTAGCCGTTGATGAAGATCGCCAGGTAGGTGTCCAGCTTGCGTTGGGCGGCGTCGTCGTTCTCGGAGTGGGCGGCCGGGCTCAGGGCGAGGCCGGCGGCCAGCAGCAGGGTCGGTGTTTTCATGGTGTTTGCGGTTTCGGATGGAAATGGGAAAGGCGGCGGGCCAGCGGGATGCCAGTGCCGGCTATTCGGCGGCGGATTTCTTCCGGGCGTGGCGGTGGACCAGGGTGAAATGGTCGAGCGGCCGGCCATCGACGCCCACCTGCCAGCCGCGGAGGGTTAGCCCATCGACCTCGATCACCGTGCATCCCGGCACGGCGAGGCCGCCGCGTTTTCCTTCCGGCGCGTCGAAGGTAACCATTGCCGGGTGATCGAAATTTCCGAATGGACGGACGCCGCCCGCCGTGCCGGAGACGACATACATCGTCCCACCGCCGGGAACCGGCTCCTTGAAGATTGGTGCGTCGCGACCATCGCCCTCCGCCATGAGGTGGGCTTCCGCCGAGAAGGTATCCGCCCCACCGAGATGCCCGGCAATCAGGCGGGACCGCTGGTAGGTATGGTCGTGGCCGGCGACCGCCAGATCCACCCCGGCTTCATCGAACAAGGGCACCATCCGCTTCCTCAGATCCGCCAGCAGGCCGTCGTCGCTGCGGTAATTGCCGGCGCAGTACATCGGGAAGTGGTTGACCGCGACGAGCCACTCGTTGTCGGCGGTCCTCAGATTCTCGCGGATCCACTCGAATTGCTTCCGCCACGCCGGGTGATCGGGATTCGTCGATTCCTGCCACCAGGAAATCCACGGATCGAAGACCATCAGGTGCAGGTTTCCGAGATCGACGGAATAGTAGAGCGCGCCTTTCGATGCCGCGCCGCCGGGCCGGCCACTGCGGTCGGCGGTGAAGAGGTGGGTGTAGGCGCCGTCGATGTCGTGATTGCCGGTGCAGGGCCACAGGGGAGTGTGGCGGAGTTCGTCGGCATAGACCTGGAAGAGGGCCGCCTGATACATCTCGTCGGTGCCGAGCGGGTAGGCGTTGTCGCCGAGCAGGATGATGCCGTCGAGGTCCCGGTCCGCGTTGAACTTGCGAAAGCCGTTGCGGACCCGGATCGGATCCGCCGGACCGTCGGCTGCAAGCGCCGATGCGAGGTCATCCTCTCGCGGGCGGTTCGAGCCGCAATCCCCGAGCAGCAGGAAGCGCATTCTGCGCGCCGCTCCCGGCGCGGGCGCGGTGCGGAAACGGTGCTGCGCGTCGGCGCCGCAAAGCGTCGCGCCGTCGGCCTCCACCGAGTAGTAATAGGTCGAGTCCGGCTCCAGTCCCTCCAGTCTCGCCTGCCAGTCGCGGACGCCCGGATAGTGAACCGAGAATTCGGTGGCTGCCAGTGCTTGGTCGAGACGGTTGAAGTCCCGGCCGTAGCGGAGAATCGAGCTGTGGCGGACCGTCGCATCGGTGCGCCAGCGGATCGTGATCCCGTCGGGCCGCTGTCCCTGGAGATAGGGTGCCCGCCTCAGCTCCGCCGCCTGCGCATCGGCGGCCCGCGCGCCGAGCCGGGGCGTTTGGACGACAGTCCTCAAGATGCCGGTAAACCGTCTGTGTCGGGAGTGGGTCATGGTGGTCTCAAATTGCCTGAGGAAGAATATCTATCCGTGATCACGATCGATTCCCCTCAGCGATCACCGGGAGATATCGAAAATTCCCGGGGGCCGGACAAGATGTTGTCTCAACTTCCGCGGTGTCAGGAGAAATGACATGTGGATCATCGCTCTGAGTCATTGGATCCGTGACTGCGGGAATCCGGCGCGCGTCGATCGGCGGCGAATCGCTTGATTTTCCGGACTCTCCGGTCCGGCTCCTCGAAGCGAGGTGACCCCTTCCGCGCGCGAGCAGCCGGCGAGTCCTGACGTCTGCGCCGCTGCGTTGTGGCGAGTTCCGTGCCATGGCGTTCGTTGCTGTTCCCGCTCCGCCTTGACACGCGTAGAGGGGCGTCGATAGCTGCCGTCATTCGCATGAAATCCCGATCCATCCCGCTCGTGTTTCTCCCGCTTGCCTGCGCACTGAACCTCGCCGCCGCCCAAGACGCCTCGCCGCCGGACGAACCGCTCAGCCTGTGGTTCGACAAGCCGGGCGGCTCGTTTCTCGAATCCTGCGTGCTGGGCAACGGCCGGCTCGGCGCGATGGACCTCGGCGGCGTCGAAAGGAACCGCATCGTGCTCAACGAATCGTCGATGTGGTCCGGTGGCCCCTACGACGGCAACCGCTACGGCGCCTACCGCTGCCTGCCGGAGGTTCGCGAAAAGCTCTTTAGCGGAGACATCGGCGGCGCGTGGCAGGTGCTGTCGGCATCGTTCCGCTATGCCGATGGAGTCGGCGGGTATCGCAACGCCTCGCAATTCGGCTGCTACCAGACGCTCGGCGACCTGACGCTCGACTTTTCCGGTGTCTTCAAGCCCGGCATTTCCTCACCCAGCGGCCACCCGGGAGCGCATGAACATGAATCCATCGCCCGCACGGTGGACGACGATGCCGACACCAAGTGGTTCGTCGAGCGGCCGGAGACTCCGGTGGTTTGGCAGGCGCAATGGGAGAATGCGCAGGAGGTGGCGTCCTACTCCTTCACCAGCGGCAACGACATGCCCGACCGCGACCCGCGGTCGTGGGTGCTTGAGGCTTCGATGGATGGCGGGTCGTGGATCGAGTTGGACCGACGGGAAGCGGACCGGGCCTTCGAGCAGCGGCAGCAGAAGAGGTCCTTCGAGCTGAAGCGCCCGGCGAAGTTTCGCTGCTACCGCTTCACCTTCGGCCCGACTCCCGCAACCTCCCTGCAGCTCGCCGAAATCTCCTTGAACGGCGCCGCCAAGTTGACCAACGCCGCGCCCGAAGCCTACCGTCGCGATCTCAATCTGCGGACCGGCGTGTCGAGCACCCGCTACACGCTCGGCGGCGTCGCGCTTGCCCACGAGCTGGTGGTTTCGAAACCCGACGAAGTGATCGCGCTGCATCTCAAGGCATCGAAACCCGGAGCGCTGACCTTCATCGTCGCACTCTCGCGCAAGCAGGACGTGAGCTACCGGGCGGAAGGCAGTGTGCAGGTGATGGAAGGCCAACTGCCCTTCGACAAGCCCGGCGGCGGGGGCGAAGGCGTGCGCTATCAGGCGCTGCTCGGTGCCGCGACGAAGGGCGGCAAGAGCGTCACCACCAAGGAAGGCATCCGGATCGTCGGCGCGGACGAGGCCACGCTCATCGTTTCCGCCGGCACGAGTTGGGCGGGCGGGGATTTCGAAGCGGCGGGGCGCAAGCGCCTGACCGCCGCGCTGGCGAAACCCTTCGACGAGATCCGCGACGCCTCGGCGCGGCATCACGCGAGCTTCATGGATCGGGTGAAACTCACGCTGCCCGAGACGCCGGAGTCGCATCGTCCCACGCCGGAGCGCGTGCGGTCGCAGGAGGCGCGGCGCGATCCGTCGCTGGAGATGTTGTATTTCCAGTTCGGCCGCCATCTCATGGTTTCGGGTTCGCAGCCGGACTCGCAATTGCCGCTCAATCTCCAGGGCATCTGGGCCGAAGAGTACAAGACTCCATGGAACGGCGACTTCCACAGCAATATCAACCTGCAGATGAACTATTGGCCGGCCGAGGTGACCCATCTGTCCGATTGCCACATGCCGCTGCTGCGTTTCATCAGCGAGGTGGCGGAGGAGGGGAAAAAGACTGCCAAAGCCTATTTCAATGCGCCGGGATGGATGGCCAACCACACCCAGAACGCATGGTATGACACCGCGCCGAGCAACCTCGGCGCCTGCGTCGGCCCGACCTGTGGCGCGTGGCTCACCCAGCACATCTGGCAGCACTATCAGTTCACCCACGACAAGGATTTCCTGAAGGAGTACTACCCGGTGCTTCGCAGCGCCTCCGAATTCATGGCGGCGGTGTTGGTGAAGGATCCCGAGAGCGGCAAGCTGGTTGTCGCGCCGTCGAACTCGCCGGAGAACCACTACGCCTATGTCGATCGCAACGGCAACCGCCAGACCACCTCGCTCTGCATCGGCTCGACCTTCGACCAGCAGATCACCCGCGAGTTGTTCAGGAACACCGCGGAGGCCGCGCGGGTGCTCGGCATCGATGGCGGCTTCGCCGCCGAACTCGACGCCAAGCGCGCGCAGCTCGCGCCGACCCGCCTCAACAAGGATGGTCGCATCATGGAATGGCAGCAGGATTTCGAGGAAACCGAAGTTCATCACCGCCACGTCTCGCACCTGTGGGGCCTGCACCCGGGCAGCGAGATCACTCCGGCGACGCCTGCGCTATTCGAGGGTGCGCGGCGCTCGCTCGAGCGGCGCGGCGATGCCTCGACCGGCTGGTCGATGGCATGGAAGGCGAACTTCTGGGCGCGGCTCCACGACGGCGACCGCGCGGAGAAGCTCCTCTCGATGCTGATCCAGCGGGGCGCGCCGAATTTCCTCTGCCTGCACCCGCCGTTCCAGATCGACGGCAATTTCGGCGGCACCGCCGCGGTCGCGGAAATGCTCCTGCAAAGCCAGGAAACGACCGCCGACGGCCAACCGGTCCTGCACCTGCTGCCCGCCTTGCCGACCTCATGGCACACCGGCCGGGTCACCGGCCTGCGGGCGCGGGGAAATTACCGCGTCGATATTCAATGGAAGGACGGCAAGGTCACCGACTACCGCATTTCCTCCAGCGACCCGCGCCCGGTGGCGGTGCGCGTGAACGGGGAAAGGAAAACCATCCGCTCTCAATCGTGATCGTGCGATCGTCTTGCGGGTTGCGGAAACCCGCAGCTACCGGACTCGAACATGCAGCCGTTCTTCACCGCCTCCCGATGATCCGCCCCGGAACAACCCGATGCAGTTGAAATCGATGGCCAACCCGCGCTCTCCAACCCGATATTCATATGTCAAACAAGCAAACAGTCCTCATGGTTGCCAATGGTGACCTCCGCCTCTCCGCCAACCAGAATTGCTGGTTCGAGCAGGAGAAAATGGAACAGGAACTCGCGAAGGTGTTCGCCTCGCTGGGCGCGAAGGTGAAGCGCGTTCACCCCTACAAGCCGGACCGGAAGCACGGCTTTATCTCAAGCCAGCGCGAGGGCATGGACGTTTTCGCGAAGATCGACCGCAAGGCCCCGCTCGTGATCGCGGAATGCGTGTGGCAATACTCCCACCATCTGCTGCACGGATTGATCTCGCACCAAGGCCCCATCCTCACCGTGGCGAATTGGAGCGGAACCTGGCCGGGCCTGGTTGGTATGCTCAACCTGAACGGTTCGCTGACAAAGGCGGGCGTGAAATATTCGACGCTCTGGAGTGATGATTTCCAGCAGGATCAGGCATTCCGCAAGAACCTCGACACCTGGCTCAGGACCGGTTCGGTGAAACATGCCACCAGCCATGTGAAGAAACACACCGGAAGTTCCGCTCCGGCGCGGGCCAAGGCGGTGGCCGACAAGCTCGCGAAGGATCTCGACCGCAACAAGGCGATCCTCGGTATTTTCGACGAATTCTGCATGGGCATGTATAATGCGGTGATCCCCGATGAACTGTTGTTCCGGACGGGCGTCTATAAGGAGCATCTCAGCCAGAGCGCGTTGTTCGCCGAGATGCGCAACGTGACGAAGGCGGAGGCCGAGGAGGTTTTCGCCTTCCTGGTGAATCGCGGCTTCAATTTCCATTTCGGCACCAACGGGAAAACCGACCTGACCAAGCCACAGGTGATCGACCAATGCCGGATGTACGTCGCCGCCTGCCGGATCGCCGACACCTTCGGATGCGATGCCATCGGCATTCAATACCAACAGGGCCTCAAGGACCTCTGTCCGGCGTCCGACCTCGTCGAGGGCATGCTCAACAGCACGGACCGACCGCCGGTGAAGAATGCCGCGGGCATGCTGATCATGGAAGGGGAACCCTACCCGCACTTCAACGAGGTGGACGAATGCTGCGGCCTGGACGCCCTGATGACCAAGCGCGTGCACAAGGCGCTGAAGCAACCCTTGGAGACGACACTTCACGATTTGCGCTGGGGCGATTGGGACCAATCGGGCACGACCGACGAATACGTGTGGGTTTTCCTGATCAGCGGGTCCGCGCCGGTCGAACATCACATCGGTGGATGGAAGGGCAGCCACGGATACCGCCAGCCGGCGATGTACTTTCCGCTCGGCGGCAGCACGCTTCACGGGGTGGCCAAGCCCGGTGAAATCGTCTGGAGCCGCGTGTTCATCGAGGATCGCAGGCTCAAGATGGACCTTGGTCGCGCCAAGGTGATCGCCCTGCCCGAGAAGGAAACCCGGCGTCGCCTCGACGAGACCACGCCGCAATGGCCGATCATGCACGCGGTAACCTACGGCGTGAGCCGCGACCAGATGATGGCGCGCCACAAGGCGAACCACCTGAACGTCGCCTACGCAACCAGCTCCACGAATGCCGACCTCTGTCTCCACACCAAGGCCGAACTCGCGAAGCGTCTCGGCATCGAGGCGCATGTCTGCGGCACCAAGGCGGATGGATCAAAATTCTGAGTCCCCGGCGGCCGTCGATCAAACGCGGGTCCGCACCGGGCGGCGAATGTTCTCTTTGACTTCCCGCGTTCATCGATCTCCGCCCGCTTGCGGACGGCGAGATGAAGTTGACGAAGCTTGGATTCGTCATTTCGACTCCGTCATGAGCTGCACCGGGCCGAGCAGGCCGGAGGGGAAAAGCTCGGTGGTTTGCGTGTATTTGATGGCGGTGGTCTTGGTCCGACGTTGATCCTCGGGAAGGAAGGCGTCGCCGGCGAGGCGGTTGGGCCAGATGTTGGTCACGCCGATTTGAAGGCGGTTCGTCCCCGGGCGCAGCGCATCGGTCACATCCACGCGGTACGGTTTGGTCCAGAGCACGCCCAGGTTTTTGCCGTTGAGGTGGACCTCCGCGACATGATCGACCTCGCCGAGATCGAGGAGCACCCTGCCTCGGGATGGCGAGGCCGTGAACTCCTTCTCATAGACCGCCTGGCCGGAATAGTACTTCACGGCATCCTCAGGACGGGTGGTCCAGTCCTGGAGCTTCTCGAAAACGATCCGCGCATCCTTCACGCCCGCCGGTTGCGGATAGAACCAGGCCGGATCGAATTGCACGGTCCATGGACCGTCGATTCCCTGCAATGGCTGCGTTTCGGTCCAGTTCTTTCCGGTGCGCTCGGTTTCCTTCGTCGGCTTCCGGAACACGACGAACACCGAGCCGCAGGGCTCGAAGCGCAGAGGCACGGTGGTGCGGCCGTTTTCGATGCGGAAGGCGCCCGCCTCGCGAACGGTTCCCGTGACCGGATCCCAGAGTTCGGGGACACGGCCGCTGACGCGGAACACGCATTCGACCTGCTCGACCGGCTGCCAGAGACTGGCGACGAAATAGATTTCCGCATCCCCGGTCCTGCGATGGATCCAATCGATCCTCCCCTTGTCGCTGATGCCCCGACACTCGAAATCCGGCGTCACGCCCTGATCGGCCAGAATCTGGAGCAGGGGCTTGCCCCAGATCACTTTGCCCTTGCCCAGGACGTGCTCTCCCGATTGACCGGGCTGCTCAGTGCCCCAGATTTTCCGCACCAGCGCGCGAAATTCCTCGGGATCGTCATTCAGCCCGTACGGTTCCGGATTCGGCTTGCCGGAAATCACCGCGCCCTGTTCCACCATCTTGGCGATTTTACGCAGCACCGGCACCGACATCGGCTCGGAGCCGTCCAGCGCCATCACGCGATAGCTCAGTCCATCCGGCAGCACGATGCGTCCGTCGCGGGCGGACATGCGACTGAGCAGGATGTCGGCGTTCACCCGATCGTAATCGTAGAGGCCTCGAAACCGTGCGCCGGGCGGATAAAGCGCGCTGAACATGTCCTTCCGCATCAGGTGTTGGCCGATTCCGTTTCCGGTGAACCATGCCACGTCGGGCGCGAAGACGCCTTGGCGCAGGAGATAGGAACAGCGGGCGAGATAATCGAGGAAGGCGTGCGATTGCGGCCACCAGGTGGTGTAACGGTTGAATTGCGTGCCGGCCCAGTAGGCGACGCCCGGGATGCCGTCTTCCCAGGGAGAGAGGCTGTAGCCATGGATGCAGTGGCGCGTCAGTCCGTCGCAGAACGCCTGGTCCCCGCAGGGCTTCATGCGGAAGGGCGTGGCCTGCCACGGGTCGTTGCCCCCGGTGAAGGCTTCGCAGAGGACCTCGCCGAGCCCGTAGCCGTGGGCCGCCGCCGCGGCGTCCCGCAGAAGAAAGCGTCGCTCGTCCTTCACGCCGCGGTGGTTGCCGGGAATCCAGAATTCGCCCATGGGAATGTCGCAGCGGGAGAGGGACTTCAGCACATCGGTCTGGTACTGGTGCGGGCCGGATGCCTCCGAGGCAAACCTCAGTCCGGCGGCCTTCGCCAATGCCTTGTGATGGCCGTAATGGTTGTCGGCGAACAGGTCGCTGATGGTCAGCCGGTAGTCGCGCTGGAAGCGCCGGGTGCGGCTCTCGTCGCCCACCGTGCGTCTGGCCAGCACCGGCAGCCACGGCATGATGTCATAGCCCCGCCGCACCCGGAATTCCTCGGCGAAGCGGGCGGTCCAGGTCTGTTCCTTTCCTTCGTAGCTGTCGCACTCGACGAAACGAAAGGCCTTGCGCTCCTCTGGAGTCATCGAGCGCAGCAGGGGCTGGATGGTCTGTTCCCAGTGGCGGTCCAGCGCTTCGGTGCTCAGGTGGTCGATCGCCACAAAGTGATTCGGGGGCACCTGCACCGCCATCTGGCAGAACCGCAGCACATGCCAGTCACCGGGCGGCGCATCCCATTGCAGGTTCCCCTGCACGTCCATTTTCCCCGACAGGTCGATGACGGATTCCGGAGGAATGATTCCCTGAATGGGAACCGCCACCACCGCCACATCGCGATAATACCGCGGCGTCTTCTTGTCCGGTTGCAGCCCGACTTCCTTCGGCAGGGGCACGTCAAGGCTTGTCCGCGCGCCTCCTTTCACGGGGATGGCCGAATGGACAAGCTGCTGGGCCAGGTATTCCTCGGGCAGATCCACCTGTCCACAGCCGGCCGGGCCTTCCGTGATGCCCAACTCGATGTCCAGCCGGGCCGCTTCCCGCGCCAAATGTCGATAGGATTCCATGTCCCGGGCCGTCCAGGGCCAGGGCGACGGCTCCGCGGGTCCCATGTCGGGCATCGGCACGCCCGCGCCGGTGTGATCGAGGGTTGGAACCTCCCGGTTCTCCGTTGTTCCATACTCGATTTTCGCCTTCCGGCCGAAAGGATTGATGGAACCCGGGCTGAGTTGATAAATCAGGCACGAGGTCACCCCCTGCGCCTTCATCTGCTCGAGATGCTGCGTCAACACCTCCTTTGAGTAGCCCCACGGCCATAAAAAGCCGTACACCGCCGGTCGGTCGGACGCGGGCGGCGAGGCGAATCCCTCCATTGCAAACCCGTCGGCCGGATTGACTGCCGAGGACGAGGCCGCCTTGGGGGCTCCCGACCCGGGGAGGCGTTGGCCGCCTTCCTGTTGGGCATGCAAATCGACGACGCCGAGACCGGTTGCGAGGAGTCCTAACAGACATCGTGGGATTCTCGAATTCATGACGGTTTTCGTGGGGCTTGACGGACGCCTGAAGCCGTATCTCCGATACGTGGATGCCGGGGGCGTCTCCTTCCAGCGATCGGGGGGGAAAGGAGAATGGCCTCGCGGACGGGGCCATCTTGATGGAGTGAAATGGAAGGGGAATCGTCTCTCAACGAGTTCTCCTGCGAATCAACGGAAGCCCCGCCACAGCGGCGATCAAAAGCATGCCGGAAGACGGTTCGGGAATGGCCGAGATCGACAGGTTGTCGATGCTGGTGTCGCCGGCGCTTCGCCACATGCTGAAGGCTATGTAGTTCTGGCCCTCGCTGTCCCAGGTGAACGCGCGGTTGCTGTCCACGGCCACGCCGTTAATGGTGAGTGTCGCCGTCGCCGCCGTGCCGGCGGAGAAACCGGTCGTCAACACCTCCAACTGCACATTGTAGGAGGAAGCAGCGGTTGTGCTGAAGTTATGACCAGCGCCACCAATGAAGACAGTACCAGCTCCGGTTGGTCTGATCAAGAAACCGTAGTCCGTGGTCGAATAGGTGAACAGATTTCCGCCGTCATTCAATCGATCACCGGAGGACGAGGTGCCGAGCGACAAGCCCGTAAACTGGCTGGCGTTGGGGACGACATCGAAGCTGATCGTGAATCCGCCGCCGGCGATACTTGCCGCATCGGAAAAATCGTGGTCGGGCGAGACGATGGGACCGGCATTGTTATTGCCGGTGCTCCAATGGAGCGAATTACCTGAGATGCTGGCATTCGCGTTTGCGGATTTGCTCCAAGTGACCGTAGCCAGCGAGCCGGATTGGCGTGACGCCAGATCGTCGTTCATGCCCGTATTGGTAGTGTCGAAATCATCCGACAAGAGCCCGTCCGCTCCGGCCATCGGCGTCAACAGCAACATCGCTCCGGTCCGGATTGTTCCATTCAGGAACGATCGAATGTCTTTCATGTTGGGATTATATTCTTGGGTTAGGGGGGGCGGTGGAGGGATCTTCGCGCTGCTCGGAAACGATAGCCTTGAGCGAGGCGTAGCGTAGGGTAAAGAAATGGAAAATCCTGGGTGGACGGTCAAGGAGCCCCGGCGGGTTTCTGGTTGTCACCAAAAGTGACAAGTGCCACCAGGTATTG
>ERZ869936.783-NODE-783-length-26899-cov-7.242736_pt1 | contig 26899 bp, 24 predicted proteins | sample MGYA00520876_ERZ869936 | MGnify/ENA primary metagenome ERZ869936 (study PRJEB32218, sample SAMN09650985) | biofilter metagenome | isolation source: enrty point of leading RO module | place: Saudi Arabia: Thuwal, RO plant located on Red Sea | collected 2016-02-17 ... | reverse complement strand
CGGCACTGGTCACGTGTATCGCTATGACGGCGGGACGAAGTGGGTCGACTGCGGCACGCCGGGAAAGCGGGTTGAAGCGCTGGGCGTGTACAACGGATACATCTATGCCACCAGTTACGACGGTGGACTGGTCTTTCGATTCGACGGTGCAAAATGGACCGATTGCGGCCAGTTGGGAAGTGCGGAGGAAAACACGCAGACCTATTCGTTCGCCGTGTACCAAGGCCGGCTCTACGTCGGCACGTGGCGCAGCGGACGCGTTTATCGCTTCGAGGGCGTCGACCAATGGACCGACGTCGGGCGATTGGGCGAAGAGTTGGAAGTGATGGGGATGCTGGTTCACAACGGACGACTGATGGCCGGCACGCTTCCGCTGGCCGAAGTTTATGACTACGCCGGCGGCCAAACGTGGCGGCGCATGAAGCAACTCGACACCACGCCCGACGTGCGTTATCGGCGCGCCTGGACCATGGCCGAATTCAACGGCGAAGTTTTTTGCAGCACGCTTCCCTCGGGCAATGTCTGGTCGTATCGCGCGGGATGCACCGCGATGGCCGATCGCAGCTTGCCGCCGGGCTGGCACCACGTCGCGGCCGTCAAGTCGAGCGACCGTTTGCGGCTGTACGTCGACGGCAAGCTGGCTGCCAAGTCACGCTCCTTCGAGCCGAGCGACCACGATCTGACTTGCGACGCGCCACTGCGAATCGGATTCGGGCAGAACGACTACTTCTTTGGCCGCATGAGCGACGTGCGGTGCTACTCCCGAGCGTTGACTCACGCAGAAGTCGGTCGACTGGCGACTCAGTAGTGTGCGCGTGGCGTCCCACCTGTTGACTGCGCCATGGCCAGTGATTGAAATCTGCCGATTGCGTGAAACAAAGTCGCCCTGCCTGGAATAAGCGCCGCGCCCACTGGCTCTTCGATATAGCAGGCGCGGCGACCGCGCTGGCTCGATATCCGGAGGCGCTGGCGATGTCGACACACGATACGGATCATGCGGCGGATGGGGTGCGCGAGGGCCGGACCGGCTGCCTTGAATGGATGGCGCTGATCGTGCTGGTGGTCGTCGTCGGCGGATACTTCGTGGTGTGGCCGATCGCGCAGCGCGCCGTCGAGGGCTTTGGGGCCGCTGCCGAATCCGCCCTGCAAGGCGCGCTCGAAGGACTGTCGCAGGCCGTGGTCGCGCAGTACGACGAGGCACGCCTGCGCGTGGAGCATAGCCCACGATGCCACGCGCTATTCGGCGAACCGATTACTTGTCCTCCGCCGGACGAGGCCACGTGGCTGGAGGGCTCGGGCGACGATACCTTCGAGTTTACGTTCGCGATTGAGGGCCCGAAGGGGCGCGGCTCGGCCCATGCGTACGTAGCGGCCGCCGCGACGGGGTTGGAAATCGAGCGGCTGGAAGTGACCGCTCCAGATGGCGAGGCATTCGACTTGCCCAATCCTTAGTCAACGCTGGCTGACACGCCGCTCGACCGATTGTAATTGGTTGTGTCTCGTAAGTGCGATCTAGCGTCGGGCGGTCGCCCAACCGCTGGATTGGCGTTGGCGAATCTCGACGAATCTCTTGGCCTGGCCTGCAGATCTCCTTCTTGTCCGGCGGCAAAACGCCTCGCACTACGGCCGACGAGCCACTTACGACACGCAACCTAGTCGACGGGGCGGCGATCCTGTCAACCGTCGAGCCGGGTGTGTCGCGGGCAGGCCAACCCTTTTTTGCGGCACAACAGAGCATTCGAGCGTGACGTATAGCGCCGGCGGTCTCGATCTAACGCCGTACGTGGGATACAATTCGGCAGACGCTTGCCGGCGCTCTAGGTTGCCTCTCGTAAGTGCGATCTAGCGTCGGGCGGTCGTTTAGCCGCCGGATCGGCGTCGGCGAATCTCGACGAATCTCCCGGATTCGCCTGCGATTCTCCTTCTAGGCCGGCGGCAAAACGCCTCGCACTACGGCCGACGAGCCACTTACGACACGCAACCTGGCCGGTTCAGGACGCATACCCCTCCTAAAGGAACGGTGCCGATGTCTTTGGATAAGCCGCCTGGTGGCGATTCTCCGCAACCAGAGAAGGCACCCGCGCGGCCACGCCTCAACTCGACCGGCGTCTGGCTGATCCTGGTGATGGCCGTGTTGTTGGGATTCTTGTGGGTTAGCAACCAGGGACCAGCGCGCGACGAGATCACGTACAGCTTCTTTCGCCAGCAGCTCGACGAAGGGAACATCGCCGACGTCGAGTTCGTTTCCGGCGATCAGATTTACGGCGAGTTCAAAAAGGCACCCACCGTTCGCGCGCCGGCGCCGGACAGCGACGCTGATTCAAAGAAGACCGTCGAAAAACAGCTCAACGACAACTTCTCGGTCGTGTTGATCCCGCTGGTCGGCGAAGAGTTGGAGAAGGAACTGCGCGCCAAGAACGTCAAGATCAAGGCGCAGCGCGTGACCGACAGCAGCTTCGTGCTGCTGGCGGTCTACATGGTCGGCACGATTTTGGTCTTTGCTTTCATATGGATGATGTTTCGCCGGGCCCGCGATCAGTTCATGGGCGGCGGCATCCTGGGCGGATTCAGCAAAAGTCCAGCCAAGCGCTATGAGATTGACGGCAAGCCCGTCACGTTTGCCGACGTGGCCGGACTGGAAAGCGTGAAGCACGACCTGGAAGAGGTCGTCGAGTTTTTGAAGAATCCTGAGAAGTTCCAGCGGCTCGGCGGCCGCGTGCCCAAGGGCGTGCTGCTGATGGGTCCGCCGGGCACGGGCAAGACGCTGTTGGCTCGGGCGGTCGCCGGTGAGGCGGGCGTGCCGTTCTTTTCGATTTCCGGTTCCGAATTCATTCAGATGTTTGTCGGCGTCGGTGCCAGTCGCGTGCGCGACATGTTCAAAACGGCCAAGGAGGCCTCGCCGTCGATCCTGTTCATCGACGAAATCGACGCCGTCGGACGCGTGCGCGGCGCCGGGCTGGGCGGCGGGCACGACGAACGCGAACAAACGCTCAATCAGATCTTGAGCGAGATGGACGGCTTCAGCCAAACCGAATCGGTCATCGTGCTGGCCGCTACCAACCGACCGGACGTGCTCGATCCCGCGCTGTTGCGCCCCGGTCGGTTCGATCGGCACATCACCGTCGATCGGCCGAACCATAAGGGGCGGCTTGCAATCTTCAAGGTTCACGTGCGCGACGTGCCGCTGGCCGACAACGTCGATCTCGAACGGCTTGCCGGCGGAACCGTTGGGCTGACCGGTGCGGACATTCGCAATCTGGTCAACGAAGCAGCACTGTGGGCCACGCGCAAGGGCAAGGATCATGTCGAAATGAGCGACTTCGAGCATGCCCGCGACCGCGTGTTGATGGGACCGAAGCGCGAGGAAGTGCTCAGCGGCAAGGAAAAACGGCTCACCGCGATCCACGAGTCGGGCCATGCGCTGTTGGCCTGGATCGTGCCCGGCGCGGATCGTGTTCACAAAGTAACGATCATTCCCCGCGGTCGTTCGCTCGGCGTGACGCAGTTGCTGCCGGAGGAGGATCGGCTCAACATCAACGAATCGGAACTGCACGGGCGGCTCTGTTTCGTGTTGGGCGGTCGCGCGGCCGAAAAAATCGTGTTCGAGCAGTACAGCGCCGGCGCGGAAAACGATCTCGCGCAAGCGACCAATCTGGCACGCCGCATGGTCACGGCCTGGGGTATGAGCGAGCGTCTGGGCCCGGTGGCCTATCGCACGAGCGAAGAGCATCCGTTCTTGGGCAAGGAGATTTACGAGCACCGCGAGTTCAGCGAGCACAGTGCGCGGCTGATCGACGAAGAAGTCGCCCGCATCCTACACGCCGCGTCCGACCGGGCGCACAAGTTGCTGACCGAGCACCGCGCGGAATTGGAGAAGCTGGCCGACGCGCTGGAAGAACACGAAGTGCTCGACGAAAAGGAAATCGAAGAGATTCTTGGTCCTTCGATCAACAAGCGAGCCGAGTCCAACGGGCGGGCGATCGAGGTCGCCCCGTCAGACAGCACCAGCCCCGACGTCACACCGGCCGAATCGCGCGACGCGTAAACGCGGCGCTAGCGACAAAATTCTTGCGGAAGTCGCGCCGATTTGCCAGAATACGGGGACAAGGTCGAGCGCCTGGCCTAGCGCCGGCAAAGCCTACAGTCGGCGGTTTCGCGGACTCTCCCACGAACGGAGGCGGCTATGCGGTACCTGGCAACTCTCATTTTCTTGCTGGCCTTGCTCGGTCCGTTGTCCCGCGCTTCGCTGGCGGCCGACGATCATCGGCTTCCGCTCAACGTGCTCTATCTGGCAAGGGAAAATGCCGACGAGCGAACAACGTCGTTCGTTGAGTTCCTCTCGGCCAGATTCGAACGCTGCGTGTCGGTCAAACGCGAGGACTACCAACCCGAATTGCTGGACGGCATCGACGTCGTCCTGTTGGACTGGTCGCAAAGCGAGCGTCACTCGCGCGACTATCCCTCGCCGATCGGGAAACTCGAGGACATGCACAAGCCGGTCGTACTATTGGGCAGCGCAGGGCACGTGATTGCGGGTCCGTGGTATGTCATCGGTGGGTCGGGATGAACGTGCCTCGAACCCATGGCGTACGTGTTACGTCCTCACGAAGTTTTCAATACTCCGAATTCGGTTGACCTGCAGGCGTCCAAGAACATTGGCACGCCGGCCGCGTTTCAGCGTTCGATCGACGACCCTCAGATTTCGGTGCTGCCGCTGGTAGATGACACTTCGCGCGAGTACAGCAATGGCTGGTGCACGTACACGTACAAGCACGTTCAGGCGCCGGAATTGGAAGTTATCTGCGGCGGCGTAAACGCCAAAACGCCCGAAGCGGCCGCGATCTGGCGGCAAGGCCACCTGCTGCACTTCGGGTTCGAACAGTCGCCCGGCGAGATGAACGAGAACGGCCGAGCGCTGTTGACCAATTCGATCTGCTACATTGCCCGTTTTGTCGATGACCGGCCGATCGTGCGTACGCCATCGGTCTTTTACGCCAATAACGTGCGTGTGCCCTCCCGTGGAATGTTGGATCGGGCGTTCGAGCGCACTGGCGGAGAATTGGACAACCGCCTGGACTACTATCTGAACGAAAGGACGCGGGCCAGTCATCGCGAAATGAGTCGTGACGAACTGGTCGATTGGTACCGCGCGAATCGCGGGTTCTTGCATGCCGACGAGCGCGGAAAGCTGATCGTCGATCCATTGGCCCGCGAATTCGGCGTGGCACCTGACGCCGATGAGTTCATTCCGTCAGCCATCGCCAGGTGGCGCGCCGGCGGCGAAAGCGCCGATGCCGCCCGAAAGCTCCTCGATCGATACGTCGCCGACGCGCCCGGAGCGACCAAGACGACCACACCTGACGATTGGCAGCGTTGGTGGCAAGAGAACCGCGACTATCTGTTCTTTACCGACACGGGCGGCTACTGTTGGCACATCGACGGTTTGGCCAAGCGCCGTTCGGTTCCCACGGAATCGCTCCGCGGCGTCGCGCGAGCGAGTCTGCCACCGATCGCCGGCCCTGCGCTCAAAAATGCGGATCGAGCGGCGGAGGACGAGTAATCCGGACGCCCGGGCGCTGTTTCACGCCAGACGACGCGCCTTACTGTCGCGTGAAGCTCACGTCGTCCAGGTAGATCTCCACGTGGTGCCCACCGGCCTGGATGTTGAAGATGCCGAACCGGTCGAACACGGCACCGAGGGCACGGTGCGCCGGATCGAGGTCCATCGTATGGGTTTGGTCGTCGAACGTAACATCAATTTGCCCGCGCCCCCCCTGCCCCGTCCGGACGATAGTGCAACGACCACGTATGGACCGACGCATCAGGTCGAATGACCGGCCATGCGAGCTGGCCGTGCGTGTCTTCTCCGTCCGCCGTTCGCCCGGCACCGGTGCTGGTGCCGTACGACGGCCGAAAGAAGTGGCCGACGCGGCTGGGCCCTTCGATCATGATGGCCAGATAGTTTTTCTGCGGCGATTCGTGCTCGGGCGTTTCGTTGCGCTGTTTGACCTGGCCATTGAACCAGCCGACGTAAACGCCGCTGTCGCTGCCCGCTTTGTGTAGCGTGATCTTGCCACTGGCGCGCAACTCGTCGTCGAGCGACAGCCGTTTGAGCGGTGCCGCGTAGTACGCGGGATGCTCGTCGCGAAAGATGATTCTACCCAACTCGCCCACGGCCGAGCCGCAATGACCTGTGGGGCTAAAGCCGAAGTCGTGATAAGGGCGGATCACACGTTCGGCAAATTGGGCATGATTGCCCACGGCGTCCCACGCGGGATCCTCGTCGAAGCGATGCTCGACGCCGTCGACGACCAGATCGTCGACGTACAGCTCGAGCTGCGCGCCGGGCGTCTGCACGTTCCAAATGCCGAACCGGTTCAGCGTAGCGCCGTCGGCGCGGTGGCCGGGCGGCAGAGCAACCTCGTAGCGTCGATTGTCGATTCGCAGCGCGAGCAGCCCGTTGCCGTCGGCGCCGGCCGGATCGTAGTCCAACGACCACTGGTGTACGGCCGCGCCGGCTTGGAACGGCGGGGTCTTGGTTGTTTGGTAACGCTCACCCTCGAACGCTCCGCCACCGCCCGTGCGGTGGTTTCGTGTTCCGTATTCGTAGAACACCCAATACTTTCCGCCGTTGCCGTCGACACGCAGCCCGACCGAGTTGGGCGTGCGCCAGCCACGCGAGTCTTCATGAAACCAGCCAATCATGGCGCCGCTGCCGCCGCCGGCCATCGGCACCACCAGCTTGCCCGAGGCGTGCAAACGGTCGTCCAGCGTGCGGGGCGTGATCGGTGTGGCGTAGAAAGCCGCTTCGGTCGACCGCTGAACGATCCCGCCGATCTCACCGGGTGAGTCGCCTCCCGCGCGCCGCGTGGCCTGGTAGCCGAAATCCTGCCGCGTGACGGGCAACCGCTCGGGCAGCAGCCGATTTCGAAACCCCTCCCAGCCGGGGTCGACGTCGAAGGTCGCCGGCCGGTCGCTACTTGCGGCGGAGCGCGACTGCGCCGTGCCGCGCGCCGCTGGAACCATCAGCATCGCGATTATCGCGACGTTTCGCGCGCAATCGAACGTCCGTGGCGTGAACATGATCGTGCCTCGTTGTGAGCAACTTGTCCCGGCAGGCTGCGGGTGCTATCCTCGCCAGCGAACGACACACAATCGCGAATTCCCAGGAGATGCGGCATGGCTGATCCCGGTAACCCGATGCTGGCGCACATGGTCTATTTCACGCTCAAGGATAACTCGCCTGAGGCAATCGAGAAACAGTTGGCCGCCTGCCGGGAACACTTGACCAACCATCCAGGCCAGGTGTTCGTGGGAATCGGCACGCGCACCAGCGACCTGACGCGGGACGTGAACGATCAGTCGTTTCACGTCGGCCTGCACATCGTGTTCGAAAACCGCGCAGCGCACGACACCTACCAAACGCACCCGCGCCATCTGAAGTTCATCGAAGAGGGCAAACCGCACTGGGCGAGCGTGCGCGTGTTCGACGCGGACGTGACATCGTGACGCGCGGGAAAGCCTATTGCCGGTTTTGCGTCGCGGCATCGTGCCTTTGGATCGTGCCGACCAGGTAGAGATCCGGATGATGGCCGAAGTGCTCCCCGTCGATCTCGATGGCACCAGCTTCGCCGCCGATCAGGTGAATTCGATCTCCGTCGAGAACGGTCATCGGCAAGTTGTTGTTCATTGGCAGCGGGGTGGCGCGCCCGAACGTGCCGGTTTGCGTGTCAAATACGAATACGTCGCTGCACATCGGGTTGTCGGGGTAATGTCGCGTGGGCGTGCCATACACTGGCGCGAGCGACCCGTCGGGGCGCATCACTTGTCCGTATTGATACCCACCGACGAGCAGGATGTATCGCTGGCGGAAAACGATGGCGCCGGCGGGAAAGTTGCCGCTGGCTACAGGCGTGTCGGGCAGGCGCTCCCAACGCATGGCGGCCGGGTCGAAGCGCCAATTGTCGACGACCGTGTACGTACCGGCCTTCTCGGCTTCCCCGCTGGCGGCGCCGCCGATGACGAAGATCCGGCCGTCAACCGCGGCCACCGCGTGCACGAATCGCGGCGTGCCGGGGCACTCGGGCAGTTCTTGCCACCCGTGGTCCAATTTCCGCGTGTCCAGTGCGAGCAAACGGGCACCGATTCGCGGAGTGTCTCCGTTTCGATTGGCGGCGGTGTGAAACGCCTGTGCATCGTAGTCCGCCCCACCCACGACGTAGATCTTGCCGTCCAACATGCAAGACCCGTGCCCCGCAATCGGCCAAGGCAGCGTCGGCAACGGTTGCCAGCGCCAACGCCCCTCGTCGATGCTCAGCCGATAGCCGTCGCGGTACGAATACGGTGCGTCGTAGTTGAAACCGCCAAAGGCATACAACTTGCCACCATGAGCCACCACGTCGAGTCCTTGCCGAGCCGTGCCGGGAAAGTCGGGCAGCGATTGCCAGCGATCGGCTGTCACGCGATCGAAATGTTCGCCATTACCGACTCGCAGTGCCCAGACCTTCCTTAAGAATCCGCGGGGATACTTGTCCGGTTTGCCGGGCACGCCCTGCTCGCCGCTGCAAAACCCGCCGACCGAGATCAATCGGCCGTCGATGATTCCGCCCTTGCTGTCCTGCAAACCTTGCGGAAAACTCGGCCCACGGCGCCACGTAATGTCGAGCATCAGCGGCAACGGCATGAGCTGACCCGATTCAACCGAAGGGTCGGCAGCCGCGGCACACGGGCACAGCATGCGAGCCGACATGGCCGCAAACAGAACGGCAAGCCGAACGTGGTGCGTTTGTTGAGCCATCGCGCAATCGATTCCTCCAGAGGATTCCTTGCCGAGTGCCGCAGTTTGGTGTCTATTCGATTCGGTGCGCGTCCATGTCGCGCGTCATGGCACACCATCCTATCAGAAGGAGCCGGGCGATGAGTTGGTGGAAACGGTGTCTGGCGGCAACGGCTGCGTCCATTGGATTAACATTCGCGAGCGTGGCGATCAATCCGCAGTCCGTATTGGCCGACGAACTCCGCTTTCGCCCGCAGGAGATCTTCGACGACCTGACGGTCGGCTACGCCACGCGGATTCTGGACATGAACGAAGACGGCAAGCCCGACATCGTCGTCGTCGTCGACAGCCACCGCATCATTTGGTTCGAGAATCCAAGTTGGAAGCTGCACACGATTTTGGAAGGTCACACGTTGCCAGATAACGTGGCCTTTGCACCGGCCGACATCGATGGGGACGGCGACGTCGACTTCGCGTTGGCCGCCGATTGGCGTCCGTCGGACACGAACGATAGCGGGTCACTTCAATGGCTCCAGCGGGGCGAGTCGGCCGATGAGACCTGGGGCGTGCATCGAATCGATGCTGAGCCGACAGCACATCGGATCCGGTTTGCCGACGTCGACGCCGACGGGCGCGAGGAGCTGATTGTCGTGCCGTTATTCGGCCGGGGAACAAGCGGCCCTGATTTCGCGGCAGCGCCGATTCGCGTGCTCGCCTACGACCTGCCAGACGATCCGATTGCCGGACCATGGAAGCCGGACGTGATCAACGAAGAGTTGCACGTAGCGCATAACTTCTGGCCGACCGACTTGAACCACGATGGCCATTTGGACGTGCTGGTTGCCAGCTTCGAAGGCGTGAGCTTGCTGGAGCGGGATCCGGACGGAAACTGGACCCGCACACTCATCGGCAGCGGGAACCAGCAATCGAGTCCCAGCCGCGGGGCCAGCGAAGTGAAGAACGGCCACTTGGATTCCGGCATCGATTACGTGGCTACGATCGAACCGTGGCACGGATACCAGGTCGTGGTTTACACCCCGCCGGAGTCCGCCGACGCGGAGGCGCCCGACGGCAAGGCGCGACTCTGGACCCGGCACGTGCTTGACGAGCAGCTCAAGTGGGGACATGCCGTGTGGTGTGCCGATTTGGACAGCGATGCGGACCAAGAACTGGTTATTGGCGTGCGCGATTCGAAAGACGCCGCCAACCCGCGCGGCTTGCGCATTTACGATCCACAGAGCGAAGACGGCACCCGCTGGTCGAAGCACGTGTTCGATCCCGACGGCGTGGCGATCGAAGATCTGGCGGTGGGCGATCTCGACGGCGACGGTCGGCAAGATATCGTCGCGGTCGGCCGTCATACGGGCAACGTGCGCATCTATTGGAATCTGACCAACGTGGAATGAGCACGCTTCGTGCCGCACCGCACACCTCGCGAACCGTCGCCCGAAACGTGTCTCGTCCGGCGCATCCGCTCTGCGTATACTAGAGCATGTGCCGCGCGTCGCCGGAGGATGGCGACTCGACGTGCGTCGCGGCGGCCGTCACCACCGTGTGTTTTCGTGGTGAATTGCCGTGCGGTCGCGACGCGGAAGTTGCGGCATCCTGGCGCATTTGCGCGTCGATTCAGCAGTGCAGTTAGAGAGTCGAAAACGAGGGGTAAGTGGTTGATGAAGGGTTCATGGCTTGACTCCATTTCGCATTTTTCGGTGCTTTGGGTGTTTGTGGGTTGGGCCGTTTGCACGGCCAGCCTGACGTTGCCCGCGAGGGCTGACGACGACACGGCTGGCGGCGCTGCGTCGAACAGTTTGGGCGATTATCCCGACGCGACGCTGAAGACGGCCGACGGATGTGAGTTGGCTCTTCCGGACGCTCGGGGTCGCGTGGCAACGGTGATCATGTGCATGTCGGTGGAGTGTCCGATCTCGAACGAGTTCTTGCCGGCCATCAAAGAAGTGGCCGAAACGTACCGCCAGCGCGGCGTGACGATGGTCGGTATCAATCCGAACGCCGGTGAATCGCTCGAGGCCATGGCGGACTATGCCAAAGAGCACAAGCTTACTTTTCCTTTCGCCAAGGACGAGGGCGGCAAGGTTTCGCGCCGGTTGCTGTTCAACGTCACGCCCGAGGCACGCGTGTTCGACGCCGACGGCAAGATCGTCTATCGCGGTCGCATCGACGATCGCTATCGAGCGGGTGGAGGTCAGCCGGGCGCCAAGATCACGAACGACTTGGCCCGCGCACTCGACGAAGTGATCGCCGGAAAACCGCTCACGCAATCGCGCACGCGAACCGTTGGCTGCCCGATCCAGTTGACCGTGCCCGGCGGCGGGCAGTAGTACGGTCAGTGCCTCGGTGGCTGCCCTTCGTTGCGGATTGTAACCGCGATTGTGCTACGTCACCGTCGGGTGGCGCGGTTACGCGGGCCACGGCACGACGAAGCCGTACATGGCATAGTAGTGGCACGCGCTACCCAAGATCACAAAGATGTGCCAAACGGCGTGGAAGATCGGCACGCGCTCGTCCCGCATCAAAAAGACGACGCCGGCTGTGTAGAACAAACCTCCGGCGAGCATCCACCACAACGCTCCGGCCGGCGTGCTTTGCACGATCGGCTTGATGGCCAGAATCGGCAGCCAGCCGTTCATCACGTAGGCCGAGACAGCCACGTTGTGCAGCTTGGTATAGAAGATCTTGGCGACGATGCCGAACAACGCGACGGCCCACATCGAGATGAACAGGGCCCACCACCAACCATGGCGGAAGAACGTCAACGAGATGGGCGTGAACGTGCCGGCGATCAGCAGGAAAATGCAGACCTGATCAATGGTGCGAAACAGATGTCGAAGCCGAGGCCGTTCGAACGTGTGCGAGAGCGTCGAGGCCGCATAGACGGCGATCAACGTGGCGCCATAGACCGACACGCCGACAACTTGCAGCGCATCGCCGTACCGCGCCGTTGCGTCGACCAACGCCGCCGTGCCGACAATCGCCAGCGCAAGCCCGAATCCGTGCGTCAGGCGATTGGCCAGTTCCACCGGTTCAGGCAACGGCGAGGGGATTTCGGCGACAGAGCTCATGCGCGGTACGTCCTGGGTGAAAGAATCTCGATCAACTAGCAGGAGCAGGTGCGCCCACGGAACTCTCGACGTGGTCCGCTCTTGGCGGATGAGCGCTGGTCCGCCCGGCAGGGCCGAGCAACCTTGGCGCGACGCGCTCTAGCTCCCATATTAATATCGACCATCCTACTGCATCAACAACAGCGGCGCGGGCCGATTGCCACGTGGTCAAGTGGGGCCTGGTGCATGCCGCGGAAAACGCGAGAATCTCGGGGATTTTTCATGCCGCTTGCAACCCGCCGCAGCTTTTTACTTGGGTGCGCCGGCGCCTGGGGCCTGGGGATCTTGGAAGACTTTCCGAATCACGCGAGCGCGGCAGACGCGCCGAAGCAGGCATTTTACGAGCAACAGCAACGGCGCCGCGAAACATTGTGGAGTTTGCTCGGCGATCTGCCGCCGCTGGATCGTCCGCTTTCGGCGCGCACGCTGTCGACCGAAAAGGGGGACGGATACACGCTCGAACATCTCGAGCTCGATCTGAACGGCATCGAGCCGGTCGGCGCGCTGCTGCTGGTGCCCGAGAAACGCCAGCCGAAGGCGCCGGGCCTGGTCTACATTCACGCCCATGGCGGCACGTACGATCTGGGCAAAGAAGAGTTGATCCGGGGCCGTCGTGTGCTGCCTGCCTACGCTGGGGTATGCGCCGAAAAGGGCATCGTCACCCTGGCGATCGACAGTTGGTGCTTCTCGGGACGCAAGCACAAGGCGGACGGCCGCCAGGGCGAGCACGACGCATTCAAGGAAATGCTGTGGCGCGGCCGCGTGTTGTGGGGCATGATGATGTACGACGAGTTCCAGGCCGTAACGTACCTGGCCGGTCGACCCGAGGTGGATCCATCGCGAATCGGCGCGTTTGGTCTGTCGATGGGATCAACCAAAGCCTGGTGGCTGGCGGCATTGGACCCGCGCGTCAAGCTGTGCGTCGATCTTTGTTGTCTGACTGACTACGAGGAACTGATCAAGATCGACAACCTGCGCGGGCATGGCATGTACTACTACGTGCCGCGTTTGCTCAAGCATTTTCAGGCGCACCAGATCAACGAGTTGATCGTGCCGCGTCCGCACCTGAGTTTGAACGGGCGGCACGACCGGTTGACTCCTCCGGCCGGCGTCGAGCGGATCCGCGATCATTTGTTGCCGATATACAAGAAGTATGGCAAGGAGTCCGACTGCCGGATCGAGCTGTTCGATTGCCGGCACGAGGAAACGCCCGAGATGCGCGCGATCGTGCTCGAATGGTTCGACCGGCATCTGGTTGCCTGACCGACGCGCGACGGACTGCACCATGCGCACGAAGATCACGGAGATCGCCCGCCGGCGCGCCGCCACCTCCCTGCCCTGCCGATCGCCGGGTCGTAGTTCGATGCCTCAATTGCCTGCTGCCACCGATGTCTGACCCAAAGTCCACATTCAACAACGCCGACCACGCCCCGCCACTAGACGAGTACGAGCGCGAGGCACGACGCTGGCTCGACGAAGTGTATCAGGGCGACCAGGCACGCCAACTTTCGCTGCGCTCGATCGTCACGGGCATGCTCATCGGCGGCGTGATGTCGATCTCGAACCTCTACGTCGGGCTGAAGACCGGCTGGGGATTGGGTGTCACGATCACGGCCTGCATCATCGCCTACGCGGTGTTTCGTGCCTTGGAGGTCGTCTCGCCGCGCGTCCGCCGCGATCCGTTTACGATTCTGGAAAACTATACGATGTCGAGCGCCGCCAGCGCCGCCGGATACATGGCCACCTCGGGCCTGGTCAACGCGATCCCGGCGCTCTACATGACGACCGGGCGCGTGCTGGCCTGGTGGGAGATGATGGCCTGGTTGGGCGCCCTGTCGACGTTGGGAGTTTTCATCGCAGTCCCGCTCAAAAGGCAGTTGATCAACGTCGACCAGTTGCCTTTTCCCACCGGACTGGCCACGGCCGAAACGCTCAAATCGATGCACACTTCGGGCGCCGAGGCATTGTCCAAGGGCCGGGCCCTGTTCACCGCATCGCTGTTCGGGCTGATCGTAGCCGTTTGGCGCGACGGTTTCGTCGTGTTGGCCGGTTGGCTTTCGGGCGCGGCACCGGCCGCGGCACGGTTTTTCAGCCGATTCGCCCTGCCTCCGGAGATGCCGCTGGTGCCGACCGATTGGGGCTATCGCTATTTGGCGCGGACCAGCATGGGGTTCGAAGGCTCGCTGATCATGGTGGCCGCCGGCGCGATCATGGGCATTCGGATCGGAACGTCAATCTTGGTTGGAGTTGTCATCTACTTCGGCTTGCTGGGTCCGGTGTTGATCCAGCGGGGTGTGGTCGAGGGCGAAGGCTACACCGGCATCACGACGTGGACGCTCTGGCCCGCCTCGGCGATGATGGTTACCAGCGGGCTGCTGTCCTTCGCCCTGCGCTGGCGCACCGTGCTGCGCGCGTTTCGCGGCATGGCTTCCATGTTCGGCAGTACGGACGCAGACGATCCACTCGAGCGAATCGAAGTGCCCGGCAGCTGGTTCCTCGGCGGGGCCCTGCTGGCCGGTGCCGCGTGCGTCGTGCTGGGACACATGTTTTTCGATATCGCCTGGTGGATGGGCATCATCGCCGTGCTGCTGACGTTTGTGCTATCGATCGTGGCGGCCAGGGCCACGGGAGAGACCGACATCACACCGATGAGCGCGATGGGCAAGATCACGCAGCTCGTCTACGGTTGGCTTGCGCCGACGAACATGACCACCAACCTGATGACCGCATCGATCACGGCGGGTGCGTCGGCCCACTCGGCCGATTTGTTGACCGATTTGAAGTGCGGATACCTGCTTGGCGGCAACGCGCGGAAGCAGTTGATCTCGCAACTGTTCGGCGTGCTGGCCGGTACGTTGGTCTGTGTGCCCGTCTATGGCCTGGTGGCCGACCCGGAGCAAATTGGCTCGGCCCGTTTGCCCGCGCCGACGGCCAAGGTGTGGGCCGGCGTGGCGGAACTTCTGGCGCAAGGGTTCGAGGCATTGCCGCCTGGCGCTCTGGCCGCGATGGTTGTGGGTGGGCTGATCGGCATTGGGCTGACCGTGGCAGACGAGTTGGCACCCGAGCGCTACCGCCGCTGGATTCCTTCGCCGGTCGGATTGGGAATCGCCGGCGTGATTCCGGCGTTCAATGGCGTGTCGATGTTCGTCGGCGCGCTGGCCGCGTGGCTGTTGTCCAAAGCACGTCCGGCCATTGACCACCAGTACACGATTCCGGTATCCAGTGGGTTGATCGCCGGCGAATCGTTGATGGGCGTGGTGATTATTCTTGCCGAGCAAGTGCCGTCGATCTTCGATAATCTTTCGTAACTGAAGTGTGCTGCCATGACTGAGCCATCCAACGAACCATCGCCCTGGATCCTGGAAGCCGAGGAGGCGACCTTTCAAGAGGACGTCGTCGAGCGCTCGCGGCAGATGCTCGTAGTTGTCGACTTTTGGGCCGCCTGGTGTCAGCCCTGTCGCATGCTGGGGCCGATCCTCGAACAGTTGGCCCGAGACTACGACGGCAAGTTCCTGTTGGTCAAAGCCGACACGGAGAAACTGCCGAACATTGCAGCCGGGTTTGGCGTGCAATCGATTCCGGCGGTCTACGCCCTGCGCGACGGGGAGTTGCTGGACTTCTTCGTCGGGCTGCGTGACGAGAACCAACTTCGCCCGTGGATCGATCGGTTGCTGCCCAGTCCGGCCGAATCGTTGGTGGCCGAAGCCAACGTGCTGGCGTCGACCGACGTCGCTGGGGCCGAAGCCAAGTTTCGCGAGGCAGCGGCGCTCGATCCGAACCTGGCACCCGCACAAATTGGCCTGGCCGCCTTGCTGCTTTCGGCTGGCCGAACCGACGAGAGCCGCGCGGTCATCGAACAATTGGAATCGCGCGGCTTCCTGGAAGACGAAGCGGAGAAGATCAAAGCCCAACTGCACGTTGCCGCAGCCGAACACGCTCCGGCCGATTTGGAGGCTTTGTGGGCGAAACACGCCGCCGAGCCGAAGAACCTGGCTGCCGCGCTCGAATTGGCCAAAGCGCTGGCCGCCGCGCGCCAGGACGAAGAAGCCCTGCAAACCGCACTGCGCATCGTGGAATCGGCCGACAGATCGTTCGTCGAGCCGGCCAAGGTGCTGATGGTCGACCTGTTTCGCGTGTTGGGTGACGACTCACCGCTGACGGGCGAGTACCGCCGCCGGTTGTCGACGGCTCTCTATTGAGACGACGGGCGCAAGCGCGCAACGATCACCACCTGCCCTGACCGCGCGGGCAACTAGCGCTCCAGTGGAAGCAGAATCAGGCCAGATCGGTCTGCGTTGAGCGCGACGCGGGCAACGAAGATGCGACTAGGCGCACGCCCTCGCTCGACGTACGAGACGAGGATCGACTCATCTGCCAGCAGCACACCGCCGGGATAGCCGTACGCCCCGTCGTCAATCGCGATCCGACGGCTCCATGTGCGTCCGCCGTCCGTGCTGATAAACGCCGAGAGAGTTCCGACCGTGGCGGCGCACACGATCGTGCCGTCGCCCAGCACGAACAGTCGGGGGGCTTTGAAGGTGCCGGTGACCGGAATGCTTCCGGTTTCTTTCCATGTGACACCGTCATCGCGTGAGTGAAAGACGGCGCCGTCGGGTCGGCAGACGAGCATCAATCGACCATCGGCCAATCGAGCGATCGCAGGTTCGTCGACCGCATTTGCGTTGCGGCGAATGGTCGACGCCACGCGCCACGTTCGGCCGGCGTTGTCGCTGCGATGGATCACTCCGTACTCGTCGCCGGTGCGCGCCTCGCGGCAATACGTCGGCCACAAGATTCCACCGCCGGGCAGAGCAATCGGCTGTGCGTGCGAGCGCTCGTACAACTTGCCCGGGCTGTCGAGCCAGATCGGATCGCCCCAGGTTTCCCCCTCATCGGCTGAGCGGATCACACACTGGCGCGAGTTGAGTCCGCCCAGCGTGTCGGCCAACTCCGGCGGCGCACGATCGTAGCCGTACCACGACGCTTGCACGTTGACGAAGCAAAGCAACGTGCCGTCGGCCAGCCGTATCAGTCCGTACGGACTGTCGTCTTGCGGCAGATCGAGTATGGTGCGCGGCTTGGACCACGTCTGTCCACCGTCGTCGGAGACGGACAGCATCGAGCGGCCGCCGGTCGGCGCGGGAAAGTCGAGTGGCCAACCCTCGTCACGCCAACGTGCCGCAAGCTCCGGTTCGATCACGCGCGGCTGCGCGAACGAAACGTGCCAATAGCCTGCCTGATGTACCAGCAACAGCCGGCCGCCGGGCAGTTGTTGAAGGTTGCCGACCCAGCCAAAGTTTCCCACGCCCGGAAACGGATCCGGGCGGTTCGTTTCCGGCCCTGTAACGACCACGCGGGTTTGTGAGATCGGTAGTGCTGTGGACGACGGTGGTGATTGCCCAGTCGCCGGTTGGCAATCCCCGATCACGCAAAACAGAACCAGCCAGCCCAATACAACGACGTGTTGTAGTACGCCGCAACGGATGCTTGCTAGCTCGAACGTCGTGCTTCGCATCGCCTAGTCGCCGTGTTTTTCGCGGAGTCGGCCGCTGGTGCGGAGGATCAATTGCACGCGTTCGAACACGTCGAGCCACTCTTGTATGACGGCGTCGAGCAGCGGCCTGTGCGGCGCGCCGATGCCGGTCGGACAGGCCGCGCCAAGCTGTTCGGCGGCCATCGCGCGATACTTGCTCAGCGTGCGATCGCCGAAGCGGGCCACTTCGTAGTCATCTTCGCTAAGAAACACCAGCACGGGCACCCGCTCGCCGCCGCACACTTTCAACTCGGCCGCCAATTCTGGGTGGGTATCCCGATCAAAGTAGCGCACGGCAATCCGCGAATTGATTCGAGCGAAGTGCTCGAAGATTGGACACTGCTGCACGCAATCGCCACACCAGGCGCCGGCCAGGCAAAGGACCTTCATCTCGCGCACGAACGATTCGAGCAACGCGCGCTGCGCGTCGGCCGGTCGGACTTCGTCGAACAGCGCTTGCCAGCGCTCGCGATGCTGCGGTTCGCCATGCCGCTGCAGGAACGCATCGTACGAAAGACCTTCAGAGAACTTTGCCGCAAATTCAATCATTGCCTGTAGCCTTTGCCCACACCGGTGCTGGCGCCCGTGCCGCAGGCCGAGCGGGATCTCACGCTCAGTTTTCTTAGGTCACGCGGCGCGGCGTGTAAAAATCGCGCACGTCGACCGGTTCCATTCCGGCACGCTTAGCCGCCTCGATGCCGGGGTCCGTATCTTCGTACACCCGGCAATGCGCCGGTGCAACACCGAGCAGCCGCGCGGCTTCCAGAAAGATGTCGGGCTGGGGTTTGTGACGGTTGACGTCGTCGGCGCTGACGATCGCGTCGAACGTGTCGTGAAGTTCGATCTGCCGCAGGATTCGCTCGCAGATTCGCCGGACCGCTCCGGTGGCCACGGCAATGGGGATCCGACCACGATGCGCGTGAACCACTTCGAGCACCGGCCGAATCGGCTGCACCAGATGGACGCACTGCTCGAACATCGCCTCTTTTTCCTCGGACAGTTGGGCCAGGTCGACCTCGCGACCGGCTTCGCGCGCCAACAATTCCGCCACTTTCCGCGTCGGCCAGCCTCCCAATTCATAGAAGCGATCTTCGCTCATCGTCAGCTCGTAGCGGGCCAGGATCGTCATCCAGGCCTCATAGTGGCTGGGCATTGTGTCGGCCAGCGTGCCGTCGCAGTCGAAGATGATGGCTCGTGGTTCGGGCATGGTCAGGTTGGTTCGCGGTCGCGTCAACTAAGTGGCGCCGGGACAATGTCGGTCGCTGAGGCAAAAAACGGGCCAGGCGTTTACCGATTACTCCGCGCGGCAGATCGAGCAATGTACCCGGCCCCGATTGTTTCGTCTACGAACGTGCAGCGCGCCTGCTGACACGATTCACGCTTCGGCGTCCCACTCCGCGAAGAAGCGTTCGAGAAACTGCTCCATGAACGCATGACGCGATTCGGCGATTTGCCGGCCGGTCGCGGTGTTCATACGGTCTTTGAGCAGCAGCAGCTTTTCGTAGAAGTGGTTGATCGTCGTGCCGTTGGCCGATTTATACGCGTCGAAGGTGGCGTGGCGCTCGGGCGATCGGCCGGGATCGTGGATCGGATTGCCCGCGTGGGCACCATAGGCAAATGTGCGGGCGATGCCGATGGCGCCCAACGCGTCGAGCCGGTCGGCGTCTTGCACGACCTGGCCTTCGAGCGACTGCATGGGCGTGGCGACGCCGGCGCCCTTGAACGAGACGCCCGCGATGATCGCACACACGTGCTCGATGACGGATTGCTCGACGCCGAGTTCGGCAAGCCAAGCGGCGGCCCTTCGCGGGCCGGCCGATGCGTCGCCGCCGTGAAACTTCCAGTCGGCAATGTCGTGCAACAGCGCGGCCAGCTCGACGACGAACAGGTCAGCCGTTTCGCGCTGGCCGATGCGCAGTGCCATGTCGCGTACCCGCTGAATATGCCACCAGTCGTGACCGGTCGCGTCGGCGGCCAGTGCGTTGCGCACGTGATCGGCCGTATGTTCGAGAATGCGGTCTTGTTCGGCGGTGCTACTCGTCATAGGCTCCGTCCTGTCAAAGAATCGACCGTGTAGTGGCCCGTTTTCAAGTCACACTTTTTCGCCGTCGGGCAGCACGCGGATACCCGACTCGCCGAGTCGTTGGTACACGCGGTGGATGTGGTCGCGATCTTCCGTTTCGACGATGCACAGCACGTGGGCCAGGCCCACGTCGAGCCCGGAAAACGCCCGATCGTGCAAGATTTCCTGGACGCTCGCGCCGCACTCGGCGATCACTTGCGTGAGCCGCGCGAGCCCGCCAGGTCGATCCGAAATGACGGCCGTGAAGCGGCAGAGTCTTCCGTCGGCAACTCGGCCCTTGTCGATCACTCGGCTGAGCACCGATGGATCGACGTTTCCCCCGGACAGAACCAAGACTGTCTTGGCCTGATCCAGCTCGGGCAGTTTGCCAGCCATGCACGCGGCCAGCGGCGCTGCGCCGCCCCCCTCGACAACGCTCTTTTCCGATTCCAAAAGCCGGAGCATGGCCAGCGCAAGTTGCTCTTCGCTGACCGTAACGACCCGCTCGACGCGCGGCGCGGCAATCGAAAACGAAAGCTCCCCGACCAGTGAGACGGCAAGGCCATCGGCCAAGGTCGGTTCGACCGGCGTGCGCACCGGATGTCCGGCGTCTTGGGCCGCCACGAAGCCCGGTGCATGCTCCGCCTGCACGCCGAAGATCCGCACTTCGGGTCGAAGGCTCTTGACGGCCAAAGCAATGCCGGCGATCAACCCGCCCCCGCCCACCGGCACGACGATCGCCGCGGCGTCGGGCGCCTGTTCGAGGATCTCCAGCCCCATCGTCCCCTGCCCGGCGATGATTGCCGGATCGTTGAAGCCGTGGATGTAGGCCAGTCCCCGCTCGCCGGCAAGCTGGTGTGCGTGTTCGTAGGCTTCGGCAAACGTCTCGCCGTGGAGAATCACCGTGGCCCCAAGCCGGCGGCACGTGATCTGCTTGATTAGCGGGGCGAACTTGGGCATCACGACCGTAACGCCGATATCGAGCAGTTTGCCGTGATAGGCCAGGCCGAGCGCGTGGTTTCCGGCAGATGCCGAGATCACGCCCTGCCGGCGGTGCTCGTCGTCGAGCTGCATCAGGGCATTGCGCGCGCCGCGCTCCTTGAAACTACCGGTACGTTGCAAGTAGTCGAGCTTGCAAAAGACGGGGCAGCCGGCGACTTCCGATAGCGGAATCGATTCCGGGCAGGGGGATTCGTAAATGCCGCGCGCGATGCGGCGTCGCGCGGCTTCAACGTCGGCAAGCGAAAGCGTCATGGAGAGTTTGTTGGTTCCGTAGCGTGGCCCGGTGTCGCAGGTCGGCGCGGGCACGGTCGATTGAGCGAAGACGGCAGCCATGCCGTCACGGCGCCGGGAGTTCCATCAGGTAGAGATCAAATTGTCCGCGACGTTCCGAAACCGTCAACAACTGTCGGCCGTCGGGGTGCCATCGGGCGAAGTCGTCCCGCTCTTCATGGTTTGTGGCCCGCCGCGGTGCCGCGGAGCCGTCGGCCGGCACGACGTAAATCTCGTAGTTGCCATCGCGGGCGCTAGTAAAGGCGATCTGTCGTCCGTCGGGCGACCAGGCGGGCCGAATGTCGGCTCCGGGGCTGTTGGTCAGCCGGCGCACCTGCGTGCCGTCTGCTTGCATGGCGTAGATCTCAAAATCGCCGTCCCGGCTGGAGCCGAATGCGATCTGCTGGCCGTCTGGTGAAAATGCCGCCCAGTCGTCAATCGCTTCGGTCTGCCGCGTTAGAAAGCGAAGGTCTTGGGCCTGTGGATTGATCGACACAAGCTGTTGGCCCACGGTTCGTGGCAGGCTGAAAACGAGCCGTTGGCCGCGGGGATCGAAGACCGGGTTGCCCAGGTGCGCCCGATCGCTGCCGGGGTCGAACAATGCGTCGCGGCCTTCTTGCGTGTCACGAATCACGAGCTTGACGTTCGTGACAGCGCGGAACTCGACAAAGGCGTGATAGCGCCCGTCGGGCGAGAACGTCGACTCGAACTGGCTGGTCGGCGCGTCGGGGTAGAGCGGCACGGCCTGGCCGGTGGCCAGATTCAACTTCATTTGCCGCACGATCGTCGGCCCTTCGACCACCGAATAAACAACGTGCGTCGCGTCGTCGACAAACCGCGGATCGCGCTTTAGCCGACCGTCGTGTGTCAATCGCCGGGGCTCGGCAGCCAGCCCCACGCTGGTGCAACAGACGAGTAACGCTGCGAAGAAGCCGTGCGCCCAGAATAGCGCGCTGACGGCGCAAAATAGCCTAGAGCAACTCATGGATCACTCGGGCCCCTTCCAGCACGCGCATCTCGGCCCGAGCGGCCGAGTTGATCCCGGCCAATTCGAGCATCGTCGTGCCGACCATCGCCGGGAAGATCGGCTCGGTGCGCGGTTGTTCGGCCCGGGCGTCACTTTCGCCAATCACGCGACCCGGCGCGATGCCGGCCCCGGCCCATAGCGAGAAGTAACAATCGGGCCAATGATCGCGCGAGGCGAGATGGTTGATCTTTGGCGTGCGTCCAAACTCGCCCATGCAGACGATCAGCGTCGTTTCGAGCAGCCCGCGCTGGTGAAGGTCGTCGAGCAGCGCGGAAAACGCCCGATCGAACACCGGCAGGTGACGGTCAGCCATCATGTTGAAGTGGTGGGCATGGGTGTCCCAGCCGTAGCCGTACGGCGGAGGCCCCAACTCGACGTATTGGCTCCAATTCACTTGGATATAGGGCACCTGGGCTTCGACCAGCCGGCGCGCCAAGAGGCAGCTCTGGCCGAACGAAGTGTGCCCGTAGCGCTCGCGCTGCGCGTCCGGCTCGCGCGATAAGTCCAAGGCACCCCGCGCATCGGCCGATGTTAGCAGCGCGTGGGCCCGACCGTGGCTTGCGGTCCATCGTGCAGCCGCGGCGCTATCCAGCGCGCGACGCTTGGCATCCAGCTCGGCCATCAGCGCTTCACGATCCAGCAGCCGATCGGGCGTCAGTCCGTCGAGCAATTGCAACGCCGGCACCTCGATGTCGCCGTCCTCCGAGCAGTTCAGCAGGAACGGATCGTACGCCTTGCCCCAAACGCCGCCGCCATAGCCGTCCATCGCAGCGCGTCCGTCAGCCACCGGGCCCCGGCTCATGGAAATGAACGGCGGCAGCGCCGCGTCGCCCCGATGACGCGCGACGATCGAACCGAAGTTCGGCGGGTAATCGTTCGGTTGGGCCGGGCCACCGCACAGCGCGATCGACCCGCCCACGAGATGATCCCCGCTCAGATTGCGATTCGTGCGCACCAGTGAGAACCGATCGCTTCGGGTGGCAAGCTTGGGGAGCATTTCGCAAAACCGAATCCCAGGCGTGCGCGTGCCGATCGTCGAAAAGGGGCCCCGATACGATGCCGGCGCCGAAGGCTTGGGGTCGAAGGTATCGAGCTGGCTGGGACCGCCCCACAGCCAGACGAGCACGATCGATCGGGCCTTGGCCGTTTCGGCCGCTTGGGCGGTGATTGGCAGCGCCAAGCCACCGAGCGTCATAGCCCCGGCTTGCAGGAATGCCCGTCGCGATACCCCCTGGCAATCGGCGGATCGAAAGCTGCCGATTCGCAACAGTTCGGCCGCCGTGGGCGGTGCCTTGGCCTGGGGACGGACATCCATCTAGTTGCCCCGTTGATAGTTACAGCAATGCGCGGTGCGGCCGGCGCAGGAGCGATTGTAGCTATCGCTTAAGGTCGCGTGCAATTAGCGCACGCCGCGCGGACAGACCGCCGGGGCATTCGGGAAGACTGGGGGTATCGGATGCAAATACACGACCTGTAAAACTGGCGGAAGTTTGACAATTGGGGGGAACGTGATAGCATCCACCCAATATTGGTGGTTTGCCACTTTCGATTTGGGGGGATCTGCAATGAGACTTCTCGCATGGGTATTTGCGGTCGCCGTTTGCGTTCCCGTAACGCTCGAGGCTCGCCAGTGGACCGACACGACGGGGGATTATCGGCGCGAGGCCGAGTACGTGGATCAGTCGGGGGGTATGGTGTGGCTGCGCGCGATCGACGGAAAGGTGTATCGAGTGGCGCTCGAGCAGCTTAGCCGAGCAGATCAGCAGTATGTCGCGTCCGTGGCCAGCCGAACCGAGCCGGCCGCAGCGACAAGCGTATTCCGGACGTTGCAACTCCGTACGGCCCCGTCGCAAGGGGCGCCGTCTCGATCAGCGCCGACCGAACAGCGTCGCACGCCCCAGCGTTTGGCGGCCGAGGCCAGCGTGGCACGGCTCACCGGTTGGCACTGCTATGGTGGGCATTGTCACGTCAAGCCGTGCGGTCCGGTGCACCCCTGTCCAAGCCCTCCGGACAAGGGAAAGCGGATTTACGCCGGACACCATTCAACGTTCCACCTGGTGTGCCGACACAAGAACGAGATCTGCGGCACCGGTGCGTACAAGTTCGTGGACAAGAACGGCTGTTGCCACGAGTACCTGGTGCTGCTGCGGTTCCAAGTAGAGATTCCCAATTTCTGGCTTCTCTACCGAGTGGACGGTGCGGCGCCGCTGGGCATTCAGTATTGGCTTTTCGAGAACACGGCAATTTCCAAGTACTGCTACAAGGTCTACTACTGGAGCGGTACGCAGTACGTGCTGTACGACTGCGCGTGCCGAAGAATTCCTGAATAGCCAGTTTGGCCGGCGTGTGATGGCACCGCGCTTGGCGTGCGTCGTCGCATGGTGCGCGTGGTTGGCGTAGAGCGCGACGATGCACGCAAGGCCGACTTAGTTGGGCGACGCGATAAGCGGGGCATCGTCGGCGACGGCTGACGGTTCCTCTTCGCGCTCTGGTGCCGAAGGAGCACCGTAGCGCCATGACTCGCGAGGATCGGCGGTAGACTCGGTCCTTGATTCAGCAGCCGGATTGGCGGCCGGGTCCGAGTTGGTTTCGGTCGGCACCGACGACTGCGATGTGGGCGTTTGGCTTTGCGTTTCGCCGGTTGTCGAGTCCGCCTCATCGAACTGATAGACACAATCGCGGCCGGCGGCCTTTGCTTTGGCCAGCGCGGCGCTGGCGCGTCCGAGCACGGCGGCCGCAGTGTCGTTGTGCTGTGCCGCGGCAAGGCCGATGCTGACGGTGACCGGCATATGGTCGCGAATCGCGGTCCGGATCGTCTCGGCCCGGGCTGCCGCCACGGTAATATCGGTGTCCGGCATCACGATCGCGAAGTCTTCGTTTCCGAACCGGGCCAACAGATCACTCGGCCGAATCGACTGGCGCAATGCCGCGACCAGGTCGATCAGGACGCGATCGCCCTGCAGCAGACTGCGCGAATCGTTGATCTGCTCGAAGAAGTCGATTTCGACCATTGCCACGGTTGGTCCCGCGGTGCTCGACGCGGCGTCCGACAAAATGGCGTCGAGCGTTTCGTCGAGCACGACGCGATTGGCCGCACCGGTGATCGGGTCGGCTCGCAGTTCCGCGAATGTCGCCAGATGCGACATCTGCTGTGCCAATCGCGCGTATGCGTCCGAGATTTCCGCCGTCAACCGCATGGCCGGTTTGAGCATCTCTTCGGCCTGGTCGCACAACTCGTGTCGCGCAACAACCTGCTCGCGCTCGAAGCGCACCAACCGCGTGGCGAACTTGCGGAGCGCCGAGCCATGGTGCGACAACGCGTGACGCAGTTGCGAAGCGACATTCTCCAAGTCGCCGATAATCGAAAGCGCGCGCTCCACCTCGGGCCGCACGCGACGCCGGCTCCGACGACCGGGTCGAAGTCGGTGTCGCCCCAGCCAATAGCCGGCGAAGGCGGCAATCGCCAATACGGCCGTGCCGATCGGCAACAGCCACCAAGTGTCTGGCAGAATCATTTCCAACTGCTTTTCCGAGAGCTTCTTCGCAACGAATGACAGATGTATTTCACTGAAATATAGGTCAAAAACATCAACGTAGATGGGCAAACTTGACGTTCCAACGTCACCAATCCAAAAGGGGCGCGTCCCCTGGAACGAATGGGCCACGCGGCATTTCCGCGGATTGCGGCCCCAGGGTCGGGTTGGATGGAATCTGACGGTGATCCGCCGGCCGAGTTGCCCGGCAGTTCCAAGGGCTGGAACAACCGGCACGCGCGGCTCGCTTGCTACAAACGAACGGACGGGACGCTCGCGTCGGTGGCCAGCGAATACCGTGGCCGTTTCGCGAAAACCGCGACCGCTAGAGAAGCCCGTATTGCACGAGCGTTTGGCGGAGGCTCGCTTCCGTCGCTTCGTCGAGCGGGGTCATGGGCATTCGCAGTTCGCCGGTGTCTCGGCCGAGCATGCGCATCGCGGCTTTCAAGGGAATGGGATTGCTGGCCAGCCCCAGCATGTCGCGGCACAGCGGGAACAGTTTGCGGTGCCAGCGGAGCGCTTCGGCGTGGTTCCCGGCGTCGAAGGCCCGCACCATCGCGATCATGTCGTCCGGCACGATGTTGCCGACCACGGAAATGACGCCACGGGCGCCGAGCGCCAACAAGGGCAGCGTGAGACTGTCGTCGCCGGAGAGCACCGTCAGATTCGACAGCGCCATGACTTGCGACGCCTGGTCCATCGAACCGGTGGCCTCCTTGACCATCGTGATGTTTTCCAGCTCGCCCATTCGGGCAATGGTTTCCGCTTCGATGTTCTTGCCCGTACGTCCCGGAATGTTGTAGACGCAGATCGGAATGCCGACCGCTTCGGCCAACGCGCGAAAATGTTGGTAGAATCCTTCCTGCGTGGGCTTGTTGTAGTACGGTGCGACAACCAGTGCCGCGTCGGCGCCGGCCTGTTGCGCGTACTTGGTCAATCGGAGGGCTTCGGCCGTGCTATTCGAGCCGGTGCCGGCCATCACCTTGAGGCGTCCTGCCGCGAACTCGACCACCGAGGCGATCACGCGCTCGTGTTCGTCGTGCGACAGCGTGGGTGATTCGCCGGTGGTGCCGACCGGGCAAAGGCACGTGGTTCCGGCCGCGACCTGAAAGTCGACCTGGGCCCGCAACGCGTCGTAGTCAACGCCGCCGTCGCGAAACGGAGTGACCATAGCCACGCTGAGTCCGGCAAACGCTTCGCCTTTGGTAGTCATCGGGTGTCGCTCGCGGTCGTCTGCAAGTGGCGGAAAACCAAAGATTGCCGCATGATATCCGAATACCCCGTGAATACGCAATTGGCCGGCGCGCTGCGCAGGCTGCGCGTACTATGGCAATAGACCGCAGTCGATGGCGAAGGTTCGCCGACGTCGGGGCGCAACGGTTGGTGTGGCATTGCGGGCATCGGACTGCCGTGGTCCGATGGGCCAGCTACGATCCGTCGTGTAGCGCTGGCCGCACGACTGGCTTGTCAAAGGGCTTCCCAGCAGCATGAATGCATCGTCGCCGCAACCTGGGTCCCGGACTGAACCGCCTGCGGCGTCGCGGAACATTGGCCGGCGCTTCGTGCCGCTGGCTGCT